>ORMF011567174.1_pt1 | contig 12972 bp, 5 predicted proteins | sample 1779871 | NCBI WGS metagenome assembly ORMF01 (sample SAMEA104232316, study PRJEB22302) | groundwater metagenome | biome: forest; feature: aquifer; material: groundwater | place: USA | collected 2011-08-07 | depth 5.4 m | reverse complement strand
TTCTCGCTCGCGATCGATCCCGGCCAGTGCGTCGAGCGCGAGCTCGAGCCGGGCCTCGTCGCGATCGGCAGGAGCCGAGGCCGGAAGCAGATCTGGTCCAACGCGCGCTGGCTCGCCGGCCAAGCCCCCTGGGCGGACGTCGTGCACTTCGCCCAAGCGGACTTCCACAGCGCGCTTCCCGCGATCTACGCCGCGTACGTCGCGGCCAAGCCCCTCCACTACGACTGGGACCGGTGGGACCTCGCGCGGTTCAAGAACCTTCCGGGCCCGCGCCCGTCGCTCGCGCGCTTCGCGCTGCTGGCCCGTGAGGCGCTCGTGCCCGCGATGGCGGACACGGCGAGCACGGCCTCCGGAGGGCTGTGGATCCTCGCGCAAGGTTACGGGATGCCGCACACGCGGCTCGTCGAGGTGCCCAACGGCTGCGACGTGACGGCTTTCCACCCGGCGGCCGACGGCACGGCGATGCGGCAGCGGCTCGCGCTCGAGGGCAAGGTCGTCGCCACCGTGATCCCGATCACGCAGCAGGGCGGTGGGTCCCACTACGAGGGCGAACCGTTCCTCCACGCGTGCCGTTGCATCGCCGACGCGCGGCCCGACGTCACGTTCGTCGTCGCCGGCGGCGGCCCGCGCCGCGCGGCGCTCCTCGAGCAGGCGGCGGGCATGGGCATCGCCCAGCGCACGGTGTTCCTGGGCGACGTTCCCCACGACCAGATGCCCGCGGTCTACGCCGCGGCGGATGCGGTGCTCCAGTGCTGGCCGGCCAACGAGGACGTCCAGATGCTCACGCCGATGCGCATCGCCGAGGCGATGGCCAGCGGCAAGGCCATCGTCGCGAGCCACGTCGGGGAGCTCGAGCGCATGGTGAGTGGTGCGGCCATGCTCGTGCCGCCCGGCGACGCGCGCGCGACGGCGGACGCCGTGCTGGGCCTGCTCGACGACCCGGCGCGGCGAGCGGACCTGGGGCGGAAGGCGCGGGCTCGCGCCGTTGAGGCCTACAACTGGGAGATCTCCGCCAGCAACCTGATCCAGGCCTGGACGATCGCTCTCGAGACCCACAAGGGGGCGGGCGGGCGCCCGTGGCCGTGGAGCCGCGTGACGAAGTTCCTCGCGGACAACCGCGACATCATGGGCGTGTTGTCCAAGACGGAGAGCTTCGTCGGGCCGACCACGATCCAGATCGACCTCTCGAACGACTGCAACACGGACTGCGTCGCGTGCTGGTGCCGCTCGCCCTTGCTGTTCGAGAACCACATGCCCGCGAAGACAGAGGACGAGCTGTTGCCGCTCGACCTCACGAAGAAGCTCCTGGACGACGCGGCGGCCCTCGGCGGGAAGGAAATCTTCCCCGCCGGGGGGGGGGAGCCGTTCATGCCCCCCGACATCCTCGAGATCCTCGCGTACACGAAGCAGAAGGGCATGGTCGCGTTCGTCAACACGAACTTCAGCTTCGTCGACCAGGACGTCATCGACCACGTGTGCGCGATCGGGCTGGATCACTTCACGGTGAGCATGTGGGCGGGCTCGGGGCCCGTGTACGCGCTCACGCACCCCAACCAGCCCGAGGAGACCTACGACGAGGTCAAGGAGCACCTCACGCGGCTCAACCGCCAGAAGAAGGAGCGTCCGTACATCAAGGTCTACCACGTCATCAGCCGGCTCAACTACCACGAGCTCGAGGCGATGGTGCAGTTCGCGTGCGAGACCGACAGCGAGTCCGTGGAGTTCACGCTCGTCGACACCGTGCCCGGGAAGACCGACTACCTCCTGCTCGACGAACGGATGCGTCAGGAGCTGTACGCGATGGCGCTCTCGATTCAAAAGCGCACGTGGACGCGCGCCTCGGGCAAGCCGTTGCAGCTGTTCCGCTACGACGAGTTTCTGCGGCGCGTCGCGTGCAAGGCGAGCACGACGGGGCTCCACGACAAGAACATCATCGACGCGCTGCCCTGCTACGTCGGCTGGCTGTTTGCGCGAGTCCTGCCCAACGGCAACGTGAACTTCTGCCTGAAGGCGCACCGCATCCCGACCGGCAACCTCCACACGCATTCGTTCAAGCAGATCTGGTCGAGCCAGGTGCAGAAGCAGTACCGGGGCGAGGCGTGCATCTACTCGAAGGAGGAGAACGTCCCGTTCTTCTCGAAGATCGGCAACGACCCGTCGCAGAAGGTGGGCTGCTACAAGTCCTGCGACGACCTCGGCCGCAACCAGGAGCTCCACGGCCGGTGGATGACGATGCCGCTCCACAAGCGGATCGTGCTCGAGGCTGCCACCAAGATCCAGGTCGCGCGGGGGCAGTTCCAGAAGGCATGAGGCTCGCGATCGCGTTCGCGCTGACCTTCGCCTCGTGCCTCGCCTCCGCGCTCGCCCAGGACCCACCCACCGCGCTCGCCTGGCGCGTCGCACCCGACGAGGTCGTGCTGTATCGCACGACGGACAAGGCCGCGCCGCAGCCGCTCGCCGGATACTCGCTCGTCGCGCCGGGCTTCGCGCTCACGGGCCGCGACCTGGGCACGACGGGTGAGGACCTCCCGATCGCGCTCCCGCTCGAGCTCGCCATCGGCCTGGCGCTGCGCCTCCCGGACCGTGTGGTCCCGACGGGCAAGACGTGGCGCATCGAGCACCGCGTGCCCGGCACGATGGCCTACGCCGGCATCCGCGCGAGCGGCCAGGGCAAGGTCACGGGACCGGGGCGATGGAAGGACCAGGACACGCTCGTCCTCGAGCTCGCGCTCAAGCTCACGGCCGACGGCGCTGGGCCGATGCGCCTGGCCAGCGGCAACGTGAAGGCGACCCTCCACTACGACCCCGTTTCCGGGACGATCGCGCGCGGCGACACGTCGTACGCGCTCGAGCTCGTGTTCGCGGCCGCGGTGGCCGGCGGCCAGAAGATCCCGCCACAGAAGCACGCGGGCGAGCTCGCGTTCGAGCGCGAGGCGATCCTGCCGCTCGAGGGGGACCCGCTGCAGCAGCGGATCAACAAGGCGATCGACGCGGGCGTCGCCGCTCTCGTCGGCCAGCAGCAGCCGGACGGCGCGTGGGCTCCCCTGGGAGAGGATCTCGCCGGCGCCACGGCGCTCGCGCTGTACGCGCTCGGCAAGAGCGGCGTGGGCGTGGACCACGCCGCGATGTCGCGCGGTTTCGGATGGCTCGCGCGCCAGGATCCGAGCCGCACGTACGGGGTCGCGCTCACCGCGATGGCGATCGAGGCCCGCTACTCGCCGGACGCCGCCAAGACCGAGATGATGAGCCCCAAGGAGCGCGCAGCGTCGCTCGAGGGTCTACCGGCCAAGCTCTCGGTCGTCGAGAAAGCGCAGGTCGCCGAAGTCGCGGGCTGGCTGCGCGCCAACGGGCGAGACGGGCGGTGGTGGTATCCGATGCACGCGGGCCCCGGCGCGGATCCGGCGGCGGGCTACGACAACTCGAACAGCCAGATGGCGGCTCTTGGCCTGCTCGCGGCGGCGCGTTGTGGGGCGCCGGTCGAGCCCGCGACCTGGAAGGCGGTGGCGCGTCATTGGCTCCTGGACCAGGAGCGTGGAGGTCCCGGCTGGGCGCTGACGGCGGACAAGCCGGGCTCGAAGGAGACCAACACGCGCGCGCGCGGGTGGGGCTACATGCAACTGGCGGGCGACGCGACGGGCGGGACGATGGGCTACGGGAGCATGACCGCGGGCGGCGTCGGCAGCCTGGCGATTGCCCGCGCGCGGCTCGCCGCGAAGGGCGGGCTCGACCCCGCGCTGGCAAACGGCATCGACCTGGCGATCCAGGACGGGCTCGCCTGGCTCGAGCGCCACTACACGGTGCAGACCAACCCGCGCTACTTCGAGTGGCACGAGTACTACCTCTACGGCCTCGAACGCGCGCTCACGCTCACGGGGCGCACGCGCCTCGCCGGCCGCGACTGGTACCGCGAGGGCTCGGCGGTGCTCGTCGCCCGCCAGCGTGCAACGGGCGACTGGGGCTTTCACCCCTACCAGACCGCGATGGCGCTCTTGTTCCTGCGCCGAGCCACGATGGGCGTCGCGCTCACCGAGGCGCCGGTCGGGGACTGAGTCACCGCCCCCGCCTACCGCCGCGCCTCCAGGTCCTTGAGCATGCGCTCCAACTGCGGCCGCGCGCCGGCCGGGGATAGCTCGATCGCCTTCTTCATCGACGCGATCCCGGCCTCGAGCTGGTTCAACTGCGCAAGCGCCCAGCCGAGCGCGCCGCGAGGCTGCCAGGCCTTCGGGTCCAACGCGATCGCCCGCTCGAAGTCCGCACGCGCGAGGTCGAACGCACCTCCGTTGAAGTGGAAGTTGCCGCGATTGGTGATCGACGCGGCGTTGCGCGGGTCGAGCTCGATCGCCCGGTCCAGGTCCACGAGCGCACCCGCCCGATCGCCCTGGAGCTTCTTCACGTTGCCCCGGTTCGAGTACAGCGCGGGATTCCGTGGGTCGAGCGCGATCGCTCGGTCGTAGTCGGCGAGCGCCCCCGCGACGTCCCCCGTCTTCAGCAGCACGTTGGCGCGATTGTTGTACGCGTCGCCGCGATTGGGATCGAGCGCGATCGCCCTCGCGAAGTCCTCGAGCGCTGGCGGCACGTTGCCCGAGTCGGCGTAGATCAGCGCGCGCTGCAGGTAGGCCGCGGCGTTCCGGGGATCGAGCGCGATCACGCGCTGGTCGTCGGCCATCGCGCCCGCCAGGTCCCCCTTCTTTCGCCGCACCTCGCCGCGGTACAGCAGCGCCAACGTGCTCTGTGGCTCGAGCTCCAGCGCCTTCGTGTAGGCGTGGATCGCGTCATCGAGCTCGCCCCGCACCGCCTTGCGCTGGCCGCGGTCGATCCACGCCGCCACGGTCTGAGGCTCCTGCTCCGTGGGCAGCGGCACCGCTTTGAATTCAGCGAGCGCCCGACGCACCTGGGTGGAGAACGTCCCGTGCATCGCGAAGTGGTCGCCGTACCCGCGCTCGTAGCCGAGGACCCGCATGACCGCATCGTCCGCCGCGCGCGAGTCGCGAGCCAACGCCACGAGCGCCAAACCGGCGTGCGCCGCGCGCCCCTCGTGGACGTCCACGTAGATGAGGCGCACCAACGCCTCGACCGAGCCATTCGGGTCGGCCAGCATCCCCAACACGAGGCACGCGAGCTCGCAAGCGCGCGCCCGGTCGAGCCCACCGTCGCGCAGCGCCCCGAGCTGCCGGTCCGCCATCACCGACATACCCACGGACAGGGAATCGAGCGCATTCGGCGCAAGGCGCGCGAGCGCGTTGCGGAACGGGTCGAGCTGCTCGGTCCCCGGCGTCGGGCCGAACGGGTCCACCCACGCGGCGATCGCCGCGCGCACCACCTCCAGGTCGTCGGGCGCGGTCACAGCGACGAGCTCGGCCTCGAGGCATGCGCGCAGGCGCGCGGTTGCGTCGTCCAGCACGGCGACCATCGCCTCGACCGTCTGGCGGTCGGCGTAGCTCGCCAGCTCCACCACCGCCTCTGTGAACGCGCGCTCCCCGGTGAGCGTGCCGGCGTGCGCCTCGTCGATCCGCGCGTGGATGCGCGCCAAGCGCCGCGCGAGGCGTCGCGCGGCCGCACTCGCAGCGCGCTCGGCCTGAGTCCGCGCGTGCTCGTCCGCGAGCCCCAAGCCCGCCGCGCTCGAGTACGCGAGCTCCGCCATCGCATCCTCGCCCCGGAGCGCCGCGAGCCGCCCCATCTCGCACAACACCGCGTACTGCGTCCGCCGCGCCACGGAGTCCTGGGGCGACACGCGCAGGAGCTCGGCCAGGGCGGCGCTGGACTTCTGGAGCCCCGCGATCAGGGCGGCCTGGCGCGACAACTCCCCCGCACCCAGGCGCGGCGGGGCGTCGGGATCCGCCCCCTCCGCGACGGCGTGTGCGTCCGCGAGCCGGCGCTCGGGGTCCGTGGCGCGCACGACGGCCCACGCTCTCTCCACGGCCGAGCGGCGCACGAGCTCGCCCCAGCCCCACCACGCCCCCAAGGAGATCGCGAGGGCCGCCGCGCTGCGCACGAGCACCGGATGCCGGCCGATCCACTTGAGCACGCGGCCGACGAGCGTGTAGCGCGCCGCCCCCACGCGCAGGCCGGCCCGATACGCCTCGACGTCGTCCTTGAGCGCGAGCACCGATGGGTACCGCTGCGCCGGCTCCCGAGCCAAGGCCTTCATGGCCACGGCCTCGAGCTCCCACGGGACCTCGCGTGACCGAGCCTTTTTCGAGGGCGGCAGCGGATCCTCACCCGAGATCTTCTCCAGAACGTCGATGGCGTTGTGGCCCTCGTGCGGCGGCGACCCGCAGAGGATTCGGTAGAGGATCGCGCCGAGTGCGTAGACGTCGCTGCGCTCGTCGATCGCCCGCGTCCGACCCTCCGCCTGCTCGGGAGGCATGTAGTGCGGGGTTCCCATCACGGTCCCGTCCATCGTCTCCGCCGCCTGCATCGCGCGACTTGGGCCGAGACGCGAGTCGTCCGGCCCCGGCTCCTCGCCCGGCGCGAGCCGACGCTTGGCGAGCCCCCAGTCCATCACGTACACCTCGCCGAACTCGCCGGTCATGATGTTGGCGGGCTTGAGGTCGCGATGGATCACACCGCGCGAGTGGGCGAAGCCCACGGTGTCGCACACCTTGGCAAAGATCGAGAGCAACGCCGGAAGGCCCGGCCCGTGGGCGCGCTCGAGCACGGTCTCGAGCGTGCGCCCCCCCACCCGGCGCATCGCGAAGAACGGCTCGCCGGCCGCGGTGCGTCCGACGTCGTGGACCGGGACGACGCCCGGGTGCTCGAGCTGCCCGGTGATGCGCGCCTCGCGGAGGAACTTCGCCGCGTACGCCGACGAGCCGGAGTCCAACGAGACCTTGATCGCGACGTCGCGCTCGAGCTCGGGATCCCGGGCGACGTACACCTCGCCCATGCCGCCCCCACCGAGGCGATCGGCGAGGTGATAACGCCCGAGGGCGGACGGAGGCGCCTCTTGACGAGGCGAGGGCGGGCTTGCGTCGGCTTCGCCGGGTGTCGCCGGAAGCCGGATCGTCCCCGCGACCGAGTCACTGCCGATCCGCTCGGGACCGGGCACGCGTTGCGTGGTGTCCGCTGGCATGGGTATGACTCCGTTGCACCGCCTCCCGCGGGTGGCCGTCCCGCATGCTAGCGCCTTTCGCGGCGAATGTCCTGCCCCCTTGCCCGCCGATGGATCGACGCAATGGCTCGCAGGCGTCGACTCACGGTATGGTGACGAGCGATGAAGAGACACCGGTAACCTCGGTCCCGCGTTCCGTCTCGTGGAGGTAGGCACCACTCTCCAGAGGACTTCCATGAGCACGCCCCAACCGACCTGTCCCCGCTGCCACGCCCCAATCCCCCACTACGCCCCGGCGGGCCTGTGCCCGCGCTGCCTGCTCCTTCCACCTGTGCCCGCCGGCGAGCGCACCGAGGCCGACGGCGTGCCGCTCGAGGCCGGCGCGCGTTTGCGCTACCTCGGCGACTACGAGCTCCTGGACGAGATCGCGCGCGGCGGCATGGGCGTGGTGTACCGAGCGCGGCAGGTGAGATGCTCTTCTGCTTGAGCTCGCCGTCCAGAGAGAAGCGCTCGTTCTCCTCGACCAGCGTCGGGCGATAGACCCCCGTCACCGCCTGCTTGTACGGATCCTGGTAGTTGTAGGAGTACGCGGTTCCGACCGACGTCGTTCCCGCTCCCGTGAGGCCCTGGTGGCCGCGCTCGAGGCGCATCGTCGTGGCCGAGTCGTACGCGAGGCCATACTCCTCGAACACCGGCCCACTCGACCGCAGCGCGCCGACGTAGTTCACCTGCTTGCGCGCGTTGTAGCGGAACCACGTCGTCGCGAGCCGCGCGGGCGTCCCGAGCTTCTTGCCGACGCGAATCGCGCCACCGTACTCCACCTGCGCCGGACGCCCATCCAGCAGCTGAACCAAGTTCCCGTTCAGCTCGAGCTTCTTCGAAACGTCGATCCACCACGAGCCCACGAGGCCGGTCTTGGTCCGCGCGCTTCGGACTTCGAACTCGCGCGCGAGGCGCGAGCTCTCGTACGTCTGGAACGACTGAGGCTCCTCCGCCTCGGCGCCACTCCCCGCCCCGGGCTCGGTTCCACTCCCCGCCCCGCCGCCATCCCGGTGCTCCGTGCTGACCGCGCGCTCCCACTTATCGGGAAGACCGTCGATGCCAGCGGTCGTGTGCAACGCGCTGGCCCTCAGCACGAACAGTTGCTGCGCCTCGTGCTCGAAGCGCGACAGCCCGTCGTACGTCTTGTAGACCCTGCTTCCCGTGTGCATCGAACGCTCGTCGCCGCTCGCGTCCTCCTCGGCCTGCACCAAGCGCCCGATGCCGTCGTGCATGAAACGCTGCTCGTCGACGGGCACGATCTCGGGGCGCGTCGGATGCGCGCTGCGCGCCACCATGCGACCCGCGTCGTCTACGACCAGGAGCGTCGTCGTCTTGGCGCGATCGAGGACCGCGGGCTCCGCGCTCACCGAGCCCGTGCCCGCGGCAGGAACGAGCAGCAGCTCGATCGCGTACGCCGAGTTGACGTGGTAGCCCTCGAGAAGGCCGACGCGCACCGCGATGGACGTCACGTCCGACGACTGGGTGTCGGCGGACACGAGCTCGCCGGCTTCGTTGAAGACGAGCGCCCCAGACACGCCGGGCGGCGGCAGGGTCGCCTGCACGACCTCGTCGTGGCCGGGCAGGTGGCTCGTGCGCAGCGTGAGCACGTCGCCCACACCGGTCACGGCGACGACCGCGCACAACAGCGCGAACGCGAGCATGATGTTGCGCGGTTGGATCCGATACACGCTCGACGGATCGCACCGCTCGTCGAACGTGACCCCGACCCCGCGCACGCCGCGCACCACGACCGTGGCGGGGAAGAACGTCGTGCGCTCCTCGGGCTCGGTCACGACCTCGATCACCTCGGTGACGAGGTCGTCACCTGCCTGCCCGTGATCCAGGGATTTCGCGACGAGTGGGCGTTTCGCACGGCACTGGGCAATGCGCGCCCTCCCGCGCGTCGAGGACCCGGTGGGACTCGACGTGCGGCTCGCCGCCACCCAGCTGTTTCGCACGGCGCGCGCCAGCGGCCACACCGTACAGCAGCTCGACCGATTGCGTGGTCGCCGTGTGCGCGCTGCGTCATGATCTGGAGGTGGTGCACCGGGATCGCGATTACGCCCACCTCGCGCGCATCTGCGGCCTGCAACAGCGCAGCCTGTAGCAAGCAACCGATCCTGCGCCGCGATGAAAGAACCCGGTAAACTCGGTCCCGCGATTCGTCTCGTGGAGGTAGGCACCCCCACCCCAGATAGCCTTCGGGATCGACCGCGAAACGGGGTCAGAAGCCCTTTTCGCGGGCGCGCCCACGGAACGTCAGCCCCGTGTGGCGAAAAGGGCTGCCGACCCCGTTTCGCTACGCCGGTCCTGCAACAGGGCGCTCCCACTCCGCTACCCGCCGTCGTAGTGCTCGACATCGTCCCCAGGCTTGGGCCGGCGAAACAGGTACAGCTCGTGGCTCCCGTGCGGAAAGATCAGGCGCTTCAGGCGCTGGGCAGGCCAGCCGAGCAAGCGCCGGTACCAGGAGCTGAACGCGCTCTTGCGCGCGCCACGCTCGAGCTCGCCCTCGCGCAGGCGGTCGGGCATCAGCCGCCGCTTGTGCTTGTACACGTGGTAGAGATCCTCTCGCATCAGCGCACGCGTGAACACGTTCGCGAGCTGCTGGAACGGGGCCTGCGTCGGCTCGCGCACGGCCATCGCGATCTGGAAGTCGATCAGGTACGGGTCCCCGTCGTCGCCGACGATGATGTTCGCCTTCTTCGAGAGATCGACCGACGCGACGCCCCGCGCGTGAGTGCGCGCCACGAGCTCGAGCAGCCGGTCGAAGAACGCGGGGTCCACGTCGCGCCGCGCGTGGAGCGTCTTGCCGGGAATGTAGGCGTGCAAGAGCCAGTTGGGCCCCGTCGCCGGGTGCAGCTCGGGGATCCCCGGCACGCCCTGGAGCCGGCGGTAGAACCGCTGCTCGCGCCGCGACAGGTAGCGCGCGGCACCCTGGACCAAGCGGCCGAGATAGAGAAACCGACTGACCTTGAGCACCCACAGGCGACCGGCCTCGTCGCGCAACAGCTCGTTGCACGAGAAGAAGTCCTTCTTGAGCCGGCCCACGCGCACGAAGCGCTCGCCGCCGAAACGGTAGCGGTCGGGTCCCTCGACGTACGGCGCGCGACGCGTCACCGGGTGAACAACATCTCGCGGTACGAGGAGAGCGGCCACAGGTCCGCGGCAACCACGTCCTCGAGCACGTCGGCGGCCTCGCGAACGCGCTTCATCGCCGGCGCAACGACGTCGCGGAAGTGGCGCGCTCGCTCGACCAGGTCCCCGCCCTCGCCCCCCGCCGGGATCGCCTTCTCGAGCGACTCCGTCGCCTCCTCGAGTCGGTCCGTGAGCTCGCACATCCGGTCGAGCGCCTTGCGGTTGCGGTGCGTCGTCACCGCCTGGACGGCGGCGACCGTCTGAGCCAGCTCGCGCTGCCAGCGGTACGCCGCCGGCAAAATCGACACCCGCGCGATGTTGAGGCACAGCCGCGCCTCGGAGTTCAAGTCCTTGCAGTAGCGCTCGACGAAGATCTCGAAGCGGCTGTGCACCTCGCGCGGGTTGAGCACGCGGTAGCGGTCGAAGAGCTGCACCGTGCGCGGCTCGACCAGCTCGCGCAGCGCCTCGACGGTGTCGCGCCGGTTCGGCAGCCCGCGGCGCTCGGCCTCGGCATGCCACTCCGCCGAGTAATTGTCTCCGTTGAACACGACGGCCTTGTGCTCGGCGTAGATCCGCCGCACCAGGGCCTGGACCGCGGCGTTGAACGCGGTGCGGTCCGCCGTACCCACCCGCTCGAGCTCGGTGGCGATCTCGTCCAGGCTCTCGGCGACGATCGTGTTGAGCACGAACAGCGGGCCCGCGATCGACTGGCTCGAGCCCACCGCGCGGAACTCGAACTTGTTGCCCGTGAACGCGAACGGGCTCGTGCGATTGCGGTCGCCCGCGTCCTTCGGAAGCGGCGGCAGCGTGTCGACACCGACGGTCATGAAGCTGGAGCGCGTGGAGCCCTCGTAGCCGCCGCCCTCGAGTTGGTCGAACACCCCGGTGAGCAGCTCGCCCAGGAAGATCGAGATGATCGCCGGAGGCGCCTCGTTGGCCCCGAGGCGGTGATCATTGCCCGAGTGCGCGACGGCGCAGCGCAAGAGCGCCGCGTGGCGGTGGACCGCGCGAATCACGGCGGCGCAGAACACCAGGAACTGGGCGTTCTCGTGCGGCGTCTCGCCCGGCTCGAGCAGGTTGCCGACGACGTCGTTGCCGAGCGACCAGTTGAGGTGCTTGCCCGACCCGTTGATCCCCGCGAACGGCTTCTCGTGGAGCAGGCACGCCAGGCCGTGACGGTCGGCGACGCGCTTCAACGTGAGCATCACGAGCTGCTGGTGGTCCGCGGCGACGTTGCCGTTCTCGTAGACCGGCGCGAACTCGTACTGACCGGGCGCGACCTCGTTGTGTCGCGTCTTGACCGGCACGCCGAGCCGGAACAGCGCACGCTCGACCTCCTGCATGCACGCGAGCACGCGCGCGGGAATGGCTCCGAAGTACTGGTCCTCGAACTCCTGGCCCTTGGGCGGACGCGCCCCGAACAGCGTGCGCCCGCAGATCTGCAGGTCGGGCCGCGCGGCGAGGAAGCTCTTGTCGATCAGGAAGTACTCCTGCTCGGGGCCGGCCGTGGCGATGAGGTACCCCGGCTCGTCGTGGCCGAACAGCTTGAGCACGCGACGCGCGTGCAGGTTCAGGGCCTGCATCGAGCGCAGCACCGGTGTCTTCTTGTCCAGCGCCTCGCCGGTCCACGCGAGGAACGCCGTCGGGATGCACAGCGTCGCGCCGCCCGCGCCCGCGAGGAGGAACGCGGGGCTCGTGACGTCCCACGCGGTGTAGCCGCGAGCCTCGAAGGTGGCCCGCAGGCCACCCGACGGGAAGCTCGAGGCGTCGGGCTCACCCTGGATCAGCTGCTTGCCCGAGAACTCCGTGAGCGCACGGCCGTCCTCGGTCGGGATGACGAAGCTGTCGTGCTTCTCGGCCGAGAGACCGGTGAGCGGGTAGAACACGTGCGCGTAGTGCGACGCGCCGCGCGCGATCGCCCAGTCCTTCATCGCCGTCGCCACCGCGTCGGCCACCGCGGGATCGAGCGACTCCCCGCGCTTGATCGTGCGCGCCAGCGTGCGGAACACGGCCTTCGACAGCTTCTCGCGCATCACCGAGATGCCGAACACGTCCTCCCCGAAGATGTCCTGCGTGTGGGACGTCCGGTAGTCGAAGTCGGGCTCGATCGCCTTGCGCTGGGTCGCGGCGTGCATCGCGCCCTGACGGGCCGCGGGGTGGGACATCGGGAGGTCCTCGGTCGTGGTCGGGGGAGCCGGTTCGGAAGGAGTAGGATTTCGGTCGCCGGAGTCGGATTGTCAAGAGACGGGCGCGGACCCCGCCGATTTCAGGCGTCGGCGACGCCCGCCGCGGTCATTTCAGAGCGGCGAGCGCCAACACCACCTGGCCGAGTTGCTGCTCGAGCTCGGCCACCTTGGCGCGCTCGGCCGCCACGACCTCGGGCTTGGCCTTCGCCAGGAATCCCGGGTTCTCGAGGCGCTTCTTGGTCCCGCCGATCTGCCCCTCGAGCTCGGCCTGGCGCTTCGTGAGCCGCGCGCGCTCGACCGCCGGATCGAGCACCGAGCCCACGTGGATCTCGTACCCCTCGCCCACGGCCATGGCGGCGTTCGGTGGAATCGCGGCGGACGGCCCGATCTCGAAGGACTCGAGCGCCACGAGAGACTCCACGTGGCGCGCGAGGTCCGTGAGGGCCGCGTGCACCTCGGGCGAGGTCGTGCGGATGGCGGCGGGGAGCGCCTTCTTGGGCGGCACGTTGTGGCGCGCCCGCAGGTCGCGCAACGCACGCACCGCGGGCTGCAGAATGG
>ORMF011767922.1_pt1 | contig 12974 bp, 13 predicted proteins | sample 1779871 | NCBI WGS metagenome assembly ORMF01 (sample SAMEA104232316, study PRJEB22302) | groundwater metagenome | biome: forest; feature: aquifer; material: groundwater | place: USA | collected 2011-08-07 | depth 5.4 m | reverse complement strand
TACATTTTTTACTTTATCTCAAAGAGTTCTTCTTTGTCATGAAACTATTCACATATTGCTAATATGCAAAGAGTTTCATTCCTCAAATAATCTCTTTGATGTTTTGTAAAATCATGTAATTTATTTAGTTACACTTCCTAAGTGGTGAAGAATTCTCTGCGTAAGATCAGTTACACATTTAAACTGCCTGTCGATAATATAATATTCTTCTTTCGGCCTGTTTTCATATCAACCGCAGAGACATTCAAAACACCACTTGAATCAACATCAAACGAAACATCTATATGGGGAGTTCCTTTTGGTGCAGGGTTTATATCTGTAAGAATAAAATGACCTATTGATTTATTGTTATCTACTGAATTACTTTCTCCCTGTAAAACATTAATTGTAACAGATGTCTGATTATCTGATTCAGTAGTAAATATCTCGCTTATTCTTGTCGGGATCGAAGTATTTTTTTCAATTAATTTTGTAAATATGCCTCCAGAGGTTTCTATTCCGAGAGATATCGGTACCACATCAAGAAGAATCATATCATCTATATGGCCTGCAAGAGAAGCTGCATACAAGGCTGCACCTGTGGCAACTGCTTCATCAGGATTGATATTATAAAAAACTTTTTCATGAAAGGAACTTTTAACGGTACGAACAATTTTAGGCATTCTTGTCATGCCTCCAGTCAGAATAAGCTTATCAACATCTTGAAACTCAAGCTTCGCATCAACAATTAAACCCGTATATAGCTCTTTTGTTCTAGCTACAAAATCGGCACTCAGATCTTCAAGGTGTTTTCTTGTTATTTTTTCAGAAAGATGAAGGGGACCTAATTCATTAACCGAAATAAAAGGAAGATTAATTTCTGTAGATTGTGATGCTGAAAGTTCACACTTAGCTTTTTCAGCAGCATCCGTAAGTCGTTGAAGGGCCTGTGGATCTTTTAAAAGGTCAACACCATTTTTATTTCTAAATGATTCGTTAAGAAAAGATATAATTCTCTGATCAAAATCAATTCCTCCCAACTGTGTATCTCCGCGTGTCGCAAGGACTTCAAATTGATTGTTTTTAACCTCCAACACTGTTATATCAAATGTGCCTCCTCCGAGATCATATACCATAATGATATCATTACTGTTCTTATCAAAACCATATGCTATAGCGGCACTGGTAGGCTCATTAATAACACCAATAACATCCAACCCAGCCAATTTACCAGCTTCAAATGTTGCCTGTCGTTGAATATCATCAAAATATGCAGGAACAGTAATTATCGTTTTTTCTACTGACTCATTGAAATAAAGTTCAGCATCTTTTTTTAATTTTTTCAATATAAATGCTGTTATTTCTTGAGGGGTAAAATGTTTTTCATTTATAAAAATTGAGATTTCACCATTTCTTCCATTAACGACATCATAAGAAAGATGCTTTACCGTTTCAGTTAATTCCGAATATGATTTACCTATAAGCCTCTTAATAGATGAAACAGTTCTTTTTGGATTTACTACAGCCTGACGTTTAGCAGGTTCTCCCACAATAACCTCATTATCTGCAGTGAAAGCGACAACGGAAGGAGTAACTCTCCCCCCTTCTGCATTCGGAATAATAAAAACTTCACCTTTTTCCCAGACCGCCATACAGCTATTAGCGGTGCCTAGATCAATCCCTAATATTTTGCTCATATACAACACCTTTTTTATTTCAAATAATTCAAGATTAATATTTTCATCTTCACCATAATTTCAGAAAACCTTTAATATTTATTTGGATATTGATTTTCTGCTTTCAATGCTTTTTGATTTCTCCGGCAATGAACGCAGCCTTCCCTGCGAAGTATTTGGCTGTGGCAACGATACATTTACAACATTATCACGCCCACTTTTCCTCTTATGGATTTTCATGAATTCATACAGGAAAATAACAATAAACATCAACGCTTCTAAAATCACAAATATTGCCAAATATGATTTTAAGAAATTCCTTAATTTTATACTCCTAAAATTAAAGGTTGAAAAAGAATCAACTGAGTAAAACTCTGAGTTTCTGTTAAGATTAAGCTTATTAAGGCTTTGGTATATATCATATACTTGATTAATTAAGATATTTTCATTGTTTATTGTATTTTTCAATAATAAATTAATCTTATTACTAATATCTGTTGGAACAGGCTTGTTTAGCTCAGCAGAGCCTGAAAAGGAGTTCAAAAATTCACTATAAAACGATATTTGATTTTTTATATCAATTTCATTTTTCTCGTATACTAACAACTCTTTACTTGAGTCTGAAACTCTCTGACGCATCATTCCTTCAATAACCTGTTTCTCTCTTAGGATTTTTTTTAGTTGAATATCAAGAGAACTTAACTGACTTTCTATATATATTTTTGTGCTGTAACCATCCTTTACTACACCGTAACTTTTTATCAGATAAAAAAGAGGCGTTATATCGTAATTTGAAAGATTAGAAAGTGAACTTTCTATATCCTGAATATTAATTTGTTTAGCGTCATATTCTATCTGTACGTTATTTGCATTCGGTAAAGATCCTAAATTTTTAACTTCTTCAACAAGTTGTTCTCGTTTTTTTCTCAAATAATCAGCAGCAGAAAAGTAATCCAATTCTTCTACCATGGCAGGATTAATTGTGGTTTTTATCAGCCTTAAATTATAACTTGTAACACCTCTTTCTGTTTTTGCATCATTTACCCATTCATCAAGCACAGAATATAGTATTTTACTTATCAGAGCCTCTGAAAGATTTTTGGATTCTGCATTTGGATACAAAAAGGCAAGCATGTAAGTCGGTTGTTTTTTTATCGTAGCAGTTTGTCTGTAAAATTCCTGTTCAAGCTGATATCTTTCTGCAGAAGACATATTTTGTCCACTAAGTCTATTATTAAACTCATATGACAAAAAAGCTAATCTAGGGTTATACCTAGACATAGAAATAGATGCAACGAACTGATTGAAACTCGTAAAGTAATTTGACAGCTGCATGTCGTTATATATTTTTTGGAGGTTTGACGGTATCAAAAGGTCTTCTTCTGAAAAATTGGTTCCATTGGGATATTGAAAGCTGTCAGCACCTTTAAATTTAAATGTTATTCCCATTTGTGATTCTTTGTAAACTGGACTTTTAAACCAGTAATACATCGCAAATCCAAATACGCATATAAAAAATAACAAAGAGAGAACGCCTAATATCCACTTATAGTGAATTACAACACTCAAAACATCTAAAACATTAATGGAATTCTGAGGCAAATCGAATCCTAAACCGTTATCTCTTTTGTCCATTCATACTTCCTATATTTTGTAACATATTTAAATTACCAAAGCCTATAGTATTTCTATTATTTTTACTGCCTGTTCCGCCTATCCCATAATTCAAAGTAGATTGAATATAATTAAAGACATGTTCCTTTTCAATGAATTTAGGAGGCTCTTGAGTTTCTATAATGGCGACTTGCCTTCCATCATAAATTTGTTCAAATAAATCAGGCGTATCAATATTCAGTATTTTATTTCCCCTCTGTAGTCCAACACCAGAAATAATGCAATAATCTCTATAAAATCCGATAACATTTATCTTTTTCAATCTTAAAAAACTATTTTCTATTAAATAAACGTAATTATCCCCTGTTCCACTATTAATTACGGAAGAGAGCGGAACATATATGCCTGGAAACGTATACTGAGGAAACGCTACTTTAACCTGTTCGCCAGGATAAAAAATCCAATCGTAATCAACAATAACAGCTTCTTTTGCTTCATTCAAACTAGGTTCAGATTTCCCTACAACCAAATCACCCTGAGCCAATTCATTTAGTTTACTCTTGTCATGTAACTTAACTACTTTCACTTTGAGCGTATCATTTCCTGCAACTGGAATAGTGGCAGTGATTTTATCTAAATCTACGTAAATTTTCTTAAATTTAACAACAGTTTTAGCCCCTGTTTTTATGCTATACTCATCTGCGTTCAATATTTTATACACATAAGTTCCTTTCTCGTCATGCTTAATAGCATCAGCAGGTACAGCCAGCAATGATTCATTCTCTGTTCTCTTTTGTAGTGAATCAGATAAAAATTCTTTATTCAATAAGTCATAAACAGGATAAACTTGATAAATTTTTTGATATTCCATTTCATTGGAAGTCAGATTGTTTTTTATTCTTAACTTATTTCTAATATAAAGATAAACATTTTCTGGATCATCCTGATACGATTCTACTACAGATTCATATGAATTCCCATCATTATCGAAAACTACAGCTCTTTCAGTACCAGAGACTGGATTTAAAAGATAAACGGGAAATTTAACTTTGATCTTTATTGGGTCCATCTGCATCAATTCTAAAGCTGGCGAACCTTCAAATGCATTATCTCCTACTTGAGCAAAAGCATTTGTAACAATACCTGTGTTTGTTGAATATATTTCAGACGTTTTATAATTCTCAATCGCACTGTCTATATTTTTAATATTGGACTGCGATTCCAAAAGAGTAGACATCAGCTGTATTTCTGCCTGATCTAATTCAAACGTTGTTATATATTTTTTTTGTGCCAGATTTTCCTGTGCACGTGTCATGCGCTTGATATAATCATAAGACTTTTCAATTAATGCCTTTTTCTGAGTCAAGTTATCCAACATGGCCTTTGCTTCTGACTCTTCTATGCTTGCAGCAATTGTTCCAGGATAGAGCAGCTTTCCATCATCATCAAAAATTGATGCTACAATGAAATCCCTTGTACCAGCAATATAATTTAAAATACCAGACTTTGTAAAAGGAACTGTTACACTGCCTATAGATTGCACATTTCCAACGTTGTCGATACTGTAAGGTGTTAAAAAATCCAACATCAGTGCATTCACATACAACTTACCGTCACGAACAGTCCCAGGTTTAGTATATCTTAAAGAACTTCTTGGATCCGAATAAAACTGTTGCATCATGTCTAAAATGTTGAGCTGTTCATCTGCTGAATACACAGCAAAAGATAGCATTAAGAACAGAAAACAAATAACAGATTTTTTCATTATATAGTCCGTTAAGATTTTATTTGGATTTAGTTGTTTTAAAAAATTAGTTCAAATTAGAATAACCAGTTGACGTATAAGGTGATTTATTTTAATAGCGATATATCCCACATGCATTTTCTAAGTTGGATTTAGCTGTGTAAAGATTTATTATTGAAGATGCCACGTTAAGTTCAGCTGCAGTTACATTGCTTTGTCCCTCATTAAGACGAGGTAAAGTTACTTGACCAGCTTTGTAAAGCTCTTCCACTATTTCTCTTTGTCTTAATGCTACTTCTAGAGCTTTCTTGTTTATATTCATATCAAGCATATATGACTTGAGTTGAGTATATGCGGTTCTTACTTCTTTTACTACATCTATCCATTTAATCAATAAATCCTGTTCTGCAATATCTATATTTATATATGCATCACGCAGATCAAAAATTCTAGTTCCACTATCCCAAATTGTCCAATCAGCTGCAAGACCTAAATTAAGAACTTGTGCACCAGCTGTATCACCTTTATGCAGCCAATTAGAAGTGGCCCAATTCATTGTACCTGAACCTGATATTGTTGGCGAAAAGGCACCCCAAGCAGCATACATATCATACTTTTTAACTTGCAATTCTCCTCTTACAGCTTTTAGATCAGGACGCTGATCTATAGCCATATCAAGGTAATATTCTACAGCCAAAGGTTCATAATCTATTTTTATGTTTTCGATAATTTCATCAATAGACATAAATTGGATATCATTAGGAAATTCAGCATTTGTCATACCTAAAAGAGCAGCTAGTACAAATTTTTGAATATCGTACTGCAAATTTGCTTGTACGATCTCAGACTCTGACGATAATCCTAAAAATTCAAAATTTAGAACACTTTCTTCTGTTATTAAATTTTGAGAATACTTGTATCTTTCAAAATCCAAAAGCTGATTTTGAAATTGCAAATCCAATCCATAAACCTCAATTTGACGTTTAGTCAATGCCAATGCATAATATTGCAATGTTATGTTATTTATGAGAAGTCTGCGCATATTTTCTTGATCTTCTTCTGATATTTTGGTATCTGCGTATTTTGCCAATAAATCAAACTCTTTTTGTAATCCATTAAAAATAGGAACTGAAACCCCTCCGCTAACTCCACCAGGATAACTATCACCAAGATTACTAAACTGCTTATTACTTAAAAGTTGCCAACCAGTAACTTCACGAGACCAACTCCTGCTCATTCCACCATTTACTCCTAAGTTAACTGCTGGAAGAAACTGAGTTATCATATATGCGTAAAACTCATTATACGAACTAATTACAGCCAAACGTTTCAATTCGTAAGATGGGTTGTTGGCAAGCCCTATCCTTATTGCATCTTGAAGTGTAAAAACAGATGATTGTGCTGGAATAACACGTTCTTCATCGTTTGTAGCAGCTGAATAATTATTGGCGTGTATTACAGACGGCGGATTTTTGTAATTCACACAACCGGCAATTATACCTGAAACACAAATAACAGCAAAACTTAAAGTTTTTTTAGAAAAGTAATACATTAAATATACCCATAGCTAACAGTTAATATTTAAGAAAGCTATAAAAATTCTATTATACTAAAGGGATAGAATCAACATTAAATTAAAATAAAAATGAATATTTGCGGTTCAGGCTTTTTCAAAAAAAATCATTTGTACTGTCTAGTAATACATCATGATTGGTTTATTTTACTTTAATATTGGTAAAATTTTCATTTCTTGATTAAGTCGATGTGAATGAACAATAGGAATATAGGCGTGAATTAATATGAAAAATCTAGTAGCAAATCCGATGATAGTTTATAGAGAAGAATTTGATGAGTGGTCTGTTCTTTTTGATCCTGATACAGGGAATACATATGGTTTGGACCCTCTAGCAAGCTTCATTTGGGGAAAATTAGACGGAAAACATGATGTGGAGCAGATACTTGAGGAATTGTCAAAAGTTTGCGAAGAAGGTATTCCATGTGAAGCAGGCAAAGATGTTGACGATTTTATCTCAAATTTAATAAATAAGGGTTTAGTAGGTTTGATAGAGAGCTAATTGAGTTAAAGGTTGTCAAGAATTTGATGCGTGAATATAAAAGATGAAATATCAAAAACCAAAACTTCATTCATTTGAAGAGCCTGCTGCAACCCTATTTTGCGGTGATGGAACGAATGCTTATTCTACATTCCATATGTTCGACGGTAAAGCGTGTCTTTCCGGTCTAACTCCCGATGGTTATCTTTATAGTTTTTCGTGCTTCAGTGGATCCTCTGCTGGTGGTGGTCCTGGTGCTGTCTGCCAGACTGGCGGCGATGGACCAACCTGGCCTGGGTGTTTCAATGGTAGTTACAACGATTGGCCTGCTTTTGGAGCTACTGGCGGTTATGAATGTATCACCGGAGGGGCTATCTCCTATAATTTTTTTCCTACTTCAGCGTGTATGTCTGGTGATAGCGCGATATAGTATTATGTGAATAGATATGCCGTTTATAGAGATTTAATTGACATGCCATTTATACAGCTTTAATTGGGGTAATGCAAAATATAAACTCCGCTAATATTAGAATTAGTCCGATATAAAATAAGGAAGAACAATGCAAATATCTAAAACTCCAAAAAGTCTAGACTTAAATATCACTACTAAATGCAATTTGAGATGTTCCTACTGCTCTCATTTTACAAGTGCTGGAGAAACCAACGGTGATTTAACTACTGATGAATGGTTAAACTTTTTTGAAGAATTAAGAGAGTGTGCTGTAATAGAAGTGTGCCTTTCAGGCGGTGAGCCATTTTTTAGGAAAGATATAAACGAACTTATTTCTGGAATTGTTACAAACAGGATGCGTTTTTCAATGCTTAGCAATGGTTCTCTTATCACGGAAGAAGTTCTTGAATTTATAAAATCCACTGGTAGATGCAATAGTATTCAAATATCAATCGATGGTCCTGGTCCTGAATCTCATGATATTAACAGGGGAAAAGGTTCATTTGAAGCTGCATTAAATGGTTTAAAATTACTTATGAAATACAAAATTCCAGCTACAACGCGCGTAACAATTAATAAACACAATTTCATGGAGCTTGAAAAAGTTACAGAATTGCTTCTTAAAGATGTTGGGCTTCCCTCATTTTCTACAAACTCAGCATCTCATTTGGGCATGTGTCGTGAAAACAGCGACATAACACAATTAAATGCAGAAGAATATTCATATACCATAGCAAAACTTTTTGAATTAAATAAAAAATATAATAATAGAATAGGTGCTCAAGCAGGACCGCTGGCAAGTGGTAAACAATGGAAAGAGATGGAAGAGGCTTTCAACTTGGATAAAAAAGAGACAGCAGGATGTGGTTTTTTGCGCAGTTGTGGAGGTGTTTTTGGCAAAATGGCCGTCAGAGCAGACGGAATAATGATTCCGTGTTCCCAATTACCTCATATAGAGCTTGGAAGAATTAATAAAAATAGTTTAAGAGAAGTTTGGCTGAATCATCCTGAGTTGAAGCGTTTAAGAGAAAGAAGAGATATTCCTCTTAAAAACTTTGAACATTGTAAAGATTGCAGGTACACAGCGTATTGCAGAGGAGGATGCCCTGCCCTAGCATATACATTGACAGGCGATGAAAACAGACCTTCACCAGACTCATGTTATAGGACATTCTTAGACGCTGGTGGTAAACTCGCAAACTAATGATCAGAGGAAAACTAAATAATGAATAATTCAGAAGAAAAGAATTCTCAAGCGCAACATAAACACGCTGTCGCTGTGCCAGATTGCGGATTTTATTTAAATACTATTTATTTTTATTTAACAGAAGGATGCAATTTAAGATGCAGACATTGTTGGATCGCCCCTAAATTTGAACAAGGGAAACCTAAGTATCCAACTTTAGACTTTGAACTTTTCAAAGATATTATCGAGCAGGGTAAGCAACTAGGAATGAGAAGCGTCAAACTAACTGGTGGAGAGCCTTTAATACATCCCGATATTGAAAAAATTTTAGATTACATTTATGAAAATGAGTTACATTTAACTATTGAAACAAATGGTGTAAAATGCACTCCTGAAATAGTGTCAAAAATAATAAAAACAAAACATCCATTCGTTTCAATAAGTTTAGACGGCTCTGACGCAGCCACTCATGAATGGGTCAGAGGCGTGGATGGATGTTTTGATGCTGCTATTCAAGGGGCAAAAAATCTTATCAATGCTGGATTAAGACCTCAGTTCATTATGTCGATAATGAAGCACAATGTGGAACAAATGGAATCAGTTGTAAGATTAGCAGAAGAGATAGGAGCAGAATCAGTAAAATTCAATATTGTGACACCTACAGCACGTGGTGAACAAATGCATGAGGCAGGGGAAACTATTCCCATTGAACAGCTTATTAAATTAGGCTCATGGGTTGAAAATGAGCTTGCTTCAAACTCAAAAATACGCATTGTATATTCACATACACCAGCATTCAGACCATTAAGCAAAACCTTCTCAAAAGGAAATGGACGTTGTGGAATTTTTGGTATTATTGGTGTACTTGGAACTGGTAAATACGCACTTTGTGGTATTGGAGAAACAGTTCCAGAATTATGTTTTGGCCACGCATCAAAAGATAAATTAGTTGATATATGGAATAACAATCAAATTCTAAACGACATAAGAAAAAATTTACCAGTTAATTTAAAAGGTATTTGCCAAGATTGTATAATGAAAAATACATGTTTAGGATCTTGTATAGCAATGAATTATTACAGACACAAAGACCTCATGGCTCCATTCTGGTACTGCGAAGAAGCGCTCCAGAGCGGATTATTTCCACAAAGCAGATTAAAGCCTGGAAGCAAATCTGATGAACTTCTTAAAAACAAACCTCATTGCTCTAAAAATAATCTTGAAAAATACAGATAGAAAAAACTGATTTAAAAACCTTTTTAGACACAATAATGTTAACTAAAACGACTGATAAAAAACAAAATTACAAGTTGGAAATGTCTGATGGCAAAGTATGGGAATTTATTTCCACTACTGCGTTAAATCAGTGGTTAAAGTTATTTGCAAAAACAATGGAACTTAAAAAAGTCCATTGCTCTAAAAATACTTATAAAAAGATAATATTTTCTAAATTTGTAGACGGAAATATACAGCCGCAGAATACAATTATCTCAAAGGATTGGAAACTATTCAAACATGCCTCAATATTCAAAATATGGACACATGAGAAGATAAATGAAGTATTCATTGAATTAAACTATGACTTTATTGAGCACCCAGAAATTAAATATATAGACATGTGGTCTTCTTTAATCCCGTTATTCAGCCATTATAATAGTGAAGGAGGCGGGCCAATTCATGCCGCATCTGCTGAATTCAATGGAAATGGAATTATTATTGCGGCATCAGGGGGCACTGGTAAATCTACGTGCTATAACAGACTGCCTGCTTACTGGCATCCAATGGCTGATGATGAAGCTCTTATTGTAAAAGAACAAAAAAAATATCATATCCATCCTATGCCGACATGGAGTGACTATCTATTCAATAGAAAAATTAAAATCTGCAATTCTGATTATTATGTTCCACTTAAAGGTATTTTTTTCCTTGAACAAAGCAAAGAAGATTCTGTTGAAAATTTAACAAAAAATCTCTGTGTTCACAAATTGCACAATGCCCTTAGGGAACCTTGGGAATCATATTGGGTTAAAACTGAAAAAGAAGCAAGAGCTGAAATGTCAGTAAACGTATTTCATAATGCCTGTGAAATAATATCTTCAGGTATTCCGTGTTATAAACTTAAAGCAACACTTCATGGTAAATTCTGGGAAGGAATAGAAAAAATTTTTAATTGTTAATTTATAGAATTATACTCATACGCTTTGAAATTTAGGTATTGCACGGCATAAATTTAACATACTTTAAGTATAAATGAATAATATGAAAACTCAAAACATTCAATAAACACTCTTGATAGAGCTAATGGAAAACATAAAAAGCAAATACAGTATCTGCAGTGGGCCAAGCATGTTCCCTACTCTAAAAAGCGGAGACGGCCTAATAATTTCTAAGTACACAAATAATACTGAAATAAAAATAGGCGATATTATTGTTTATCCTCATCCTCACAAATCCATCGATGTAGTACACAGAATAATAACAATTAAATATAACGGTGCAATTACAAGAGGAGACAATAACAATAAAATTGATCCATATATCGTAAATTTTAAAGACATAACTGGAAAAGTAACTGGATATAAAAGAGGCTCGTTAGAGAAAAAAATGTTAAACGGCTATTTAGGTTACTTACGACACAAATATTTGATTGCACAAAAAACAGTAAAGCCCATTTGTAAAAAAATACCAAAAAAATACTATGCGCTTTTATGCAAAATTAAACTTTTAAACTCTCTTCATCCATTGTTTAATCTTAAAGTTCTAATTGTAACCAGAAATGGGGAAAAACAGTATTACTTAATGTATAAAAATAAAACTATAGGCAAAAAAAACGCAAATAACAAAAAATGGAGTATTATATTTCCGTATGGTCTTTTCATTGATACAGAAAAGCTTGGTAAATGAATAACAATTAATGTATACCGAAGGTATCTTAAAAATTGGTTAATTTACGATAAAACAGCTTCATATTTAATAAGATTTTTTCTAAAACCAGTTAGTTATGGATATATATTAAATTTCATTTAAAACTCAATACTCTTTTAAAGATATAAAATGAAATATAAAAAACCAAATCTTTATAAAATGTTTTCAAGCATATATGCAGAAGCCGTTTGTGTAGACGGCAATGAAGCCGCTTCTTATGGATGCACGGCTGGAGTAGATGCGGTTGCTGGTTGTGCATCAGGAGTAAGTGCATGCTCAAAATGTTTAACAGGCTCAGCTGCACTAGGCAGATGCACTACAGGGACAGGAAACTAACTATCTTATTATCAATATATTTTTAATATCTTAAAACTTAAATGTGTGATATACATTAAAGAAAAACAAGCTATAATCAAAATATGTAAATTTTAAACTGCAAAAAGTATATTTAATTATAAATATCAAAAAATGGATAATTTATGAAATACTCGAAACCAAAATTGTTCGATTTCAACTTAAAAAGAAAAATAATAAACTCAGTTTGTTACACTGGAAATACAGCTGGTGATCAAGATTGGCCAGCTGCCTATTGTGAATCAGGAACCAACGCCAACGGAACTTGTGCTGTAGGTACTGGTAATTTGGGAGCAGACAGTTGGTGTAGAGATGGAAATGGAAATTTAAACTATGACTGCAATACTGGCGACAGTGTTTTTACCGATGCATGTTTTACAGGAAGCAATCCACTCACATGTAGTGGCGGCAGTTCATTTGTTGGATAATTTTTTAAACGTGTCAGTGGCAAATAAGCGACTTTAATGCCATATGCTTCAAACTAACGGCTTGTACTCAAACAGCATATATGATAAATCTCAAAACAGTGTTAAGTGTTTTTAAATCTCAGATAAGCATACATACTGTATGAATATTTACCAATCACTTCTATATATTATTTTCGGTGATGAATCAAACAAAAAAATTAAGATATTAAACAATTTACATCCTTCTGAATACAAATCACTTTACAGCTATCTTGCTTCTCATAACCTTATCTCGATATTTTTTTCAAAAATAAATAAATTCATCACTCATGCAAACATGCCACCCCAACTGTTTGAACAACTCCAATATCAGTATCTCAAATTCAGCAGTATTTACATCAAAAGAAGTATAGAAATAAAAAATGTACTACAAAAATTAACTGATACCAATTCCAAAATATTTCAACCTGTAACCACTTTTGAGCTTGATTAAGTACAAAATGATGGAAATTTATTCATTATTTTGTGGTGTACATTTAAATTACATTGGAGGTTGATATTATGGGTAAATTAGTAAGCTTACC
>ORMF011664707.1_pt1 | contig 12974 bp, 10 predicted proteins | sample 1779871 | NCBI WGS metagenome assembly ORMF01 (sample SAMEA104232316, study PRJEB22302) | groundwater metagenome | biome: forest; feature: aquifer; material: groundwater | place: USA | collected 2011-08-07 | depth 5.4 m | reverse complement strand
CCGTAAAAAACCACCCCAAAGGAAATCACGATGCCCACGCCCGCGATCAAACCGAAATGCCGGAAGCCTTCGAAGCTGCTGATCACCATCGCGTAAAACGCGACGGCCGTGGTGAGCATGCTCGACATCAGCGGTTTCCAGAGTTCGTTGTATGTTTGATCCAGTGCCTTGAGAATATCCCCGTTCTGATGGCGGATATCATTTTCCAGGCTGACCAGTATATGCAGGGTGTAATCGCTGCCCATCCCCAGCAGGATACTCACCAAAAAGGCCGTGATCAGGTTGAGGTAGCCGATCGCGATTTGCGTGAAGGCGAGCGTCAGAAAAATGCCGGCGCTAAGCGGCAGGTACGTGTAAACCAGGCAGCGCAGGTTCCGGAAGGCGGTGAGCATGATGATCGCAAGCAAGACGGTCGTGATGATGCCCGTCCAGCGCAAATCGCGTTTGAGGGTGCGGTATTCGGATTCGCGCGTGCGGTAAGGGCCGGTCAAGCCCAGCGTCACGGGGTGTTTCAGGTCCTGCTTGATGGTTTCAAAAGTAGCCAGGGTCCGATTGAATAGCTTGCGCGAATCGGCAAAGTCCCCGATGGTGTGGCGCGGTTTGACCAGCACGACGCGCATAAAATTCTTTTTGTCTTTTCCCTCGAAACTGCCGACCCGGTAAACTTTTTGTTCGAGCTCGTAAGAGGCGACATCGATTTCCGGCGCTTGCTCGTTTAGAAGATCAACGAAGAAAGGATTGGCCTGGCGCCGGTAATAACCGAGAATATCTCGCACATCTTGCTTGAGCTTGGCCACGCTTTCCAGCTTCAAAAACAAGAGCTTACGGTTCTCAAAGGCCGGCACACTGCTGCGGTTATCCACATAATCGACGCTCTCGAACTTGGCGGCCTCCTCAGACAATCTTTCTGCCGCGATCCGCGCGGTGGATTCGTTGGGCGATTCGATCACACAAATCAAAAAGCTCGTACCGCCCACATGGCTGGTCAGTTCTTTCAGATTCACGACGCTCGGCGTCTCCGCGGGCAGGAGTTCCAGGAAATTCGCGTGCAGCTTGAGATTCTTTGCGAAAGGGGCGGCCGCGGCGCAGCTCAGGACAATCGCGGCAAGAATCCACGGCGCGTACTTATAAACAAAGCGCGCATTCCAACTTCCAAACTGGGAGACATTCACAGCAGGCCTTTCAACGCCGGTGTTTTAGGAGGCTTGGTTTTCCGCTCGGGCTTCGGTGAGACGCTTTTGCATGGTTTCAAGCAGGCCCGCAAACTGGGACTCTTCGATAATCTTGTCGAATTGGTACTGCAAATCTTCGGTGATGCTGACGCCGTCGAGGATCACGTCATCGATCTTCCAGCTCCCGTCGAGGGGATAGACATGATAGAGCACTTCCGCTTCCAGGCCTTCGGCTTCCTGCTTGACGATGCTCTGCACTTCAAAGCCGTTGCCGGCAGGGGTGATGGCCGGGTAGGTGATTTCATACTGGCCCATAAACTCGGTGCTTTGGGGGTAAGCCACTTCTTCAATCAGGGCTCCCAGAAGACGCTGAAAGGCCTGCCGGTCTTCGGGGGAAACGTTGTCCCAATGCTGGGGCAGGGCTTTGCGGCTGAGCGCCTCGAGATCGAGGTAAGTATTGGCCTTTTCCACCAGTGCCTTTTGGCCGTCCGGATCCTGGGCCGGGAACTGCATGGACCGGATGGACTGGATAAATGTTTGCACGCCTTCCTGCGGGGTGGTTTCGACCGCGAAACAAGGCAAGGCAACCCATGTAAACAAAACGGTAACTACGGCTCTGATAATGGTTTTTGGCATAAAATGTCTCCGGATTTTGACCCGACCGGGTCGATGGAATACGCTACTCTATTAGCTACAGCCTCAAATTTCAATGATTTCTTATGACAACCCTTAGTGCGAGCCTATATTATAGGCGCTCCGGAGGGCCTTCTCAATGAAACCATCGCAAAAATTTTCACTGCTGTGCTTGATCTCGTTTTTTTCTTTTGCTTCCTTACTTTGGGCCGAAGGGGATTCCACGGCCGGAACGATTTGGGACCACGTGCCCGAAGGCGGATCGATCCGCGCAGAAAGCGACGGGGGATGGACCATTCTCGATAAAAATAGTAATACCGTCGGCACCGTGCCTCCCGGACAAAGCGCACCCACGGCGCCTCCTGCAACTCCCGCACCGGCCGCCGATACCGGAGCTCCGAACTTGCAAGGAACCGTTTGGGAGCACGTCCCTCAAGGCGGGGCGATTCGCGCCGAAGCCGACGGCACCTGGACAATTTTAGATGCCAACATGAATCCGGTCGGTACTTATCCGCCGCCAACCGGCGCGGCCACCGGAACCGGCAGCACGCCGCCGGCCACAACGGGCGGGACGGGCCAGCAGCCGCTTCCGCCGCTTGTGACGCCGCTGCCGGGCGGAGGCGTTATGACCTCGCAGAACCAGCCGGACGGTTCGTGGACGCATCATTACCGCCGCGAAGATGCCGACGGCAATGTGGTCGATTATGAGATCACGCCCAGGGACGATGCTTTTCCGCACGAGGATCCGCGCTTCTGGAAACCCGGGCAGACCGGGCCGGACCGGATTGTGACGCCGCTTGAAAACGGCGGTAAGATCACGTCCGTGCGCAATCGCGACGGGACCTGGACACACACGTACTCCAGCGCCGACGGCAATGTCAGCTACCGCTTGCGGCCGAACGATGAACGTTATCCCAAGGATGATCCGCGCTTTGAGGATCCCAATAAAAAGTTTGAGCCGCTCGGGTCCACGAGTTTTGGCCTCGACAGTTCGAATCCGATCGGTAGTGAAATGGGGCAGGATTTCGCACAGGCCGAATCGCACCAGGCTGAACAGCGCTTCGACGAGTGACGGCCGTACTGGTACCTTAGCCAAGATTGCGTCTTTGTGACATGCGTCACAGAAGCATCCAGCCCTTTCCTGTACCGTCCTCCACAAAAGGGGTGTCTTGACTTATGCCGGAAAAAGATCTTCACCTCTTAGGACAGGCAATAGAACAAAATCCGTTGGCGATCCTTATTACGGATCTTTCCGGGAACGTTGTTTATGTAAATAGCAGATTCAGCACTTTTACGGGATATGCTTTGGAAGAAATAGCGGGGCAAAATCCCCGCATTCTCTCGAGCGGAGAAACTCCTCCTGAAGTTTACCGTAAGCTTTGGGAAACCATTCTCTCCGGGCAGATCTGGCAGGGTGATCTCCTTAACAAAAGGAGAAACGGCCGGTTTTTTTGGGAATCCATCGCAATTGCTCCGATTAAGGATAGCGAGGGTAAGGTTAGTCATTATGTTGGGATTTGGAATGACAGCACCGAACACAAACAAAGTGAAGAGCGAACGGCAAAAAGTTTAAAGGAATTCGAGCGTCAATCGAGAACGGATGACCTCACCGGTCAATATAATCGACGGCATATTTTTGTTGAACTTGAAAAGGAAGTGGAGCGGGCTAAGCGCTACACAAGAAAGTTATCCGGGATGATGATTGACATTGATGATTTTAAATTGATCAATGACCGACATGGGCATTTGATCGGTGACCGTGTGATTAAGGCGTTTGCAACGGTCATCAGTAAGAGCATACGGAAGATCGATATTTTAGGCCGCTATGGTGGAGATGAATTTTTAGTGCTCCTACCGGAAGCAACCTTGGATACGGCAACTTTGGTTGCCAAGAGAATTCAAAAAAATCTCGAAGAATATCATCAAAATGTCCTTGCGGACATCGGGAACCTTACGGCAAGTATAGGCCTGATTGCCTTTGATGCGCTCCAAGACCCGCATCGGACAGCTTTTATTGAAAGAATTGATCACGCTTTGTTGCGATCGAAAAGAGCGGGGAAAAATACTGTCACAATCGGCTGACTTTGCGCTCGGAATCGAAGAATAAGATGGACTGAGCATGCTGGCGGAGGTGCTTGATGAGTCCCAGGAAAAAGGATGGAGTCCTAATGAATATAAAAAAGGAGAGAAGACCATGAATAAACGCATCCAACGGCAGATAGGTGTTCCTTTATTGGTATTGGCGTTCTTAGTGACAGCGATGCCTGTCAGTTTTGGAAAAGACGAGCCTAATAAACCGGCGGACGCTGCGTCCACGATGAAACTTCCCGCCGATGTTGCCAAAGTAATCCAGGAAAGAGGTCTTAAACCCGATGATATTCTCGGCGCCGTTTCGACTTTTATGCCCAGCGGTCAATACGACGACTATATGATGTTCGCTTCCGGCGGCCATAGCGGCCAGATTTTTGTGATCGGCCTGCCGTCGATGCGACTGCTGCGGACCATCGCGGTATTTGAAGCTGAGTCCTGGCAGGGTTATGGCTTCGGAGTCAAAGAAAGTCCGATGATGAGCGTGCCAGCGGGCGGCGATGGCCAGAAAGCGGGATGGGCTGACACGCATCATCCAGCGCTCAGCGAAACCAACGGAGACTATGACGGGCAATTCCTGTTTATCGGTGACAAGGCGCATGGCCGTATCGCCGTCATTGATCTGAGGGATTTCGAAACCAAACAATTCGCGGACGGAACGCTGATGCACAATGATCACGGCGGCTGTTTTGTGACGCCGAACACTGAATATGTCATCGAAGGGGCGCAGTACGCTGAACCCTTGGGCGGCGAGTACGCGCCGATCTCTCAATATAAGGAAAAGTACCGCGGATTGGTGACTTTTTGGAAATTCGACCGCCAGAAGGGCCGTATCGATACCGAAAACTCTTTCGCTATCGAGCTTCCGCCCTATTGGCAGGATTTGGCTGATGCCGGTAAAGGCCCGAGTGATGGCTGGGCTTTCATGAATTCCTTTAACACCGAAATGGCCACCGGCGGTATCGAGGAAGGCAACCCACCCTTTGAAGCAGGGACCACTCAGCGTGATATGGATTATCTCCATGTCTTCAATTGGAAAAAAGCCGAGGCGCTCATCAAGGCCGGAAAATTTGAGACCAAGAACGGCTTTAAACTCATCCCCCTCAAGACCGCTATTGAAGAAAATGTGCTTTTTTTTATTCCTGAACCCAAGAGCCCTCACGGCGCGGATGTCACTCCGAGCGGCAAATACATAGTGGTGGCAGGGAAACTCGATCCGCATGTGACTGTTTATAGTTTTGAAAAAATTCTTAAAGCCATTGAAGCTAAGGACTTTGAAAGCAAGGACGAGTACGGCGTGCCGATCATTCGCTTTGATGCGGCCATGGAAGCTCAGGTAGAATTGGGGCTGGGGCCGCTTCACACGCAATTTGACGACAAGGGCTACGCCTACACGAGCTTGTTTCTTGAGAGCGCAGTCGCACGCTGGACGCTCGGCGATGACAAATACCAGGCGCCCGAGAAACCCTGGACGCTGGTGGGCAAGACGCCTGTTCAATTCAATATTGGGCATTTGGCGACAGCCGAGGGGGATACGGTTAGCCCCGATGGCAAGTATCTGGTCGCGCTCAACAAATGGTCGGTGGATCGCTTCGCCAATCTAGGGCCGTTATTGCCGCAAAATCTTCAGCTCGTGGATATTGGCAAAACCGGTGATACGTTGAAGGTGCTTTATGACATGCCCATGGGTTCGGGCGAACCGCACTATGCCCAGATTATCAAGGCTGATAAATTGAAGACCTGGGAGGTCTACCCGGAGAGCGGATGGAACGCGCTCACTCAGTCCAAGAGTGATAAAGCGGTTACCGAAGGCAAGGTGGTCCGCGACGGCAACAACGTCGAGATCTTCATGCCGCTTATGCGCAGTCATTTCGATCCCGAACACATTGAGATTGAGCAGGGACAGCACGTGACGATGCATTTGACGAATCTGGAGCGGACGCTGGATGCGACGCACGGTTTTGCGATCGCCGGTTTTAACATCGCCGCCAGCATCGAGCCCGGCGAGACTGTTACGATAGAATTCGTTGCCGACAAGCCCGGCGTTTTCCCTTACTATTGTCTGGAATTTTGCTCGGCGCTCCATCTGGAAATGGTGGGGTATTTGATGGTCAAGCCCAAGGAATAATATGAGCGAAAAGATCGCGAAAACATTGTTGCTGCTTGCTGCCGCGGCGGTGTTTTCGTCGGTTTTTTTCCCTTATTGGTATTTAAGCGTCAAAGCGCCGCAGTATCCCAAGGGCCTTCACATCCGAGTTTATTTGAACCATGTCACGGGCGATGTCGGAGAGATTGATAATCTCAATCACTATATTGGCATGCGGCCACTGGGCGAGGCTGCGGAGTTAGAAAAAAAACTTGCTTTGCCGGGTCTTGCTCTCATTGTTTTTTGTCTCATACAGGCAGTTTTTATTCCAAGGAAGTTCTCCATACTGCTCATCTTGCCGGCGATTGTTCTGCCGGCGATTTTTGCTGCGGATCTTTATCTGTGGCTGAGAGATTTTGGTTTGCATTTAGATCCCCACGCGGCATTAAGTTCTTCGGTAAAACCTTTTGTGCCTCCGCTTTTAGGGCAGGGGAAAATCGCACAGTTTCATGCCGATGCCAATTTTGGTTTGGGCCACGGCCTTAGCATGCTCTCAACTTTTCTTTCCTTAACGGTGATTGCTTTGCGCTTTTTTGGGAAAGGGTCTTCCGGCAATAAAAAGATTATCCGCGCAGCGGTTGTCATCGTGATCATGACAGGCGCACTTTTCCCCCGTGCGGTTTCCGCTCAAACTTTAATCGTGGGCACATCAACTTATCCTACGATTGGCTCGGCATTGGAAAAGGCTGCGGATGGTGACACAATCCTTGTTAAAAAAGGTATTTACGCGGGCCCGCTGGAGATCGCAAAATCAGTACGGCTTGAAGGTCAGGACGATCCTGTCATCGACGGAGGCGGGAAGGGAACGGTTGTGACGATCAAGGCTCCGGACGTTGTTTTGCGCGGTTTTGTGGTCAGGAACTCGGGTGACTTGCTGGCTTCCGAAAACTCGGGGCTTTTGGCAACGGGTGCTCGGCCGCTCATCGAGAACAACCGCTTTGAGGATGTGCTGTTCGGTGTTTATTTGAGCCGGGCTCCGGGGGGTGTCCTTAGAGGGAATTCTTTTTTGGGCAAGGCTCTTGGCACTTCACGGCGCGGGGATCTCATTCGTGTCTGGTTCAGCGATGGCGTTGTGATCGAGAACAACCGCACCGAACGCGGCCGCGATGTCGTGTTGTGGTACTCAAAAAACATGACGCTGCGCGGCAATGAATTTCGCCGCGGCCGTTACGGGGTGCATTTCATGTATTGCCGTAACGCGGATGTGGAGAATAACCGTTTCATAGACAATTCCGTGGGCGCCTACTTGATGTACAGCGAGGGGTTGAAATTACGCGGCAATACGGTAGCGAACAACCGAGGTCCCAGCGGTTTCGGGATTGGATTCAAGGACATGAAAAACGCTATTATCGAGAATAACATTGTCGCGTCCAACCGCGTCGGGCTTTATTTGGACGGCTGTGAAACGATGTTTTGCCGCAGAAATATTATCGCGCATAACGATATCGGTTTTAACCTGATGCCGACGGCGGTACGGAACCGATTTGAAGGCAATAATGTCATCGACAATGCCGAGCAGACACTCATCGACGGAGCGAGTATACAGACCGTCAATGATTGGGGCGGGAACTATTGGAGCGATTATCGCGGGTTCGACGTTGATCGCGACGGAATGGGCGACGTGCCTTACCGGCCGATGCGCCTATTTGAGCGGTTGACGGACCGTTTTCATGACCTCAGGATATTCTTCGGCAGTCCCTCCGTGCAGGCGATCGATTTCGCAGCCGTGACCTTTCCCGTATTTGCACCGACGCCCAAGTTTGAAGACACGCGTCCGCTCATGCGTCCGGCCAACGTTGCGGTAACAAACAAAAGTGTTCCACACTCCATGCTGTGGGGAGCCGTTTCGGTGCTGCTTTTTTTGCCGCTGGCGGGCTTCTTAAAGAAGAAAACAGGTTCTCATCCCTCTGTGCGTTGTTTAGAGCATCCTTTCGTGCCCCCGCTGGCGATGAACAGTGCCATTTCCACGCTGATCCGGGCTCGCGGGGTGAGTAAACGCTACAAAAAAGTTCAGGCGCTTTCGAGTGTTGACTTTGAGGTGCGCCGGGGAGAGGCCGTGGCGCTTTGGGGCCCCAATGGCGCCGGTAAAACCACGCTTTTGCGGTGTTTTCTGGGGATCGTTCGCTTTGAAGGGTCGGTCGAAGTGGGCGGTTTTGACGTGAAGCACCGTGGCCGTGACGCGCGTTCATTGATCGGTTATATACCGCAGGAGATTCGTTTGCACCAAGACCAGAGCGTGTGGGAAACCGTGTCTTTTTACGCGCGGCTTCGCGGTGTCCTGCGCGAGCGCGTGGAAAAACTTTTGAACGAATGGGAACTGTCGGCCTCACGTCATCAGATGGTACAGAATCTCTCCGGCGGGATGAAACAGAAGTTGGCTCTGATCATCGCGCTTCTCTCGGACCCGCCGCTTCTTTTTTTGGATGAACCCACCAGCAACCTTGACGCACACACACGCCGTGAGTTTAATCGTGTCCTTGATCAGCTTAAAGCCGCTGGCAAGACGCTTGTGTTCTGCACGCACCGCGCGTCAGAAGTGAGAAAAAGCGCTGATCGCGTTATCATTCTCGAAGGCGGCGTTATCAAAGCCGAGGGGCGGCCCGAATCGGTTCGCCCTTATCTGGCCAGGAGGATGCCATGAGTTTGAGCGCGGTGTGGCTCTTAGCCGCCAAAGAGATACGCGACGCCCGGCGCAATCGCTGGTTCATCGTGGTGTCGGCGCTGTTCGCGCTCTTATCCGTTTCTTTGAGTCTTCTTGGCCTGGCAGGTCTGGGTTCGCTGGGGATATCAGGATTCGGCCGGACGGCCGCGAGTCTCTTGAATCTTGTTCTCTTAATCGTGCCTCTGATGGGATTACTTTTGGGAGCGATGAGTATTGCCGGTGAGCGTGAGCAGGGAACGCTGGTCACCTTGCTGGCACAGCCGGTGACCGCGGCAGAAGTGTTCCTAGGCAAGTACCTGGGCTCTGCGGTGGCGCTCCTTTCAACGATCCTGCTCGGTTTCGGCGCCAGCGCGCTTGTCATCGCGCGCTTCGCGGGCGCGCAGGAGATCGGCGACTACCTGCACCTTGTTGCTTTTACGATGCTGTTAGGGTTGTCTTTCTTGAGTTTGGGTTTTCTCACTTCCATTTTTTTGCGACGTCAAGCGGCCGCAGTGGGCGCGGCGTTGTTCCTTTGGTTTACCTTCATTTTCTTAAGTGACTTGGGACTCATGGGCACAGCGATCGTCCTGAGACTCTCGCCGGGCGAGCTTTTTTGGCTTGTTCTGGTCAACCCAGCGCAGTCTTTCAAGCTCGCCGTGATCGGGGCGCTTCAGAAAAGCCTTGAGTCCTTCGGTGCTTCAGGGTTGTACGCCGCAGATATCTTTGGCCCTTGGTTGGTTTTCGTCTTAGGCGGCATCCTGTGCGTTTGGATACTCGTGCCATTGGGCGCCGCCCTTATTTTTTTTAGCCGTCGATGCGCAGACTAAAGGTTTGGGCTATTCTTGCCCTTTACTTAGCCATATTCGCAGTCCTAGGCTGCGGGCAGCAGGATCTTTCGAAACCGCCCAAGATTCTCTATGGGCGGGATGTCTGTGCGCAGTGTCGCATGATCATTGATGATGAGCGGTTCGCCGCCGCTGCGGTGTCGGTCGATGGGCGAATTTTTAAATTCGACGACATCGGCTGCCTAGCGGTTCACGAAAAAGAGCAGAAGAGTCGTATGCTGAAAACCTGGGCGCGGGACGCCGGCACAGGCGGCTGGGTCGAAAAGGAAAAGGCGCTGTTCGTTTATTCGCGAGATCTGGTTACCCCCATGGGGTATGGTTTCGCGGCGTTCACGGCCTCGGAAGACGCGGAGCAATGGGCTCATGAAAAAGCGGGGCGCTTGGTCACTTGGAACGAGTTGTCGAGTTTAACTCAAGAAGCAGAACAATTTTGAAATGGAGGAATTAAAATGAAAACAAACTATCAAAAAATAATGATGGGTGCGCTGGTCGCGTGCGTGTTGACGGGTGTTGAGCCGATGGCCGCTCGGGCAGCCGTGTTGAGCGGCAAGGTCGCTTTCGATGGGGAAGCGTCGGCGCCCAAACCTCTAAACTTTGGCGCAGAAAGGCAATGCGCGATCATGCACGCAGACAAAATACCGCTAAACGAAGAGCTAGTGGTCAACCCGAATCAGACCGTTAAGTGGGCCCTGGTTTATATTAAGGAAGGTGCTCCGGCATCGACGTTCCCTGCGCCGTCCGAAGCGATTGAGATTAATCAAAAGGGATGCATGTTCGAACCGCACGCGGTCGTTGCTCGGGTCGGGCAGAAGGTCATTTTTAGAAATAGCGATCCCGTGCTGCACAACGTACGCTCGGAATCCAAGGTCGAAAAATCGTTCAACATCGCCCAGCCCATACAGGACATGACGACGGCTAAGACCTTTGCGCAGTCTGAGATCGGAATCAAAATGCGTTGTGATGTTCACTTTTGGATGGCCGCATACGTCCACGTGCTCGATCATCCATTCTATGCGGTGACTGGCGACGACGGCGGTTACCAGATCAAAGATCTGCCCACGGGCACCTACACGATCGAAGTTTGGCATGAAAAATTGGGTACGCAGACTCAAACGGTTACGGTTGCAGACGGCGATCAGAAAACGGTCGACTTTACGATGAAACAAAACATATAAGTGAAGTTCATCACAGAAAAATAACTAAATATAGGCCACCATGCCCCCGGCAGTAGGAAAAGGTTTATCGAATAAGCCTTCGTTAAAGAGTGGTTGTACCACCTTCAGGGCTTCGCACAGGCCGAACCGCATCAGGAGGAAGCCCGCTTTAACGAGTGAGGGCTCGCACCGGATGCCCCTTATTTATAAGCGGTAGCTTATTGAGGTGTGAGCCGCTATAGTGCGTCCATGAGTGATTATTCACCCCCCAAGCGCCACACCCGTTGGATGGCCGTGATTTTTATGCCGGTCATCGCACTCGTTGGTATTGTAGGTACCCCTATCTATATTTACTATCAGGGCTTAACGGCTTCTGAGGCCTGCCTGTTTTTCTTTTATTTGATTGCCACGAGCTTGGCGATTACCGTGGGCTACCACCGTTATTTATCACACCGGGTTTTTAAAACCAATTCGGTCCTGCACTTTTTACTGCTTTTTTTTGGCGCGGCCACGTTTCAGAAATCGGCTTTGCGCTGGGCCTCGCAGCACCGGCAGCATCATCAATTCACCGATACGGAGTTAGACCCGCACAACAGCAAACGGGGTTTTTTCTTCTGTCACGTGGGCTGGATCATGTTTTATAAACACGCGGTCAATTTTAAGAACGTGGAAGATTTGACGAAAAGCAAACTCACCCAGCATCAGCACGACCATTACAATCTGTGGTCGGTGACTTCGGGCTTGGCGCTGCCGATGCTGCTGGGCTTTGCGACCGGGCATCCGTTGGGAGCTTTTATTATGACGTTTTGCCTGCGGACCACGCTGATCTTAAACATGGCTTTTTTTGTGAACTCTTCGGTGCACATGAACGGGGATAAGGGTTTCGATGCGCATACCTCCGCCGGCGACAATTGGTTCTGGGCGCTTTTGACCAACGGGGAAGGTTACCACAACTTTCACCACAAATTTCCCAATGACTATCGCAGCGGACACCTATGGCATCATTGGGACCCCAGCAAATGGGTTATTTATTTGCTCGCCCGCCTTGGTCTGGTTCAAGACGTGAAGTGCATCCCGACCTCGAAAATTCAAGAGGTCGCGCGGGCGGTTTACGCAGCCTAGCCGGTTTACCGGTTTAGGTCGCGTTGAACATCCTCAGCAGCGTCTTCAATTTCGTCACCCACGTTTTCCACGGCATCCCCGATTTCATCGAGCGGGCCCTTGGAATCCTGGCGCGTCACGAGCACAACCACCAGTAAGGCGAGCAATACGGCAAGGATTATCCACCCTGGTTTTCCCACAGTTTTTTCCTTTGTTAGATTGCCTGTTTGTTTCATGACTCATTATCGCCTTTTTCCCGATTTAGGGCATGAGGGTTTTCCCTCTTCTGGCGCAAGAGTAATGCCAAATATGCTTAGGGGATAAACGCCGGGTTGTAGGGTTTTTACTTGATCGAAGGATAAACCCATTGGCTTTTTGGGTTTCGAACCGTAAAATACCCGAAACCCGGAACCGGACCCTCTTATGAAAATTAAAAAAACCTTAATCGCTTTGGACATCGAATCCACGGGGGTGTGGGTTGAGAAGGACAAGATCATTGAAATCGCGCTCATTCAATTCAGCCCCGGCGGCGCGAAAAAGACTCTCCACACCCGGGTAAATCCGGGCATGCCGATTCCGGCCGTGGTGACCCAGCTGACCGGCATCGCGGATGCGGATGTGAAAGACGCGCCGTATTTTAAGGATGTGGCCGCCAAAATTTTGGATTTTATCGGAACCTCGGATTTTGCCGGGTTCAATATCGAGCGCTTTGACCTGCCGCTTCTCAAGCGTGAATTTGAAGAAGTGGGCATCCGTTTTGATTGGGAAGGGTGCAAGATTTATGACGCTCAAAAAGTTTACCATTTGAATGAGAAGCGCGATCTTTCGGCGGCCTTCCAATTTTATTGCGGCAAAGAATTGACCGGTGCGCATTCCGCGTTGGCGGATACGGAAGCCGTGTACTTGATTTTGGAAAAGCAGGTTGAAAAATACGGGCAGGGGCAGGAGGACATCGGGATCCTCGAGCAATTTCAATACGAGTCGCATTTTGATTTCTACGATGAAGAGCGCAAGTTCTGCTGGTGGAACGGCAAGCTTTATCCCATGTTCGGCAAGTACGGGCGCAAGTTGTCGCTCGAAGAAATCGTGAAGACCGAGGCCGGCTATTTGAAATGGATTCTGACCAAGGATTTTTCCGACAGCGTCAAAGCGATTGTGCGCGCGGCACTCAACGGCGAGATCCCGGCGCGGCTG
>ORMF012513568.1_pt1 | contig 12975 bp, 12 predicted proteins | sample 1779871 | NCBI WGS metagenome assembly ORMF01 (sample SAMEA104232316, study PRJEB22302) | groundwater metagenome | biome: forest; feature: aquifer; material: groundwater | place: USA | collected 2011-08-07 | depth 5.4 m | reverse complement strand
GCCTGGACCGTTCGCCCCCCCCCGCCCCCTTGACCCCCGCCTGCCGCTGGAGTCCCGACGGTGCGCTCAGCTGGGCGCGCTGTCGCGCGGCGGACGGCCGGTGGATCGGCGTGGAGCCCGGCGCCACCGAGCACCCGGCCTGGGGCCGCTCGGATCGCGTCTGGCTACTTGACGGGGAGGAGGCGTGGCGCCCCGCCGATCCGCTGACCGTCTTTCGTTCGCTCGACTGGGCGGCGCTCGACCACATCCCGCCGCTGGCCGAGCCGCGGCGCCTGCCGCCGGGGGCGGGCAGCGCGGTGCTGAACCTGGTCGCGTCGCTGATGAAGGACCAGGGCGTCGCGCGCGTGCGCTACCGCGGCCCCTTCCCCTCCGAGCAGCTCTTCACGACGCTGCTCGAGTGCTTCCGCTACGACCCGGGCCAGGCGCTCCCGCTCGAGCGCTTCCTGGCCGACGGGGGGCTCGACTGGCTGCCGGCGCCCTACGAGAGCCACCGAGTCGCGGCGTGGGCGACGGTCCAGCTGCGCCAGGACATCGACAAGGTGGTCGCGGACGGCGTCACCTTCTACCGGCCGGAGTGGCAGGGCATCGCGCGACGGGAAGCTCGGGTGGTCCGGGATGACGGCGAGCGCGTCGTCTGCTCGCTCTGGGCGCTGGGAGGCTCGATCGAGGACCGGCTCGTCCTCGACCGCTCGGGCGAGATTCTCGAGGCCCCGGCGGCGCGCGCCCGGGAGATACCTCCCGCGCCTCTTCCCCCGGTGTGGAATTCGGCGCTGGGCGACCTGATCGCGCGCGCGAGCGCTCCGGCTCTCGGCCCGGCGATCATGGAAGTGCTCAGCCACACGGCGCTCGAGTGGGGCGCGGTGCCGGGCGATCTCGTGCGGGCATGGGACACGCGCATCAGGCTGAGCGCGCAGCTCCGCGAGGCTCTGGCCGCCTCGCTCGGGAGCGCCGCGCCGGGGCAGGAGCGCGCGGAACAGGCGCTCCGGTTCGTCCTCGAGGTGGCGCGGCTCCTGGGGCCGGAGGTGCGCGGCCGTGCCCAAGCCCTCCTCGAATCCCTTCCCGAAGCGGAGCAAGCGCGACGGCTCAGAGCTGCGGCGCAGGAATCCGAGGCGCTCCACGAATCGGTCGGCCGCCTGATCGCCCTCCTCGCCCGCAACACCTAACGCGTTCCTCAAGTCCGAGCAGGCTGCTCAGAAAGGTCCAGAGGCGAGGCGGCGCCCGAAGGGCCGCACGCGAGGCGTAGTCCTTCTACGTTGAGCGTGCGGCCGAGGGCGCCAACGAAGCAGATGGGCCTTTATCAGCAGCCTGCAGGGTTAGGCGTGGCGGGCGGAGAAAATCAGCCAGATGTTCAGCCCGACGAATCCCACGACGGAGAGCAGGGACAGCGCGAAGTAGGAGAGGTAGACGACCTCCTGCCGGCTGAACCCCCGCCCCATCGCGAGCCGCTTCCAGAGGGGGCCGCGCACGAACTGCGAGGACTCCTGGGCGAGGCGCGGCATGCTGACCGAGTCCTCGAGGACGTGGTAGCCGTCCATCTCGAGGAACGAGAAGGGATAGAGGCAGATCAGGAAGGACTGCAGCTGCAGCACGGCCGAGGCGGCGACGCAGGCCTGGAGCAGTCCGGGGCTGAGCATGTCGGCCCAGATCACGCCGAGCATGCCGAGTACCAGGTGCACGGTCGGCCCCGCCAGCGCGTTGACCACGCGAGCGCGGCGCGAGCCCATGAAGAGGTCGGTCACGTCCGCATAGAACGTCGGCACGACCATGTGATGGATGATGAAGCCCACTTCCTTGACGCGGCGGCCGTAGTTGACGCAGGCCAGCGCGTGCACGAGCTGGTGGAGCGCCACGGTCAGGAAGAAGGCCAGCTTGAGGGCGATGATCGCCACGATGGCGTGGTGCCCCAGGGCCGAGCTGATCGCGCCCAGGTCCGCCCAGAGGTGGACAAGCGAGCGGATGCCGAAGGCGGACAGGACGGCGAGCCCGATCACCGCCGCCGGCGTGAAGATGAGCCAGCCGCCCCAGCGGTGGATCCGCTCGAAGAGGTCGTTCCAGCGCCGGCTCGATACGTTCAGTCGCTCGATGGCGTGCAGCGTCGCCACCATCGCGCGCGCCGCCGGGTTCCGCTTGTTGCGCTCGAGGATGTCCCGCAGGGTGCTCATCGGGCGCAGCGTCAGAAGGTCGGCCTGTAGGAGCTTGCCGATGAGCTGGGGAATCTTCTCGAAGTCGAACGAGCCGTAGCGCATGACGTACGCCACGGCGATGTCCTGCATGCTCGCGCGGCCGTCCATCTGCCCCCAGAGGAAGCTCTCCTCCTCGTCGAGCGCCAGGTAGTCTTCGGTGCGGCGGCTCTTAAGGACGTATCTCTTTGTGCCCGGGACGCCCGAGGGCAGTTGCGCCAGCTCCCACTGCTCGTCAGGGAGCCGCTGGGGGCGGAGTTGGAGGTAGGCGGCCGGACTCGAAACTTGGCGCGTCTCGAAGCTCTCCCCGTCCTCCGAGCGGACGAGGAGGTTGAGCATGGCCGGTGCCCGGCGCTGCTGGGTGCCCGGGCCTCCTGTCTGCGTATTGGGCACGGGCTCGCTCACGTGGGCGGCCCCCCGGAGCGCCGCTCGGCGTCCAACCCCGTCGCCTCGAGGCCCCAGCGCGTGACCTCGGCCACCAGCTGGCTCGACTGCAGGAGGCGACGGATCAGCACGCGCGCCATCTCCTGGAAGAAGCGGGCGGCATCCCGCGGGTTCGCCTCGATGAACTGGTTGAGGCTCTCGCGGTCAAGGGCGAGCAGGGAGGTCTCGATCTCAGCCTGGATCGTGGCGGTCCGCTTGGCCTCGTCGCCAAAGACGCTCATCTCGCCGAAGCTCGCGCCGGGCTCGAACCGGTTCAGTATCTGCTCGACGCGCCCGCTGACTTTCTTGGAGACCAGGATGACCCCCGAGCGGATGAAGAACATCTCCTCTCCGGGGTCGCCCTCGCGGAACAACACCTCGCTCTTGCGGAGCCGGCGCTCGCGGAGGCGCGGCCAGAGTGCGGCGAGCTGCGATTCTTCCAGATCGCGAAGGAGGTCGACCTGGTGGAGAAAGGCTATGTCGGCCGGCTTGGCCACGATCGTGCCCGCCCTACATCGCCCAGCGCTTCATCATCACGGCCTTGACGGCCCCGAGGCGCTCGGGTGTCGGCGCCTCGCCCGCCCGCCCCACGGCCTGGAGCACGGTCTTGCGCTCATCGGCCGACAGCGCGAACTCGGCCAGGGCCGCCGCGGGGTCGCGCACGAGCTCGCTGAGGAAATCCGGATCGATCATGATCCGCCCGATCAGGTCGCGGAAACCCTGAGGCTCCATACGCCCCCTTGGATCAGATGGTGACCCCGGCGGGATTTGAACCCGCGGTCTCGACCTTGAAAGGGTCGCGTCCTGGGCCAGGCTAGACGACGGGGTCTAAGCCTCTGTGACAGCGTGCGAAACCAGAAGGTGAGAGTAACAGAGGCCGTCTCGGATGACAAGTTGGGGTGGCGGCCACGGGATTCCAGGGCTGAACGGCCGGCGGATCAGGTCAGCGGGACGTAATCGTACTCGCCGATCCCCTGGAGCACGAGAAAGATCGCCGAGGTGTCGCCGCCGTTGGTCACGAGGTGCGGCCGGCCGGGACGGACCGCGTAGGTCTCCCCCGGGCCGAGCCTGATTTCCTCCTTCGGGTCGCGCAGGAAGAGCCGGAGCCGCCCTTCGAGGACGTAGAAGGTGTCCTGGACCGTGGTGTGGTAGTGCCACGGCACCTGCTGCTTCGGGCTGATCTGGAGCTCCGATATCCGGAAGCCCGGCCGCTCGGCGTGCCGCGCCCGGCGCTCGACCTCGTAGAGCCCGCTCGAGTCCTTGACGCCCTTCGTGACGGTCGCCATCTCAGGAGGCCTTCGACTTCCCACACATCATGGAGCAGACCGCCCCGGCGATCAGGAGCCCGATCCCGACCAGGAGCGGAGTCCGGTAGGACGGGATCCCCATCTCGTGCCTGATGACGATGAAGAGCCCGACTAGGGTCACGACCAGCCCGGCCACCATCAGCTTGTTCGGCTTCATGGGCGCCTCCCTCTGTTCGCTCAGAGATTCCCACCGTGCGACGGGTGAAGTCAATGGTGAGCCGTGGTGGGATCGAACCACCGACCCCCTGATTAAAAGTCAGGTGCTCTGCCAACTGAGCTAACGGCTCACGCGGCTATCATACTCGGGACCGGGCATACCCGGGAGCGGGTTCCCCCCGGTCCTCTAGTGTGGCGGCAGCGAGGAGCGGAGGCCCGGGATCCAGCGGGCCAGCGTGGAATCGTTGACCAGGATGGTCTCGTCGCGCACGGGGCCCGTCGAGACGAGCGAGATGCCCACGCCGCAGAGCTCGGACAGCCGCGCCAGGTACTCGCGGGCTTTGGTCGGCAGGTCCTCGTAGTCGCGCAGCCCCGCGGTCGAGGTCTTCCACCCCGAGAGCTCCTCGTATACGGGCTCGGCCTCGTGCCAGATGCGCTCCTCCTCGGGGAAGTCCGTCAGCACCTCGTCATCGTAGTTGTAGCCGACGCAGATCTTGACCGTGTCGCAGGCGTCAAGGACGTCGAGCTTTGTGATTGCCAGGGTGTCGAGCCCGTTGATGCGCGCCGCGTAGCGGAGCCCGATGGCGTCCACCCACCCGCAGCGCCGCGGCCGGCCCGTCACCGAGCCGAACTCGTTGCCGCGCGTGCGCAGGAGGTCGGCGATCTCGCCGCCGAGCTCCGTCGGGAACGGTCCCCCGCCCACGCGCGTGCAGTAGGCCTTGGAGATACCGACGACGCCGTCGATCTTGGTCGGCGGCACCCCCGAGCCCGTGCACGCGCCGCCCGCCGTCGTGCTCGACGACGTGATGAACGGGTACGTGCCGTGGTCGATGTCGAGCATGGTCCCCTGCGCGCCCTCGAAGAGCACGGAGGAGCCCGCCTCCATCCAGTTGTGGAGCAGGAGCGCCGTGTCCGTGATGTAGGGCGCGAGCCACCCCGCGTACCGGAGGTAGGGGCCGAGAATGCCCTCGACGGTGAAGCTCTCGGCGTCGTAGATCTCGCGGAGCAGGCGGTTCTTCTGCTGGACGTTGTACTCGAGCTTCTCGCGGAAGAGCCGCTCGTCGAGCAAATCGGCCATCCGGATGCCGACCCGCGCGGTCTTGTCGGCGTACGCCGGGCCCACACCCTTGCCCGTCGTGCCGATCCGGTGCTTGCCGGCCTTGGACTCGCTGGCGCGGTCGAGGGCCGGGTGGTACGGCATGACCACGTGCGCGTTCTTCGAGATGTAGAGGTTGCCGTCGAGCGAGACACCGCGCTGGACCAGCGACTCCATCTCGTCGATGAGGGACGCCGGGTTGACCACCACGCCGCAGCCGATGATATTGCGGCGTCCGGGGTGGAGGATGCCCGAGGGAATGGTCTGGAGCACGAACTTCTCGCGCCCCACGACCACGGTGTGGCCGGCGTTGTTGCCGCCCTGGTAGCGCACGATCACGTCGAAGTGCGGCGTGATCACGTCCACCACCTTGCCCTTGCCCTCGTCGCCCCACTGGGCGCCGACGATCACGATGTTAGGCATGACGCGTACCTCCCATGTCCGGAAAATGGCGGGCGGGGTCGGCCAGGATCTCGGCGGCCGCCGCGCGCCGCTCGCCGCCCTTACCGTCCAGCGGGATCACCCGCACCTCGGCGGCGTCCGTGCCCGGCTCGCCGATCACGAGCGCCCACCGGGCGCGCTGCTGCCGCGCGTAGGCGAGCGACGCGTCGAGCCCGCGGCTCAAAATGTCCCTCGCCACCGCCGCTCCGAGGTCCCTTAGGCGCCGCGACAGAGCCAGCGCTCGGGTCTTGTCGGCCGTGAAGTCGATGATGAAAAAGTCCGGCCCCGGCGCCGGCGGGGCGGCGCCCTGGTTCTCGATCGCCAGCAGCACGCGGCCCACCTCGAAGGCGAAGCCCGTGGCGGGGCAGTCGTAGCCGAAGCGCGCCAGCATGTGGTCGTAGCGGCCGCCGCCCGCCAGCGGCGCCCCGAGCCCGGAGACGTAGGCCTCGAAGTGCACACCCGAGTAGTAGTCAAAGCCGCTGACCTCGCCCAGATCGAGCAGCACCGAGTCGGCGAGGCCGTAGACGGTGAGCAGCCGGTACACCTCCGCCAGGTTGGCGAGCGCCGCCTCGGAGCGCGGGTTCTTGACGAGGCGCTCGGCGCGCTCGAGGACATCGCCACGGCCGTAGAGGCCCGGCAGCGCCAGCAGGAGCTCACCCACGGCCGCGGGGGCGCCCAGCCCCGCCACGATGCGCTCCAGCGCGGAGACGTCCTTCCGGCCGAGGGCCGAGCGCAGCTCGTGCGCCTTGGCCTCGTCGGCGCCCAGGTCTTCCAGGATGCCGCGGAAGAAATCCGCTTGTCCCACGTCCAGCTGAAATCGTTCGAGCCCGAGCGCGCGGAGGCCTTCCACCGTCATGGCGATCAGCTCGGCGTCGCCTTCTGGATTCGGTAGGCCGACCAACTCGGCGCCGGCTTGGTAGAACTCGCGGTAGCGCCCCACGTGCGGCTCGTCGTAGCGGAAGACGTTGGTCAGGTAGGCCAGGCGCAGGGGCTTGGGCTCCTCGCGCATCCGTGTGGCAACGATGCGCGCGATCTGCGGCGTCACGTCGGCGCGCAGGGCCAGGAGCCGGCCGCTCTCGCGGTCCACCATCTTGAACATCCGCTCCTGGAGCTCCTGGTCCGTCCCCTGGGCGAGCACGTCGAAGTATTCGTACGCGGACGTGACGATGTCGCGGTAGCCCCACTTGCGGAAGACGCCGAGCAGCTCCGCCTCGACGCGCAGCTTCTGCGCGGCCTCGTCGGGCAGGTAGATCTTGGCGCCCTTGGGCAGTTGGGTCTGCTGGATCTTGCGGTTCATAATTCGTGGCGTCTCTTACCGGCCCGCCGGGACGGCGTCGAGGTGGACGAGGGTGTTCATGCGGTGTAGCGCCGTCCAGTCGTCGCGGAACTCGAGCTCCGAGATGCCCGTCGGTGCCGAGTGCAGCGCCCAGATGCGCTCGAGCCCGAGCCCCAGCACTTCCAGGATCAGGATGCGCACGGGGATGCCGTGGGCGACGAGGCAGACGATCGCATCTGGATGCCCGGCGCGCAGCCTCTCGAGCCCCGCCAGCACGCGCTCGCGCGCCTGGGCGAGGCTCTCGCCGCCGGGCGGCGACATCAGATGCGGCGTCTTGGCCCAGCCCTCGTAGAGGGCTGTGTCGCGGGCGCGCGCCTCGTCGAGCGTCAGGCCTTCCCACTGGCCGAAGCCCAGCTCCTTGAAGGCCGGGTCCGTCTCGACCTCGAGGCCGTGGGGCGCCGCGATCGCGGCGGCCGTGTCGCGCGCGCGCCGGAGCGGGCTCGCGTAGACGGCGGCGAAGGCGTGCTCCTTGAGCTCGCGGGCGGCGGCCTCTGCTTGCAAAAGGCCTTCAGCGGAAAGAGGGGTATCCGTCCAGCCCTGGTACCGGCGTTCCCGGTTCCAGGCCGTTTCCCCGTGACGTAGGAGCAGGAGTCTCAGTGACATGGCCAAGCCGTTATCTTACCGCGGCTACCCGCGCTCGACGAAAACCTTCTGGGCGGCTCCGAGCGAGGCGCCGAAGTCCACGGGATGGCCCAGCTCGTTGAGCACCTGCTCGAGGGCGGCCAGCGCCGTGGTGACGTCGAAGTCGTCGACGTAGCCCATGTGCCCGATGCGGAAGATCTTGCCCTTGGTCGGGCCGCGGCCGCCGTCGATCGTGATGTTGTGCGAGGTCGCGAACTTCTCCACGACCCGGTCGGCGTCCAGGCCCGGCGGGACCTGCACCGCCGTGAGCGCTGGGCTCGGCGTGGTCTTCGGGAAAAGCGTGAGACCGAGCGCCTCGACGCCGGCCCGCGCGGCGCGGGAGAGCCGGTCGTGACGACGGACGACGTTCGCCAGGCCTTCTTCGGCGATCATGCGGAGCACCTCGCGCAGACCGACCATGATCGAGACCGCCGGCGTGAAGCGCGCCTCGTTCTTCGCCGCGTACTTCCGCTCCTCGGTGAGATCGAGATAGAACTTGGGCAGCGTGGACCGCTTGGCCGCCGCCCAGGCTTTGTCGCTAAGCGCCAGAAGTCCCAGACCCGGGGGCAACATGAGGCCTTTTTGCGATGCCGAGACGACGACGTCGATGCCCCAGGCGTCCATCGGCACGTCGGCGATGCCGAGACTCGACACGGCGTCCACAACCAGGATCGCGTCGGTGCCCTTGGTCGCCTGCGCATACCCGCGCACGTCGTGCAGCACACCGGTGGATGACTCGCTGTGCTGGACGAGCACGGCCTTGACGCCTTTGTTTTCTCCCAGCGCCTGGGCTACGCGCTCGGGCGCGACGGTGTCGCCGTGGGGCGCCTGGAGCTCGAGGACGTTCAGGCTATACGCCTTGCAGATTGCCAGCCACCGCTGAGCAAACGCGCCGGCATTGACCACGATCACGCGGTCCCCGGCCGAGAGCGTGTTCGCCACTGCCGCTTCCATCGCGCCCGTGCCGGTGCACGCCGGCGTCAGCACGTCTTCGCGAGTCTGTACGAGCCGCTTCAGCCCTTCGCGCACCTCGAGAAAGAGCGCGTCGTACTCCGCGGCGCGGTGATGGATGATCGGACGGGCCATCGCCAGCAGGACATTGGGTGGGACGGGCGTCGGGCCCGGCGCCATCAGCTGGTACTTCTTCATGTGCTTCTCCTCCCTCGTGGTGTGTACGCGTCCTCCCACACTAGCAGAAGGCCCGCGCCCGAGGCAACGGAGAGGTATGATTTCCGCCATGCCGCCTCGGACCGTCCGCACCATGTGCCCCATGAACTGCCACCCGACCTTCTGCGGGATGCTGGTGGAGGTGTCAGAGACGGGCCGGCTGCTGGGCGTCAAGGGCGACCAGGACAATCCGGACAGCCGGGGCTTCCTCTGCATCCGGGGGATAGCCGCAGCCGAGATCCCCCACAACGGGCTCAGGCTGACCCAGCCGCTCGTGCGCGACGGCAGGCGCGGCGAGGACCGCTGGCGGCCCGTCCCGTGGGCAGAGGCGATCGACCGCATCGTCTCCGCCATCGACGCGACCAAGCACGAGCGCGTCGGCTTCTGGTTCGGCCACGGCGCCCACGTCACCGGCATCAACCGGCCGCTCATCATGCGCTTCGGTCACCTGGGCGGCATGCAGGTCTGGAACCCGGCCATCGTCTGCTGGGCCATGGGCGCCTACGGGCTGGCGCTCACGGGCGTCATCGAGGCCAACACGAAGGAGGACATGGCCGCTCACACGCGCCTGGTCATCCTCTGGGGCGCCACCCTCGCGAGCCAACCGCCCACGGCGCCGCATCTCATCGAAGCGCGCAGGCGCGGAGCGCGCGTCCTCGCGATCGACGTCCGGCGTACCGAGGCTTCGCGCCACGCGGACGAGACGTGGCTCGTTCGCCCAGGCACCGACGCCGCGCTCGCGCTGGCCATGGCCCACGTTATCGTCGGCGACGGGCTCGTGGCCGGCGACTTCATCTCGCGGCAGACGGTAGGCTACGAGGCGTATGCGAAGCACCTCGATCGCTTTACTCCGAAATGGGCCGCGAGGGAGACGGGACTCGCGGCGGAAGACATCAGGCGGCTCGCGCGCGAGTACGCGACGAGCAAGCCGGCCATGATCATCGTGGGCGGCGCCAGCATGTACAAGCACCGGCACGGTTGGCAGCCCGGACGCGCCATCGCCACGCTGCCCGCGCTCACGGGCCAGCTGGGCATGGCGGGAGGCGGCTTCGGTCCGCGCCACCGATCTTTCCCCACGGGGGATCACTTCGCCGATCTGACGGCCCTCGACCGCCGCCCCGCGGGCCCCTGGGTGCCGAGCCACATGGCCTCGATCGCGCAGTGCATCCGCGAGGGTCGGCTCGACGTGCTCCTCACGGCGGGAACCGACATGCTCAGCTCGTTCTCTGACGCGGGCGCGATCGAGCGGAACCTCGAGCGCGTCGGTCTGATCGTCTCTTACGACATCTTCGCCAACGACACGATCAGGCGCGTGGCGGACATCGTCCTGCCTGGGACGGTCTGGCTGGAGGACCTGGGGATCAAGGAGACCGCCACCCACCTGTACTTAATGGATAGGGCGATCGAGCCCGCCGGGGAGTGCCGGCCCCTGATCCCGGTGCTGAGGGAGCTGGCCGAGCGGCTGTCCATCAAGGACTTCTTCCCCTGGGGCTCGCTCGAGGCGTACATGGACGCGCTCTTGGCGCCTCAGCAGGACGGGGCCCTGACCGTGTCGCGGCTCCGAGAGCTGGGCGGCATGGCGGAGCGGAGCGGGCTTTCGCATGTGCCGTACCGCGAGGGCGGCTACGCGACCCCATCGGGCAAGGTCGAGTTCTACTCGGAGCGCGCGAAGTCCCTCGGCCTCCCCCCTCTCCCCGACTACACACCGCCCGAGCCGGATTCAGCCGATTTCCCGCTCGAGTTCCGCCAGGGTCGCGTCCTGACGGCCTTCCATTCCTTCTACGACAACGGCCGGGCCCTGCCGATGCTCGCCCGGGCTGAGCCTCACGCCGAGGTCTGGATTCATCCCGCCGACGCTGGTCCCCGCGGCATCACCGCGGGCCGCCGAGTCGAGCTCGTCAATCACCGCGGCCGCTTCGAGGCCGTCGCCCGCGTGACCGAGGACATCCTGCCGGGTGTGCTGTGGGCCCGCGACGGCTGGCCGGGGCTCAACACGCTGACGAGCGGCGAGGCGTGTCTCGGACCCGAGGCCAGCGACGGCCTCGACCCGCGGATCCCGGGCGGTCAGTCCGCCTACGACGCGCGGGTCGAGGTGCGTCCGATTTACGCTACCGCGTGATCTGCAAAGGCGCCGGCGATTGCGCGGGGCCCTTGACCGAGCGGCCGAGGGCGGTGACGAAGATGGCGTCCTTGCCTAGGGCGTGGGGAGAGAAGAAGTCGACGACATCGCGGTCGTAGAACGTCAGGCCGGTCGCGCCGAAGCGCAGGGCGTAGGCGGCCAGGTAGAGGCGCCCTCCGATCAGTCCCGCTTCGAGGTTGGCCAGGCGATAGCCCCGGTTGCCGAACTCTTCAAGGAGCGCGTCGAGGTCCGCGAGGAAGAAGACCGTCGCGCTCGACATCCCGCCCAACGACTGATCGAGGCAGAGGAACGCCGAGCGTTCCCGGAAGTCGCCGCGCTTGATCAGGTCCAGGGCGTGGGACTCGGGATGGTAGGCATAGGCGCCGGGCTCTATCCCATCCACCGCGTGCACGGCCAGGTAGAGATCCACGAGACCCGAGGGCACATCGGTGAGCCAGGCCCGCGTGGCATGCCACAGCGCCGCCGAAAGATCACCAGAGCCGATCGCCTCGCCGGAGAACTGGCGCGTGGAGCCGCGCGCCGTGATCGTCTCGGCGAGCGTGCGGACCGCCGACGGGCGCGGCGTGGGCAGCGCCACGAGGGCGCCCGCCAGGGGCCGTCGCTGCCACGACGCCTCCCGCCAGGCCTGCACCTCGCTCTCGCCGTCGAGCGACGAGTTCTCATAGGCGTCGCGAAGCAGCGGATAGTCCACCTCGGACGACCCCAGCGGGATCACCTCGGGCGTGATCGCGGCGATGACGGGAGACACCGGAGCGGGCCTGCCCTGCCCGCCCACGGGCGCCAGCAGGAGCGCGCCTTCCTTCTCCGCGTCGAGAGCGAGCAGCCCGTTGACCTCGAGGTCCACGAACCCGGTGATCGCGCGCGCGGGCAGGTCGAGTGCCGTCGCGGCGGCGAGCAGGTTCGACAGCATGCTGCCCGAGTCCCAGAAGAGGTGACGGTAGCCCCGTGCCTGGTACTTCCAGGTGTTGCGCCAGTAGATGGCGGAGAGGATCAGCGTCGCCGGACGCGAGGCCAGGTCGTCGTCGGCAGCGGCGATGGCGAGCGCGCCGCGGAAATCCCCCTCGCGCATGCGCCGCAGCGCGAAGTCGCCGGGCGAGAAATGGTAGACCCCGGGCAGGAGCCCCGCCACGTCGCCCGCGACCACGTAGACCTACGTCTGGTACAGCGCGCCCGTTGACGGCGCCGCGCGAAAGTACATGGTCCCGCCGCCCGGATAGCTCCTGCGCCTGGTGACGCCGGCGGAGAAGAAGAGGAGCGCGGCGAGGCGCTCGAGGTCGAGCGGGGCCGCGCCGCCGGGCTCGGTCGAGATGGCCGCCAGCGCATCCAGAGCCGGCACGGCGAAGTCGCGAGGCAGGGCGACGACGGGCAGGCCGGGGTAGATCTTGAACGGCTCGGGCTTGGTGTCCCAGTCGAGCCCGTGGGAGCCTGCGCGGACGGACTGCGGTGAATGCGCGGTGGCGTCGTGGTAGCGCCGGGCGGCTTCCGGGTGCCGGTTGCCGGACACGGCCCTATTTAAAGGAGTACGGGAAGCGGAAGACTCCCCGCTCGGTGATGATACCGGCGATGAGTTCGGCCGGCGTCACGTCGAACGCGGGGTTGTAGACCGGCGTCTCGGCGGGGGCCGTTTGACGGTCGCCGATACGGCGGACCTCGTCGCCGCCGCGCTCCTCGATGGGGATGGCCGCTCCCGATGGGATCGACGGGTCGATGGTGGACAACGGCGCCGCGACGTAGAACGGGATCCCGTGGTGTTGGGCAAGGACGGCGACAGAGTAGGTCCCGATCTTGTTGGCCGTGTCACCGTTCGCGGCGATGCGATCCGCGCCCACGATGACGAGGTCCACCTCGCCCTGCTTCATGACGAAGCCCGCCGCCACGTCCGAGATCAGGCGATGCGGGATGCCCTCCTTGACCATCTCCCAGGCCGTCAGCCGCGAGCCCTGCATCACGGGCCGCGTCTCGTCCACCCAGACGAGGGCGACGCGTCCGCGCTCGTGAGCCGCGCGGATCACTCCCAGCGCTGTGCCGTAGCCCGCGGTGGCAAGCGCCCCGGCATTGCAGTGGGTGAGGATGCGGGCCCGCTCCGGCACGAGCGCCGCGCCGTGGTC
>ORMF010236457.1_pt1 | contig 12976 bp, 12 predicted proteins | sample 1779871 | NCBI WGS metagenome assembly ORMF01 (sample SAMEA104232316, study PRJEB22302) | groundwater metagenome | biome: forest; feature: aquifer; material: groundwater | place: USA | collected 2011-08-07 | depth 5.4 m | reverse complement strand
GAGGAGAGCGTACATTTGGCGATGTGGCCGGAAGGACGCGCGACCGCAAATTTCATCCAGAGACTTTTGGGTCAGGGGAGCGAAGATGCACAGCTTATCATTGCGATGGAAGCCGCCCGCACTATCGTCACACAAGCGCTCGAAGCGCGCGATGCGGCGAAGATCAAAGTCCGTCAGCCGTTGCAGAAGTTGACAGTGAACAGTGAACAGTTGGCAGGAAAAAATAAAGAAGAGTTCCTACAAATCATACGCGAGGAAGTAAACGTAAAAGAGATTGAAACGGGAAACACGGTTGCGTTGGACACCAACATCACGGACGCGCTGCGAGAGGAAGGTTCGGTACGTGGTTTTGTTCGTTCGGTCCAAGCATTACGGAAAGACGAAAAGATGAATCCACACGACAATGCGAAACTTTTTGTTGAGGCATCGGCTAATATACAAGCAATGCTTGAGCGGAACATAGATCAAATCCAGAAAGAAACGAAGACCCTGCTACACGTTACGTTGAGCAATGAAGAAGGCATGGGGGTTGCCAATATGCGTCTTGAAAGAATTTCCTAAAACCTAGCACCTAGTCCCTAGAACCTAGTTTGAGCATGTACCAGAAATACCATACCGAAGCGCTTGTCTTGGGAAGTCGCGAGAACGGGGAGAACGATCGCGTGTTCGCGCTCTATACCAAGGACTTCGGGCTTGTGCGGGCGCGGGCCTCGGCTGTCCGCAAGGAAAGCTCCCGGATGCGCTACGCCCTGCAGAATTATGCGCGGGCAGATGTGTCGCTGATAAAAGGCAAACGCGGATGGCGTGCGGCGGGCGCATTTGCAATCGCGAATACTTCGGGGGATTCGCGGAGCATCACGGCCTTCGCGCGTATCGCGGAACTCACCACACGTCTCGTACACGGAGAGGAGAAGAACGACTATTTATTTTCCGTTCTCGCGGAAGCACACGGCGCGCTTATGCGTGAGCGTGTCGAAGCCAGTGCCACTATAGAAATAGTGTGTGTCGCGCGTGTCCTCTATGCGCTTGGGTACCTTTCTGCCGAAGCACTTGAGACGGCGCTCTTCACACACACCGCATACACCGGAAAGCACTTGGAGGAAGCAGAACTGATGCGCGATAAACTACTCTCATCCATCAACCGCGCAATCGCAGAAACACACCTCTAGGGCTGTCTGTTCTTGCTATACTGAAGGGGATGGAACCATCAGGATCTCCTCACGAACAGGAAAAAATTGAGCGCTTGCGACGCGCGATGTATTCGCGCTCCCTCGGGGACAAACTGCACGACCGGCCGCGTCGCGCACTCGACGACATACGCCCCGTCGTCGGCGAGGAATGGCTCCATGAGGAGCCCGGACTCTCATCCATGATACTAGCGCCACGTACCATTGGCCTTGTGCGCTCGGTGCTGTGGTGGATATTGGCTCTCGCCGCCGTCTTTTTCCTGGGTGCGGCGGCATTTTTCGGATATTACTTCACCGTCGGTGGCGGTGCTTCCCCCGCATCTCCCGGCAACATCGGTATTTCGATCTCCGGTCCCCCGCAAGTCGCCGGCGGTGAGCCGACACAGCTCCAGATCGTCGTCACAAACCGCAATCAAGTATCATTACAGCTTGCGGATCTCGTGATCACTTACCCGGAGGGCACACGCTCCCCGACGGACCTCTCAAGCGAATTGTCGAACCAGCGCATCTCACTCGGGGCGATTGAGGCGGGCGGTCGCCGCCAAGGAACGATCTCTGCGATCTTTGCGGGAGGAAGCGGGACGGAGGCCAACGTCAAAGTTGATCTTGAATATCGCCTCGCAGGATCAAGCGCTATCTTTGTTGCCTCATCAAATTATCAAACTACCTTTAGTTCGTCGCCGGTCTCTGTTTCTATCGAGGGCAATACCGAGACGGTCTCGGGCCAGCCGATCGAGTTCACCGTTACGGTCGCCTCCAACACGAATACGCCCGTCAAGGACGTACTCCTTTCGGTAGGGTACCCCTTCGGCTTCGCGTTTAGTTCGGCGGATCCGCGGCCCGCGCGGGCGGGCATCTGGGAACTCGGCGATTTTGCGCCGGGACAAAAGCGTCAGATTACTATTCGCGGCACGCAGAAGGGCGAGAGCGGGGATGAAAGAGTATTCCGGATAACCGTAGGCACACGAAAGAGTCCGCAGGATCAGAACGTCACGACGCCTCTTTCAGACGCGGCACTCAAAATGCATATTTCCGAGCCGTTCCTCGGACTCGCCGTTTCTGTGAACAAGTCGGGCGCTGGCGCGGGTGCTACCGTTTCTCCGGGCGATGTCGTGAACGTATCACTTGCGTGGCAGAACAATCTCTCGACCAGCATACTCGACGCGGTTCTCGTCGCACGGCTCTCCGGCATCCAGATCGATGGGGCCTCGGTACACTCCGTCGACGGATTCTTCCGCTCGAGCGACAACGCCGTCTTGTGGGACAAGACGACCACGAGTGGCGCTTTAACAAACCTCTCCGCGGGCGCCAAGGGAAGTGTCTCATTCTCCTTTCAGGTGCCGGGGAGCGAGACGTTGAAAAATATCCGTAATCCAACCCTGACGATTACCGTGAATGCGGCGGGGAAGCGCGTTTCGGAAACGGGCGTACCGGAGAACCTCCAGGCGACCGTGTCACAGCGTGTCGCGGTGGCGAGCGACCTGCAGGTGACCGCGCAGGGGTTGTATTACGCAAATCCTTTTGGGAGCATCGGCCCCCTGCCCCCGAAGGCCGGAAGCGAGACCACGTATGCCATCGTTTTCACGCTTACCAACACCACCAACAAGATTGAGGGCGCTCAGCTCAAGGCGACGCTCCCTCCCTACGTACGGTGGGTGGGCATCTATAGTCCGGCGTCCGAGAATCTCACCTTCAACCAGAATGACAGTACGATGACATGGGACATCGGCGCCATCGAGCCGGGGGTTGGCATGAATGGTACCTCTCCGCGGCAGGCGGCTATCGCGATAGGTTTTACGCCTTCGACGAGTCAGATAGGTCAAGAGCCTCCGCTTCTGCAGGAGATCGGTTTTATCGGAGTGGATGCTACCACCAGAGCCCTCGTTTCCCGCGCTCTTCCCAACGTGACTACCAACATCGTCGGAGATCCTGGCTTTTTGGGGACATCCGCCACCGTGATACGCTAGGCGGGATTATGACTGAGGCAACAATGGAAAAGCTGGTCTCGCTCGCAAAACGCCGCGGATTCATCTATCCGGGATCCGAGATTTATGGAGGCCTCTCCGGTACATGGGATTACGGCCCCTTGGGAGTCGCACTCAAGAACAACATCAAGAATCTCTGGTGGAGAATGTTCGTCGAGGATCGTGACGATATCTTTGGTATCGATGCGGCAATTCTGATGCATCATAAAGTATGGGAAGCGAGCGGGCATGTCGGAGGATTTTCGGACCCGCTCGTAGAGTGCAAGAAGTGCAAGCGTCGCTTTCGCGCGGATCAGACGAAGGGAACATGTCCGGAGTGCGGCGGCTCCTTTGGCGAGGTGCGGCAATTCAACATGATGTTCAAGACTCACATCGGCGCTACCGAGAACGATCCGTCTGTTTCATATTTGCGGCCCGAGACCGCAGGCGGCATCTTCACCAATTTCAAGAATATCGTGGATTCGTTCCACCCGCGACTCCCATTCGGTATCGCGCAGATAGGTAAGGCATTCAGGAATGAAATAGCGCCGCGTGATTTTTTGTTCCGTGTGCGCGAGATGGAGCAAATGGAAGTTGAATATTTCGTCCGGCCTGATGAATGGGAGGCGGCATTCGAGGTATGGAGGACATCGGTACATGAATTCGCGCGGGAGATTGGGATCCCTGCAGAGAATATGCACGAACTTGAAGTCCCCGATGGCGAACGCGCCCACTATTCCAAACGCACGATTGATTTTGAATTCGACTTTCCGTTTGGACGCAAAGAACTGTGCGGTTTGGCATATCGCACCGACTTCGATCTCTCGGCGCATGCGAAAGCTTCGGGAGCAGCCCTCTCGATAATTGATAAAGAAGGCGAGCCGCCTATAGTGCCGCACGTCATCGAACCTTCATTTGGCGTCGACCGCACGATCCTCGCGCTTCTCGTTTCCGCATATACTGAGGACGAGCTCGGTGGTGAAGTACGAACCTATCTCAAATTTAATTCTGCAGTGGCACCGATAAAAGCGGCAGTATTCCCACTTCTCAAAAATAAGCCGGAGCTCGTCGCAAAAGCCCGCGAAATATATACCGCACTCAAAAAACAGATACCGCAAATTGTGTGGGATGACAACGGCAACATCGGCAAGCGCTACCGTCGCCAAGATGAGATTGGCACGCCCGCATGCATCACGATTGATTTCCAGACGCTCGAAGACGATACGGTAACCGTGCGCGACAGGGATACGGGCAAGCAGGAGCGTCGCAATATAGCCGATCTCGGGGGGATTATTGCCCCTCCGCGCGGGGCTTTAATCTAAGCTCCAGGTCGTGCTACGATTGGCGCATGCTCGAGCGCCCGCTCACCATTTCCATCACGACCGGTACGGTCATAAAGGCGGTACTCATTCTCGTCGGAGTATGGCTTCTCTTCGAGCTCCGAAGCCTGGTCCTCGATGTCATTGCCGCGGTCGTGATCGGCTCCGCAATCGAGCCCGGGGTCCGGCGGCTCACGCGAAAGTGGATCCCGCGCGTCTTGGCGGTCGTCATTATCTACCTTGCTCTCTTTGCCGTCTTCTTTAGCATATTCTTCTTCTTCCTCCCATCTGTATTTCAGGACTTTGCGGCACTCCTCTCTTCACTCCCGACGTATCTCGATACATTGAACCGCATGAGCGCGTTCGACGAATTCGCCCGCGTTCTCGGCGTTGCCCCTCCACCGGATCTCTCGACAGCAAATCTCATTGAAGGAGCGCGGAGTGGTTTCGGTGGGGGTGGGGGGTTCGGGAATGCATTTACCGCGATTGCGAGCGTGTTCGGCGGAGTATTCTCTTTCGTCCTCATCACCATACTCTCGTTCTATTTTGCCGTCATTGATACCGGTGTCGACGACTTTATCAGTATTGTGGCGCCCCGCGCGCATCAGGCGTACGTCTTGGATCTCTGGCGTCGCTCACGGGAGAAAATCGGGCTCTGGATGCAGGGACAGCTTCTCCTCGCAGTCATTATGGGAGTGCTGGTGTATCTCGGGCTCACGATTCTTGGCGTCAAACATGCGCTCATTCTCGCTGTTGTCGCCGCAGTCTTCGAGATCATACCGGTTTTCGGCCCGACCTTGGCCGCGGTCCCCGCGATACTCATCGGATTTGCCGCCGGCGGCTTCACCGCGGGGCTTCTCGTTGTCGCGCTCTACGTTATCCTTCAGCAATTCGAGAACCACCTCATTTACCCATTGGTCGTCACGCGCGTTGTCGGTGTGCCCCCGATTTTGGTCATTCTTGCGCTCATCGTCGGTGCCCAGCTCGCCGGCTTCCTCGGTATCCTCCTCGCGGTTCCTATGGCGGCGATTATTCAGGAGTTCGTACGGGATGTGCGGGATCGGCGCGCATTTTCCGGACAACCCGCCCTCTAGTTCATGGCGAAGGCTCTTTATCTTACTACTACGCTACCGTACGTAAATGCGGAAGCGCACATCGGCTTTGCGCTTGAGATCGTACAGGCTGACATCATCGCGCGCTACCGCGCGCTCTTGGGCGACGAAGTCTTTTTCAACACCGGTGTCGACGAGCACGGAGTGAAGATATACCGGAAAGCGCAAGAAGAGGGGAAAGAGCCGCAAGCGTATGTCGACGAATATGCCGCGAAATTCAAGCAGTTGAAAGAAAAATTGGATCTCTATCCGGAATTACACTTCATCCGCACCACTGATGCGCATCACAAAAGCGCAGCGCAGGAATTCTGGCAGAGATGCAAAGCAAGCGGCGACATTGAAAAGAAATTCTACAAGACGAAATACTGCGTCGGTTGCGAATTGGAGAAGACCGATTCAGAGCTTGTCGACGGGAAATGCCCGGTCCATCCCAATCTGGAGATAGAGGTCCGCGAGGAAGAGAACTATTTCTTCAAGTTCTCGAAATATCAGGGGCGTCTCTTGAGGCTGTATAAAGATAATCCAACGCTCGTCGTCCCGGATTTTCGTTTCAATGAGATTAAGCGTTTCGTCGAAGGCGGTCTGGAGGATTTTTCCATCTCGCGGCTCAAAGCAAAAATGCCGTGGGGAGTGCCGGTACCGGACGACTCCGAGCACGTGATGTATGTGTGGTTCGATGCGCTTATCAACTACATATCCACGCTCGGATGGCCTGAAAATGAGCAGAACTTTGAGAAATTCTGGGGGACAAAGGAGAAGCCGAATGCGCTACAAATGGCAGGCAAAGACCAGATACGTCAGCAGGCGGCTATGTGGCAGGCGATGCTTATGTCGGCGGGCCTGCCTCCGACGAAGCAAATCGTCATACACGGATTCATAAATGTGGGGGGACAAAAAATGTCGAAAAGCGTCGGAAACGTCATCAACCCACTCTCTATCGTCGACGAGTACGGCGTTGACGCCCTGCGCTACTATCTTGCCCGCCACATCCACCCCTTCGAAGATTCCGATTTCACCATGGAGAAGTTCAAAGAGGCGTATAACGCCGATCTCGCAAACGGCGTGGGGAATTTTGTCGCCCGTGTCATGGCTCTATCGCAAAAATATCTTGAGAAACCAGAACTTCCCGATATGTCTGTTTACACTGAAGAAGAGTACATAAAGGATTATAAAAAGGCCATGAGTAATTTCGAACCCTCTAAAGGTATAGAGCGGCTCTGGGTACGCATTCAAGAACTCGACAAAGTGATATCTGAGAAGGAACCATTTAAGATAATCAAAATCGATCCAAAATTAGGAAAGGATTTGATTATTTTGTATGTGAGAGATGTTGCAGCGATAGGCTATCTGTTGGAGCCATTCATGCCAAAGACGAGCGAATTAATTGTCGAGGCTGTTAGAAACAACAAAAAACCCGACAACCTTTTTCCACGAAAAGAATGAACATACTGACAAACTGGAGTATGTAAGGATGTTATGAAATACTTTGATGCACATACGCACGTGAATTTTTCAGCGTACGACTCGGATCGCGAGGAGACGATATTGCGGGCGAGGGATGCGGAGGTGACGATGAACGTCGTCGGCACCCAGCTTGATACGTCGAGGGCGGCAGTTGCGCTTGCGGAAAAATACGACAATGTGTACGCGACCATCGGATTGCATCCCGTACATACGACCAAGTCGTATCACGACGTGAAAGAGCTGGGGGAAGGTGGAAAAGAGTTTACTTCGCGCGGGGAAGTATTCGATGCGGCGGCGTATGAGGTGCTCGGCAAAAGCCCCCGCGTGATTGCAGTCGGGGAATGTGGTCTTGATTACTATCGCTCCGAAGAATCCACGAAAGAGATACAGAAAAAAGTATTTATCGAGCACATTGAGCTTGCGAATACACTCAACAAGCCGCTCATGCTTCACATACGGGACGCGTACGAAGATGCGCTCGAGATACTGGAAGCGCACGCGAAGGTGAAAGGAGACACGCACTTTTTTGCGGGAGATTGGGCTACGGCGAAGAAATTCTTAGACTTCGGCTTTGCGCTTAGCTTCACTGGTGTCCTCACATTCACCCATGATTACGACGAGGTTGTTAAGAACGCTCCGCTTGATATGCTCCTTTCGGAGACCGATGCGCCCTACGTGACTCCTGTCCCGCATCGCGGCAAGCGCAACGAACCTCTGTATGTTCAGGAAGTAGTGCGTGCGATTGCCCGTATTCGCGGAGAGAATGAAGAAAAAGTCGCCGTCCAGCTGGTGAAGAATACACACCACGTCTTTAACATATGACGAATAATCCACAAAAAGACGAACACGACCTTGACGCGGCAAGACGCAAGCTTGAAGAAACGGAAGAAATGTCCCTCAATGTCGCCAAGCTTCTTGCAGAGAATCGTGCGCGGGAGGAACGCGAACATGAAATACGTCGAAAGACGGAAGGGAAACTCGAGCAGATACACAAAGCGGCGCGACAGCGCGGAGAGGAGATGCGGATCCGGCAACGCGAGTTGGCGAATAAGGCCCTGCAAGAAAAAGAGCGCCACCTTGAAGAGGTGAAGCGTCGGGAGGCGGAAAAGCGCCGGCATTTTGAAGAAACAAAGCGTTTTGCCGCAGACAAGCTCGAGCGGGAGCGGCGTCTTGAAGAGGCGAGGCGTCTTACTGCGGAAAGGCGTCGGAATGCCGATCGGGAGCAGGAGAGGAAGAGTGGAAGGCGAGACTAAGGCCCCGTCCATAAATAAATTCTACAGATATGGACGTGGCACTAAGTGGCCGCTTCACAAATACGAGGATGTTATTTGTGAACGGTCCCTAAGCAATTCCTTGTGCCGGCTGTTGCCTAGCCCCTAGTGTCCGTGTTAGAGTGCTGGCTCACATATGGCAGATGTAGAAGTACTCGAACAAACCGAGACCGACTCCGACGCGGATTTGACTGCGCAGGCAAACGACCTTCGCGTCTATGAGATCGGCTATCTGGTCGTGCCGAGCGTCAAGGAAGAGGACCTTGAGAAGAATGTTGGCACGATCCGCGCCGAGATAGAAAAGGCGGGAGGCTCATTCATCGCTGAAGGCGCTCCCTCGATGATGCGGCTTGCATACGCGATGACCGCACGCGAAGGCGGTCGAACGGAGGAGCACGACCGCGGCTATTTCGGGTGGATAAAATTTGAGGCCCGGATTGAGGTCGCGCAAGCACTGGACGCGGCCCTGAAAGGCAACCCGGGCATCCTGCGCTCTATCGTGTTCCGCACCGTGCGCGAAGATACGCGCGCGAAGTACAAGGCCCCGATGCTCCGCGAAGTGAAGCGCACAGACACCATTCACACGAAGCCGCGCCGCACCGAAGAGCCGTCGGTCGCCGTCTCTGAAGAGGAGCTCGACAAGGCGCTTCTCGGCATCACCCAAGAATAATTTTTATGGTATTGTATTTGTTAATACCTAGAACCTAGTCCCTAGCACCTATCCAACATATGTACTTGAACAAAGCGCTTCTCTTCGGCAATCTGACACGCGATCCTGAATTGCGGGCGCTTCCCTCCGGCATGAACGTCTGCAATTTCTCGATTGCGACCAACCGCACGTACAAAGACCGCGACGGCAAGAAGCAGGAGCAGGCGGATTTCCACAACATCGTCGTCTTCGGGCGGCAGGCGGACACGGTAGCGCAGTACCTGAAGAAGGGAAGCTCGGTATTCGTCGAGGGCCGCATGCAGACGAGGAGCTGGGACGACAAAACGAGTGGCGAGAAAAAGTACCGTACCGAAGTCGTCGCCGATCGCGTACAGTTCGGTCCCAAGGGGAGCGGAGGCACCCGCTCGACAGGCTCGGGGCAGGGGGCCGATGATCAAACACCACCTGATGATGTGACTTCAGGGGGGGCGGGCATCGAGTATCCCAAAGATGATATTAATCCGGATGATATACCTTTTTAGTAGGTTTCAGGTGCCAGCTTTCAGGTTTCAGGAAAATACATAATACAAAGATATGAGCAACAATATACTTACACAAAATGATATCCAGCACGTCGATTACAAAGATATCGACCTTCTCAAGCAATTCATCAATCCTCACGGACGTGTGATGGGGAGGAAGCGGTCAAATCTCACCGCAAAGCAGCAACGCGCCGTCGAAGCCGCCATCAAACGCGCGCGCTTCATGGGACTCCTGCCTTTTATTCAGAAGTAGAAAGCAGCTGTTAGGGACTAGTTGCTAGTTTCTAGGTTAGAAATGCAGAAAGGTTTTTCTAAAAGCTAGTCCCTAGGAGCTAGAAGCTAAACTCTCTCTACGTACTCGCCAGTCTCAGTGTTTATTCGGACTACGTCTCCCTCGTTGACGAACATGGGGACATCGAGCGATGCGCCCGTTTCGAGGACGACGACCTTTGAGCCGCCTTGCGCGGTATTACCGCGGGTGTTGGGCGGAGCCTCCTTCACTTTGAGTTCCATTTTGATGGGGAGCCGCACGCGGAAGAGTTTCTCGTCGAACCAGAGCGTGTCGACCTCGGTGTTGCCTTTGAGGAAACGGCCGGAATCTCCCATCATGTCATCGGTCACGGAAAAGCGCTCAGATTTGTCTTTGATGTCATGGAAAAACCACTCGCCGTTGCGTGCATAGATGAAAACGGCGGGTTTGGTCTCGATTTCGGCCTCCTGCAGTTTGTCTGATTGCTGAAAAGAGTGTTCGATGACGTTGCCGCGGATGAGATGGCGCATCTTGGTCTGATTGACCGGTCGCCTCTGTTGCTTTTGCATGATGTTGTTCCACGTGCAGACGTACGGCTCACCCTCGATGAGGACAGCGACTCCGGGCTTTATCTCATTGTACGTAAGCATCGCGGTATTTTACAGGCGACGTAGAGCGAGCGCAATATGCGGACTCATCCGCATATTGCCGAGCCGAGGAGTCTGAAAACTTTGGTTTATGCGAAAAAGCGCATTTGTCCACCGAATGCTATCATAGAGACCATGTCGGAAGAACAGACGATCCAAGAATTCGTCGAGGCCCATCCGAATTTGAATACCCCGTACTATATCGCCGACGAGGCGCTCCTTTTGAAGAATCTGGAAAAGATTAAATATGTGCGCGAAAAAAGCGGCGCAAAATCGGTGCTCGCACTCAAGTGTTTCTCGATGTGGTCGGTCTTTCCGCTTATGTCGAAATACATGGACGGCACGACGTCGAGCGCTATGTATGAAGCGCGGCTCGGACATGAGAAATTTGGAGGGGAAACGCAGGCGTACAGCGTCGTCTTTACGGAAGACGAGGTGCGACAGGCGCGGAAGTTCGCCGATAAAATAATTTTCAATTCCGTTTCGCAGATTGCTACGTTTTACGATATCGCCAAAGGCATCCCCATCGGCCTGCGCGCGAATCCCGGCGTGAGCTACTCCCACTTCGATATTGCTGATCCCGCGCGCAAGAGTTGCCGGCTCGGCGTGCGCGATATTGAGGCGATCAAGGCGGTACGTGACAAGATTACCGGGCTCATGTTCCATGTCAACTGCGAGAACTCTGATTTGAAGGCATTTTCCGATATCCTTGACCGGATCGGAGCCGACTACGGCGAACTCCTGAAGAAAATGGAGTGGGTGAGCTTGGGTGGCGGCATCGCCTTCACGAGTCCCGGCTATCCACTCGATGCATTCTGCGAGCGCCTCAAGAAATTTTCCGACGACTTCGGCGTGCACGTCTACCTCGAGCCGGGCGACGCCGCCGTCACGATGGCTGGATTTCTCGTTACCCAGGTGCGCGACATTGTGGAGAACGAGGGCGCAACGGCCATCGTGAACGCCGCAGTCGAGACCCATATGCTCGACAATCTGATCTACAAAGAATCTGCGACCATCGCACTACCAGAAAAAGGCCCGCATACCTTTACCATCGCTGGCAATACCTGCCTCGCGGGCGACATCTGGGGTACCTATGGCTTTCCACAGCCGCTCAAAGTCGGTGATTATGTCATTTTCGACAACGCCCTGCGCTACTCGATGGTCAAGATGAACTGGTTCAACGGAGTGCAGATGCCGGGCATCGTCGTTAAGCGCCTCGACGGGAGTGTTGACGTGGTGAGGGAATTCTCATACGATGATTTCCGTTCGACATTATCGTAAATTGACATCAGAAATGAAACCAAATGTCCTCATTATCGGCGCTGGTGCCGTAGCCCACGTGGCGGCGCATAAGGCGGCCCAGAACAACGACGTCCTCGGTGATATCTGCATTGCATCGCGCAAAAAATCGAAGTGCGAGAAGATAATCGAGAGCATCAAGCGCAAGAAGAGTATCAAAGACAAGAAAGGAAAAATCTATTCGCGCGAAGTTGACGCGATGGATATTTCTGCGCTGGTTCAGCTCATCAAGGCGACCAATTCGAGCATCGTCATCAATCTGGGCACCGCCTACGTCAACATGTCGGTCTTGGAGGCGTGCATTCGCGCAGGCGTTACCTATATGGACACCGCAATCCACGAAGACCCGGAGAAAGTGGCCGAAGATCCGCCATGGTACGCCAATTACGAGTGGAAAAAGAAAGCGGCGTGCGCGAAAGCCGGGATTAATGCGATCCTCGGCGTCGGATTCGACCCCGGCGTCGTCAATGCCTACTCTGCGCTTGCCGTGAAGCACTATTTTGACACCATCGATACGATCGACATCCTCGATGTAAATGCGGGATCGCACGGCAAATACTTCGCGACCAATTTCGATCCCGAGATCAACTTCCGCGAATTCAAGAAAGTGTGGACATGGATCGACCGGCGGTGGGTGCTGAGGCCCGTCCATACCGAGAAGTGGATCTACGATTTCCCCGTCGTCGGCAAGCGTCCCGTATATCTGAACGGCCACGATGAATTGCATTCGCTCTCGAAGAACATCGACGCGAAAAGCATCCGGTTCTGGATGGGATTTGGCGACCACTATCTGAACGTGTTCGGCGTTCTCAAGAATATCGGCATGCTTTCCGAAAAGCCCGTTAGAACGGCAGAGGGTGTCGAGGCGGTTCCCCTTAAAATCCTGAAAGCCGTATTGCCGGATCCCGCTTCGCTTGCCAAGACCTACACCGGATGGACCTGTATCGGCAATGTGGTGAAGGGCTGGAAACGCAAGAAGTATCGCGAGATCTTCATCTACAACAACTGCGACCATGCCAAGTGCTACAAAGAGGTGGAGTCGCAAGCCATCTCGTACACGGCGGGGGTGCCGCCGGTCGCGGCGGCGATACTCGTCGCGAAAGGTGTCTGGAACCCCCGTACGATGGTTAATGTGGAAGAGCTTGACCCCGATCCGTTTCTCAAACTTCTTGGCAGGATGGGACTTCCCACGAAGGTGAAGGATGTGACCCCAAAGACGAGAGGGAAAGACGGCATGCCGAAAAGTGCGGCAACGGCGGGCGGCCTGAAAGG
>ORMF011622595.1_pt1 | contig 12978 bp, 6 predicted proteins | sample 1779871 | NCBI WGS metagenome assembly ORMF01 (sample SAMEA104232316, study PRJEB22302) | groundwater metagenome | biome: forest; feature: aquifer; material: groundwater | place: USA | collected 2011-08-07 | depth 5.4 m | reverse complement strand
TTCCACGACTACCTGCGCGCAAAGCGCCCCGACCTCTATCGTTTTAAGGATCGTGTGCTGTACGTGCTCGACGGACGGGGTCCCGACCACCGGTTTGCGAGATGGCAGATCTCTCCCGACTGGCTCGGCGGCCTGACCAAGTGGCGGGGAAGCCCCTTCCGGGTTACCGATCCCTACCTTGCGTTCCGCAACGACCGCACCACTTTCTGCCGAACAGCCCTGGACAACGATGAACCTGCTTCGCTTCCGCTTCCCCAGCTGATGGGCTCGCTCTTTTTCTGGGTCAAGACACCGCTGGAAGTGGACGAGCTTACGGGTCATCTCGCGGCATTGCAGGGCGTCGAGCAGCCGTGTGAGGTTTCGCTGGAGACACTGGTAGAGGAGTCCGCGTCGGACGCGAAGCTCCCGGCGGCCGACGGCGACCTCGAGCGTGAGGTTATCGATGGCATTCAGACGGAAGCGTACAGATGCCGGATCTGGGAAAAGATCCTCGGGCTTCCACCTTTACAGCGCGCGGCGCTGCTGCTTGCCATGGAACGGCATGACCTTCTGCTCCTCACGACTTCCATCGGGCGGGCCGCGTCGGCCATGGGGCTGCCGCCGTCGGACGTGCTGACCGTGTGGAAATCGCTGCCGCTCCCGGACAAACGAATCGCGCAGCGTCTGGGCACCACCCAAAAACAGGCAGCAAACCTGCGCAAATCCGCGCGGGAGCGCCTCTCCCGCCGGATGTCGCGCGCAGATGACTGAGACAAGTGTAATAGATTCCGATGAGAATCCGCGTCTTACTTAGGTGAGCTAACAATGACCGACTGCCTTACAGCTGAAGATGCCGCGCGGTATCGCGCGGGCGAACTGGCGAGCTTGGACGATCTGCAGCGCATTGACTCGCATCTGGCAGGCTGCGAGCGCTGCCGTGCGGCGGTCCGCGCCGGAAATGACGCGAGCGCGCTCGCCCGGCAGATCGTATCCCGCGTGGGAGACAGCACGTGCCTGGACTTCGATACCCGGGCACGATGGGTCGACGGTGAGAGCGATGCCGCCGAAAGAGAGGTGGTGGAATCCCACATTGCGTTCTGCGGGCCTTGCGCCGAAGATGTTGCGGCGCTGAGGTCATTCAAGGAGGAGCTGTCCCGTGAGCCGGCGCGGATTGCCCGTCACTCCGGTTCCGGATTATGGGAGTGGATCCGAGGCGGGATTGGCGCTCCGGCCTATCGCTGGCCCCTCGCACTCGGGGGCGCCGTGGCGGCGGCCTGTCTCGGCGGCCTGTTCGTCTATGCTGCTCTGACGCGGACAACCGTACAGGAATCGCAGAACATTCGGCGTCAAGTTGCGGCGGCGCGAACCGAGAGCGCGAACGCGCGCCGCACCCTGGCCCTTGCTCAGGATCAAGTAAAACGCCTGGAAACCAAGTTAGGACAGTCCGAACAAGAGAAGAGCGCGCTGCAGCAGACGGCTCGCTCGGCGACGACAAAGGCGCAGGAGCTGGAGCGCCGTTTTGCGCTCCTGAATGGGTCGAGCACAAACGAGCCGCATTCCCCCCCGACGCGACTGGCGCTGACGCTGAAGGACGCGGGCGGGGAAGTGGGCTTGGACCAGCGCGGTATGCTTTCAGGCGTTCCCACCCTTCGACCGGATCAAAGAGGCGCGTTGGCTGCCGCGCTCAAAAGCGGCCGGGTTATGGTTTCAAAGCAGATAGCCGCATTGGTCGGTAAGGGCGGCACGCTAATGGGCCCTGCGGCACCAGGACCATTCAGACTGTTCGGGCCGATCGGGACCGCTTCGGCGGACGACCGACCTACGCTGAAGTGGCAGCCGCTCCCGGGAGCGACCGGCTATACGGTCACTATTGTCGACGATCTCGAACATTCAGAAGCTGCCACCGGAACTGTTACCGCTTCCAGCGATGGGACCGTGAGCTGGAAACCGACGGTCCCGCTTCCCGGTGGGCGGGTGTATCGCTGGTTTGTGGCCGCCCACAAGGACGGAGCGGAGGTGCAATCGCCGACGCGATCGGATCCACCCGCGCGTTTTTTGGTCCTGGAGCGCGCGCATGCAGAGAGCGTTCAACGGAATCTAGCTGGGGCCGGCCGGTCGCACCTGGCGCGCGGGATGGCCTACTTTACCGCTGGGCTGCTGGATGAGGCGGAAGGGGAATTTCAGGCGCTCGTTCGGATGAACCCGAATTCCACAGTTGTGAAGCGCCTGCTGGACAGTGTCCGAGCGGTTCGGGCTACTCCGCATCACCAATAAGCGAGAAGCCGGCCCAATGGAACGGATGGCTGTATTCGGGCCGTTTCAGCATCTGGAGAGCCGCCTGACGCAAGGCAAGCGCCTTGACAGGACCGCTCGAGCTATTCGCACGGGCCAAGATCAGGGCGCGATGAAAGGCCAACATCAGGTATCGAGTACTGTCTGAACGAACCTGCCATTGGCTCACGAGCGTCGACGGACAGCCGGCTATGGCGAGCGCCCACGCCATTCCAACCACGCCTTCGCCCGCCCCGATGTGTCCTCGCCCGGTTTCGCAGGCCGAGAGTATGACCAGGTCGGCGTTTAGGTTCAAATCCATCATTTCCCAGGTTTCGAGATATCCGTCCTCTCCGGATGACTTCGCCGTTTCGGCGTCGGCGAGGACCACTTTCGAATACATGGGGTTTTTGTCGTCGAGCAGACCGTGGCTCGCAATGTGTATGATCCGGTACGCGCCACACTCGCGTTTCAGCCGATCCTCCCTCGCCTCCGCGCCGACGTAGACTGCGCCGCGGCCCGCATATAGCCGCTCGATCTCTCTAACCTCCTGAGCCGCGTCCGGGAGCGGCTGCAGCTCGGTACGGCTCGACCTACCATCTGCAATTCGCTTGCCACCGGCCACGGGATCGCCGAAAGCGATGATGTCTTTGCTAGTTGACGCACTCAAGCGGCGACGCGAGCGCGACATCGCCATGCCACGCAGTACCGTGAGAGAAGGAACATAGGCTATGCTGCGATCCTCGATCACATACCGGCCGGCGGCCGTCTTCAGCGTCTGAAATGGTATGCGCCAGAGCGGACCGTCCGGCGAAACATATAGAATGCGTTTGCCCTCCAGCTGCGCTTCCGCGGGCCGGAGGATATAGTCGTATAACTCCGCTGCATCTCGCTTGAACGGCTGGTTGGGATCGGAAAGCAATCGCGTGAGCCGGTCGCACCGCTGCGCCAGGTCGGCCCGCGTTATCGGAATTCGGTAGTTCTTGAGGATCACTTTCGCATCAGCTGCCGCGGTGGACGCAGCGCCTCGACCGGGCGAGTCCGTTCCAGGCAGCGCCTTCGTCAGCACCAACAGATTGATCGCCTCAGGCCCTACCAGATACGTCAGCAGGGCGGTGTCGGACGCGAGAAGTCCGCTCCCGACCTCCGCGATGGTAACCGGCGCTGCGCGGCCACGATGCACTCGAAGGTCAGGGTGGGCCGCGTAGAGACGGGTCTCGAATTCGACGTAGTGCATTCGGGCCGCCTCAAGCTCCTGATTCGTGTTATTGCCAGTATCCGAGGAGGACCGCGCGCCCTGAGCCCGCCGGGTACGGGAGTTGAGCTCGACCATCGCCTGGCGCAGCTTTTGCTCCTCCGCTCGCTCTTCGGCCGTCATGCCCCTGGAGATCTGGGCACGTCCGGACGGAACGATGTCGAGAAGCGTTCGCGCCTTGTACCGCTCTGTCCATTCGAGGGCTCTCTCCAGGTCTCCGGCTTCCAAAAGAATCTCGGCGGCGCTCACGAACGCGGACGCTTGGTGCTCGAAAAATCGCTGACTTTGCGTTTCCGCGCCGGCCACGGAAACCAACGAGCTCTCCAACTTCGCCACTGCGTCCGTATACGCGGCGACCGCCTCGCGCTTAGCCCCGAGGCGGCGCAGGATCGTGCCCTTGGCCTGCAGAGCCAGAAAACTGAGAATAGGGTCTCCGAATTCTGCGGACATGGAAACCGCTCGTTCAGCCAGCGGGAGCGAATCCTTGTCATTGCCCCTGAGTCTTTGGATTTCAACTAGGTCGAGAAGTGCGGTTACCGTTCCCCGGTCCCGGCCGGCCTTCTCGCAAGCCGCCAGACTCTTCTCGTAGAACTCCTGCGCTAGTGAAAAGTCCCGGCGCTGCTGATGCACTAATCCGATGTTCCGCATCGCATTGGCAGCATGTGCTAAATCGTGGATTTCCGTGAACGCAGCCAGTGCCTGTTGATAGTATTGCAACGCGGTGGTCAGCTGCCCCTGGCGGCGATAGATGCTCCCGATGTTGCCGCGTGCGATCGCTGTGCCGGCGGTATCCTTCAGCTCCTCGTCAATTCGCAATGCCCTGGCGCTATATTCGAGAGCGATCGGAAGCTCTTCCATTAGAATGTACACAGTCGCGGTATTGTTGAGGGCAGCCGCCACTTCCAGCTTGTCTCCGGAAGCTTCCGCCGCCTTCCGGGCCTTCACGAACTCGTCCAGCGCCCCGGCCAGGTTGCCGAGATCCTTCAGGCACACGCCCAAGTTCTTGTGTGCGTTCGCCGCCAGGCTGTCGAGCTTATTAGTCTCAGCAACTTCGATACTACGGCGATATAGGTCTATCGCTTCCCGGTTTGCATCGAAACGCCTCTTGAGCGCCGCCTTCACGTTGAGCCCGTAGGAGAGCGCCGACGCGCTATGCTCTTCATCCGCTAATTTGAGACCCCTATCGAGGTCCACTTCAGCCTCCGTTAGGCGTCCTGCCAGGAGCTGCGAATATCCCTGCGTAAGAATTGCGTTTGCACGCCGGCCCGCGTCGCCCAGCGCTTCAGCCACCTGCTCCGCCGCCCGGCCGGCGGCCAGGGCTCGATCGTGTGCTCCCGATCTATTGCGGTCGTGTGCGCGGACGATTAGGATTCGGTTCAGGCTGCGCGTCACAAGCTCCGGGTCTTCAGCCAACAGCCGCTTTTGCATTCCCACCGAGGCAGCCCGCTCCAGCTGGTTTGCGAGGTCGACTTCCGACGGCGAATGTGAAAATACTCGCCATTGCCCGGTTTCTCGCTGGAGATAGAAGGTCATGTTCCACGCGGCCTGTGTCATGGGCGATTGTTCCTTGGACAGCTCGGCGGGTTGTCCGATCACGCGCACCCGTGCGGTATCGCCGCGTATCACAGTCTTCCTGAAATTGAGCGTTCCCGGCGTCGCCCAGCGCGATTGGATGGTCTGCTCAATGTATGTCCGCGAGTCCCTCAATCCATCCACACCGCGAGCGCACAAAGCAGCGGCCTCATCCGCAGCCTTACGCGTAATGGCGTCCACGAAGCGCCGAACGAGATCCTGGGCCGATGACTCATCAGGGGAGAGTGCAGTCCCTTGGGCCTGAAGGGGATATGCATCGGTCCCGCAGATGCGGAACAGGAGGAATGAAGCGCATATTGCGAGGGCTCGGATCATGATTACATGGCGAGGCGAACGGCTGCAGTTAGGACTGCGATAGTTCACTCAATACAGACCAGGACTAGCTTTTCCAGCGAGCCGTTAGAATCCTTCGGGTTTTTTTACAAGCGTAGTAGATAAGCCTGATCGTTCCCCGTCCTATCTCCTCAGACACGCATTTTCTACCCCGAAGTAAGGAGAAACAGCTATGTACACCCAGTACGGTCGTATGAACGGTAAGATCCGGGCGTTCAGTTTCGCGCTCACCACGGTTATGGTGATGACATCCACGATTCTGACGCCGATGTGCGCGAAATCGCAGGCTCAGAGCATCGCGATTGAACGGCAAAGCCATCAACTCGCGATGGCGGTCGCGCTGCTGAATGAGGCGGGCGCCACGGCATCGCTACAGATTCCGAAGCCCGGCGATGCAGTTCCAAATCAGGACATCTATGCCGCGTTCCTGCGAAAGCTCATCGATCTGATCGACGAAAAAGCTAAGACGCCGGACGGAACTCAGAGCAAGCGTGAAGCGGCCTTCCAGGCGCTGACTTTGATCGACTTTGCCATGTTCTCCGGCCTGATCGCCCTGCCGGTAGGCACCGGCTTTTATGGAGCGGGAGTCGGACTTGTGGCGGGCGCTACCATTGGCGTTATCGCCGGCCTGCCGATCGCGGATGCGGCCGGTGGAACGGTCCTGCTGACCGCCGGCATCGGAACCGCCGCCGGAGGAGCGATTGGAACGGGCGCGGGGATTGTCGGCTCGCTGGCCGGCACGGTTGGCGCCACAACGATTCATGTGGCGCTGATGCTCTACCTGAACGACAAATACCCGCCGGAGAACACTGCGTTAAATAGCGGGCAGCGAATTCAGGTCGCCACGATCGGCAACTTCGGGTTCGCGCCGCAAGCGGGCGCGTGGGAATCGATGGCCATCCACCTAGTGGATGCCGTCTTTACGGATAAGGCCGTAACGCTGGCAAACCTGTGGCACCGCATGCCGGGTCTCACACCTCAGCAGAAGGACTTCCTGGAGGCCAATAGCCCGCTGCGGAAGATGTTCCAGGACATCGCGTTTATCAAGACCAACAAGCGCCTTACGCCCACTTCACCCGTCGCGCAGCCGCTTAGCGGATGGATGAAGGAAGCCGTGTTGCTCCTGTCCGCGGATGAAGATGCAGTCGAGCGCCTCTGGCTGAATGCCCTGGGCGTGGCCGGCTTCGATCTCAAAGTCTCCGGCGGAAAACTCCGATTGTCCACACCGCCCGGACTGGTTGCTGTCGGCGCACCGGCGGATGTGTCCGCAGCGCTTCCCGGCGGATCGCTCAAGGTCGGCGGTGATGGCGGAGCCTTCGATCCATACCTGAAGGTCAGCGTCACCGCGGGTCCATTCGATCTCTCGCTCGGCACCGCCAGTATCGTGGATTCGGGCGCAAACGCGAACCTTGTCAAGGTCAAATATGAGATCAAGAAGGGATCGAAGCTCGGCGACGCCTCGCTAAAGCTCAAATGGAACGGGCCGGAAGCGACGCTGAACGCTTTCAGCCCCTCCCTGAGCAGTGACGTTACGGTTTCGGTCTACTTCCGGCCGGATGGGCTGGGAATGGCGATCGAGAAGGTCGATTTGGGGGACATGTCGATCAAACCGAACTTCCCCAGCGACATTCCGGACAACATTCCTGGCTTGTCGGATCTCATCAAGCAGCTCGGCGACGGACTTGGAGACACCCTGAAGAGTCTCGTCGGGAAAGATGCGCCGTTCATCAACGCATTCAATTCAGTAAAGTCGCAGCAGACAAAGGCCCTGTGCAAACATCTCGACGATAACGCACCGCGCTATGGGGCCATGGGCGTAAGCCAAGTCAATAGCCTGGTTATCCAGGGCGGCAAGATGAAAGCGTCGGTGCGCGCTCAGGTATTGGACAGCGCGAAACTGCCAAAGGCGTCGATGACGCCGCAGCAGATAGCCGCCGACTTCCGAAGCAAGAACCCGGCATTCGGCGTCATTCTCAAGCCGGCAGTACAGCAGCTGCCGAAACCGGGCGGCTCACCCTAGCCAGAATCCAGGCGCGGCGTCATTCGCTTTTGGCATTCCGGCGCCGCGCCTATCTTATTTAAGATCACTTTCCATTGAAAGGAGCAGGAAAATGCTACGCAACAAGCACATACGATATGCCTTGACCGCCATGGTCGTATTTATGGTCACTGCGGCATCGAGCGCACATGCCCAGCGGGGCGCCGGAGCTTTCTATACGGTCTTTGCCGAGAGGGCAGCCGACTACGATCGGGAAAATGCCTACCTGCTGACCTATCTGGCCACGGCCGTATATCCGGAGCGCTTGATTGAAATCGAATCGGGACGATTGGCGCGTGCCGACAAGGGGCAGCCGGATTACGAGGACTACCTCAAACTCAATGACAACTCGAACGGCGAATTCGAAGCGCGCTTCATAAAGGCGTTAAAGCCGCTCTTCGTGAGACCCGAGACGGCCGCCATACGGCCCATTCCGGTGTTTCAGAAGACGGCGGCGGCTAGTGGTACCCCAATTGCGACTTCGTTCCTAAGGCCCGCTGTCTCTACGGGGCCTGAATTCAAGTGGTTCCACGAAGGCAACGAGACCGGATACGACCCCGAAGCGATGGCGATCTCAACGGACGAGGCGCTCTTCGTCGTTTTCCGCGGCACGGACCGTGTGGCACAGAACGACCCGAAAAGCAAGAACGCAATCGAGCGGCTCAACTACGACCTTGCGGAGTGGCTGGCATCCGATTTCGATCTGATCGGCATTTCACCCGGAATGGGAATCCCGGGAAAAGTGCACCGCGGATTCTGGCAGAGCATGACCTACGATCCGAAGGGCCGCAGGGGCGGGGGTCCAAAGGCCTTCCACCTCCAGGTAAAAGACTGGCTCGACGAGCACGATCCCGACAAGCGGAAGCCACTCTGGATCACCGGCCACTCCCTCGGAGCGGCCCATTCCCAGACGTTTGCTGCCTTTATGACGGCGTCGGGCCGCAGGCCACAGGGGGTGTATGCAATTGCCGCGCCTCACGTGGGCGACGAAAAGATGGTGAATTGGATGAATTCCACCATCGGCAAGGCACGGCTCCAGCGGTTCGACTTTGTCGATGACCCGGTCACGATGCTGCCTCCTTACATCTCGGGATATCGTCGAGCCGGCACTCGAAACTACTTCGACGATCTTGTGACGGAAGACCAGGACGCGCCGGAGCGGAGTATCCTTAGCTTCTCAGCGGTGCTGGATGCAATCCATGGCGCTGTAGTCAATGGCGCCGCGGGAGCGATCCAAGATGCGATCAACGCAGTTAGCCCTATAAAGATCCGCATGGATCCGCGAGCCACCATCGAGCTCGGCTACCACTACCCCAACTGGTATCTGAGGGCTGCGTACAACAGACTGCCCGCCCATCGCAAGAGCGATGTGCCGGCTCCGCTTCCACTCCCCAACGCGCAATCGGAGGGATGCAATACGAGCCTGGTTGCACGCGCGGCGCGAAACCCGGTGGCCAGGGTTGCGGACGCCGTGGAAGAGACGGTGGATGCAATCGCCTATAACATCGACCAGCTCCTCAAGAACACCACGGGAGAAGCTATCGACGAAGGCCAATACCGCATCAAGTGCTACTCGGGCGGACGGTACCTCGATCTCACGACGGACGGAGTGGACAAGGTCTCTCCCACATTGTGGAAAGGATCGGGCTCGCCAGGCAACAACGTCTTCAAAGTCTCTAAGGTCTTTGGAGTCGGCTACAAGATCTCGCGCGCAAACAAGATCATGGAGGTGGACCTGGGGGATATCCTGGACGACGGCGGCAAGGTGCAGATGTGGGGCGACTCCATCACTCCGAATCAGGTCTGGCTGTTCTATAAGACCAACAAGCCCGACGTCTATGTGCTGGTGAACTTCAACTCGTTCAAGGCTCTTAATGCCAAGGATTCCGGCACGACCAAGAACGGAGGCGCGGTGAACCAGTACAAGGCCAAAAGCAACGACGCCACCATGTCATGGGTGTTCGAGCGGGTTAGAAACTAGCACCGGCCCATCATATCGTCGGGATCAGTCGGTTCACGGCCCCGCGCCAGGAGCGCGGGGCCGTGCCGAAGGAGACATGCCATGACTATTCGACGTGCGTTCGTATTCGGGCTTTTGGCCATCGGAACGCCGTGCAGTGCCGACGTGAAGAGTTCCGACGTTCTGACTCTCGTACGTCAGGGAGATTTCGCCGGCGCCCGTCTAACCCTGAAGCAGAATCCGAACCTGGATGCACGAGACCGGCACATCTTGGGGCTACTCGACATTGCCGTGGGCAATCCTCGCGCCGCCGAACAGGATTTCACTCAGGAGATCGAATTGGCGCCGCCGCCTGCGGCGACCGGCTTGGAAGAGATTACCTTTCCTGGCAGCCCGCTCTACGAGAGCCTGCGCAAGCAGAAGGCGTCCGTGGCGCTTGGCGCGGGGAAGGCAGCAGCACTGAACAACCGGGCTGCTGCCCGGTTCCTCCAGGGGAAGCTGGAGGAGGCAATACAGGACGCAGATGAAGCCGCCGTCGTGCAGGGGGACTGGGGAACGCCGTGGGCGAACGGCGCGCTGATCCTGATGGAGCTCAACCGTTTGCCCCGGGCCGAAGCCTCGATCCGCAAGGCCATAGAGCTAGGCGAGCGAAACGCGCGTACGTTTACGACCCTTGCGGAGATCGAGCTCCGCTCCGGACGAATGGATCGGGTAAAGGACGACCTCGACGAGGCTCTGCAGCGCGATCCTTCTTATCCGTTCGCGCTTCTTGCAAAGGCACGGTTCTTGAGGGCGCAGGGAAAGTCGCGCGAATCTGAACGATCGTTCAGCCAGGCGCTTTCCAACGGTCCGATCGTTTCAGTTGAGAGCCGCTTCGAACCGGCGGCCGGGGAGGGTCTGGGCCTCGGCGGCAACGCCACCGAGAGCCACCTCAAGCTGTTCCACCACGGTCTTCCGAACAACCGATTCGGCTACCGGCTCTTGGGCCAGACAGATCGGCAGCAGGTAGAAGGACGCAGCAACGGCTACCAGCAGGCTGATCTTGGAGAGATGGCGGTCTCCGGCCCGTTCGGCACTTTCTGGGCAGCTTACCACGCCAGCTCGGGAGGCCGTCCGGGCGCGACTGAGTCAATCGTAGGCGTCACGCCGCGGCCGGACGCGCGGTTCAGTTTCCGACAGACGAACGCGGCCTGGCAGACGCGAAAGGCCATGTCACGCGCCGCCGATGTGAGCTTCCACGTCGGATACCGTACGGCCGACGTCGTCGTGAAACCGGATTCTGCCACGCCCTCGTTCAAGCCGATTCACGACGAACAGTGGCTTGGAGAGACCCGGGTCGACCCGAAGCACGGCCGAAGGTCGGAGACTTCCGTGGGCTTCGCTTATTCCGACACCATGCGGAGCCGCGAGGGCGGCTCTCCCATCGAACCCGTCGAACAGGTACTCCCGAATGGAAAGACCTCGCAGCTTACCTCCTATGTAGTCCACCGCCGCCCGCTCACGGGCCCGATCGAACTAGTTCTGGGCGGCGTGTATGGCGGAACGACGAGCTACTTGCGATTTCAGCCTGTGGCTCAATTAGGCGTAAAGGTCTCGGAATCGCGTTCTGTGCGCCTCTCCGTCACACCAAGGATCAATGACGCGGTCTCCAATTTCATACCGCTCGATATCCTGGCCGATGAGCCCCAGACGAATCTGATCGACCGTCGGCTGCAGACGACCGACGCTTTTAATCGCAATCCGACACTTCAGGGCACCCGCAGCCGACTGCTGGATTTCGAGCTGGGTTTCGGTCCGGACAGCGAACAGAGCGGAGCGCCGGAAACCGTGTTGTTCCATCGCCGGCTCAATAACCTGAACACCCAGGGCGCCGACCCACGCCTGGCAACCTCACTGCTGCTGACCCCTGTTGGGGCGGGAGAGGCGACGGGGATCGCAGAGCGCATCCGCCTCGACATATCCAATCGCTGGCACGTTCGGCTTTGGGCATCATACCAGGAATCGCGGAGCACGATCGATACACCAACGTTTGCGGCAGGCCCATATCCCGCCCAAGTGCCGATGGATCCCGGTGGAATACCGAATTTCCCGCGATTTCAAGGGAGTCTGCGGTTCGATTGGACGAACCGCGACTGGAACTTCGGACTGGAAGTACAGCACATCGGGAGCAGGCAGCAGGCATTTACCGTTAACCCCGGCAGCGGCAATGTTACCTACTTGACCACGGCGTCGCCTGCAACGGCGCTCAACCTCTTCTTGAACCATCGGGCCGGGCGGAATCTCGCATTTACGCTCGGGATCTTCAATCTGACGAAGGCAAACTTCTACGCCGGATATCCCGGCTCGACTACCGGTGTATTCGGCTACGAATACCACTTTTAATGGAGACGACAATGAAGGTCTTGTTCACCCTTTTGATAGCCGTTCTAACAGCCTTCCCATGCATGGGGCAAGGTGACGCAAAGAAGAAGGGATCCGATAAGTCCCAGGATGTCCCCGCCGAGGCCGCGCTAAAGCCGTACTACGGTCCACGGAAGCGTGCGATAGTGACTGCGATGGAGGTCAAGGTCCAGGGAGTAGCAACGACAGCCAGCACCCCGAGCGGGACGACCACGGTGGTGACGATCGACATCCAACAGCCCACAGAATTCGGGACCGGCCTCTCCGACATGTTGACCACCGCGCTCGTAGAAAGCAAACGGTTCGTGGTGCTCGAGCGACAGAATATGGACGAGCTTGCCAAAGAGCGCGCTCTCACGCAGGGGTCCGATGTCGATCAGGCAACGGCCGTAAAGTCCGGGCGGACGCTTGGCGCACAGGTGATCATCCGCGGAGCTGTGACGGAGTTCAAGTTGAAGCGATCGGGCACAGGCGGAACACTTCAGAGCGAGCTACTGAGCTTCGGCCACTCCAGCGCGGAGGCCCGTATTGCGATAGACCTGAAGCTTATCGAAGTTGCAACGGGTCAGGTTCTGGACTCCGTCCGCGCCGAGGGCAAGGCCGTATCGAAGGCTCAAATGGCGACGCTGACTGTGGCGAAGGTGAAGATTGGTGAAAGCTCGTTCGACAATAGTCCGCTCGGCCTGGCGGTCCGCACGGCGATCAACGACGGCGTTCGAAAGATCTGCGAGCGCGCGGAGAAGCTGCCTTGGGAGGCGAAGGTCGCCGCGGTTGCGGCTGGCGCCGACGGACCTATGCTGTACCTTAATCTGGGTAAGGACTCCGGTCTGGAGCCGGGAGACATCCTGGAGATTTCACATCCGGGGATGGCCATTATCGACCCCGACACAAAGCTCATACTCGGCAGGACTGAGGGCGGCAAAGTCGGCCGATGCCGGGTACAGCAGGTACAGCCAAAGCTGACGATCGCCGTACCGATCGATGGCGCGGGTTATCAGGCGGAGGATGTGGCAACCTTCATTTCACGTCCGGCCAAGGAAGGCAAAGAGGGGCCTTGAACCGAGCGCGGAAGCGCATCAAACTGGTGGACCTGGGCGGATTCGAACCGCCGACCTCCTCGTTGCGAACGAGGCGCTCTCCCAGCTGAGC
>ORMF010114330.1_pt1 | contig 12979 bp, 11 predicted proteins | sample 1779871 | NCBI WGS metagenome assembly ORMF01 (sample SAMEA104232316, study PRJEB22302) | groundwater metagenome | biome: forest; feature: aquifer; material: groundwater | place: USA | collected 2011-08-07 | depth 5.4 m | reverse complement strand
GTGAAGTGTTTTCCATGCGCGAACGTTCTCTCTTTCAGAAGCGTTTCATGCGCAAACCGAATGAGAGTCTCGATATTCGACCCCGAAGAAATTCCGGGAATCGCGTCGACGATGTCGGCCGCGGTCAGCGCGCTAAGGGGCAAGGTGAAGCCCGCTTTTCCAGGAATCAGATTGACACCGCCGAGTTCGTTGGTGGCGTCAATCATTTCGCCGTTCACGTCTACATTGATTTGCGGCACGCCGAACCGCCAAAGTTCTTCCGCGATTACTCCTCTTGTGTAGCTTTTACCGGAACCGATACCGCCAACGATGAGCATGTGCCGTTGGATGACGCCTTTGTTCAGAACCACGGGAATGGCATTATTTCCATGGACCGTGCCCACATGAATTCCTTCTTCAGGGTCTTTCTGCAAACCGAGAGCGCTGATGACAAGCTCAGGAGACGTTTCGAAAACCGCAGCGCCCGAACGCGGGAGCGTTTCGACCGCACGGATTTTTTCGACCTCTCCCTCCGCATTGATTACCGCTTCTTCGAGCGGTTCGATTTCCGCTGCTCTGTAAATCACCGTGGAACGCTCTTCATCGGGATACCTACTATCAATAGGAAGGACTTCTCGAAGCTTCGAGCTCTGTGCGTCTTCGTGCGGATTAAATTCGCGGACATTGTTGACGCGAGCAAGGATGAGTACAGCCTTCCCTTCCTGGTCCGTGGCTTCCACGGCCACCATGCGCCCGGAGGTCGTGTGCTTCCCAGCGGAAAGTCGGAAGTATTGACTATAAAGATTGGGAGTATCTTGGGTGCTAATCAGCCGCCCAAGCAGGGCTTCGGACTGCGCCAAAATTGACGTATCGGGGGTGCCATTCGTTTCAGGGGAATTTTCTTTGGATGTCATGTGCCGCTCCTTTGATTAACCATTAACCATTTAATGGTTAATATAAGGGTTCTCCCTCGGGCTGTCAAGAACCTTTTTTGAAGAGGTCCTTGATGACTTGGCGGGCTACTTCTTGAGCGAAGACTTTGGGGAAGGCGTTACCAAGCAGGCGCCTTTGGTCGGAGAGTTCGCCTGCGAATGCAAACGAGTCCTCGAAGCCTTGGAGCCTTGCGGCCTCGCGCACAGTAAGCGTCCTGTTCTCTTCGTAGTGTGTGAACCTACCGCAGCCGGGATTGTGAAAATTTCCTGTTATGGTCCGGCCCAAACCTTTTCCATGCAGTCGGCCGTAAGCCTGCGAAAAGTATTTTCTGCATCTTGAAACGCCGCCTTCATCGCGGCGCCGCATTTTTTTCTTTAATGCGGCTGAATGGCCCCACATTGTGTGCGACGTAAGTTGCGTAGCGCCCGCTCGCATCAACCTTTGGTAGTCCGTGCGCGGTGTCGACACATATTCGTCCGCGTCGTCCCGTGCAGTCAAAGCAGGAAGGTCATCGAGTGCCTCATCGAGCGTCACGAGTCGATTCAAAGACAGCAGCTTCTCAAGATTCTTTTTCTCGATTGTCATCTTCGGGCCGACCGCGTACCAGCCCAACGCTCGCTCGTAAGCATCGACGCTCGTCGTCGAAACCATCTTCTGGTCCGGGTAAGAATAAATTTTTCTCCGACCGTAATGCGTTGGCTTGGGCGCTCGCGGCATAATACCCAGGGATTTGTGGTAGCAAATCACAAGAGCGCGTTGACGTGTTTGTGGAATTCCGAACATCGCGCAGTTTAGGACGCCGGACCAAGTCTTGTATCCGTGCGCTTCGGCAAAATCGAAAATGGCGCGTGTATATTCCGGTGCGAGAAGAATCTGAGGAACGTTCTCGATGATGAAGACCGATGGTTCGAGCGCGGCCACGTAGCGGAAGAAGTCGTATATCAATTTGTTGCGTGGGTCTTTCGGGTCTCTTTTTCCCGCGGCGCTCAGGCCTTGGCATGGGGGGCAGCCGAGAACCGCGAAAGGCTTCTCCGCCTTTGGTCTTTTCAGGAAATCCAGCGGCGTGGTTTTTTGAATGTCGCCTTGCTCGTCGTAGACATCGGAATAATTCAGGCCGAAAGACTCTTTGGCAATCGGGTCGATGTCGAGGAGACCTTGGATGTAAAACTTGTCCGTATCGGCGAAGCCCTGGGCGAGCCCCGCTATTCCGGCGAAGAGTTCCACTACCCCTAATTTGTTGGTGCTGGTCTTTGTCCGCATCTTCAAAATTATAATCTAAGAGAGAAAAATTGTATCTCACTTTCGTTGTGCACTAACGCCCCTCATTCTCCATACAGGAGCGCGCATAAACATGTGAGCACGACCTGATATTGCAGGTGTTTTTCAGGCGAATGAGTTGTTTCGCTGAAATTTTCAATTTCAGAAATTCGAAGAAACAAAGAAACTCAAAGCTTCATATATATAGAACGGCACAAACGCTTGGAATTGAAGGGCTTGGGAGCAGAGGAAGGACTTACGATTTGGGCTGGTATTCTTTAGCGCGCGGTTGGGGCAAAATCACTCTCATGCTATAGGTAAAAGCTTTCTCAGATAGTTTTACCTTTCGTACCGCACGGTTGTCCGTGCGGTTACCTGACCGACACGCGCCGGAAATGCCGCTGTTCGCTGTCGCAAATCCAAAAATATCAAATGAAAATTTCAGGTCCAATCCTGGACCGCATTGACTTGCACATCGAAGTTCCGGCCCTCACTTATCAAACTCTCAAAGCCGAAGATCCCGCCGAGTCTTCTTTTTCCATTCGCGAACGCATCATCGCCTGCCGCAACCGGCAGACGGAACGCTTTTTGAAACACCCTTTCCGGCTCAACGCACGGATGGGGACGCGCGAAATAAAGCTCTTCGCGCGTTTATCTTCTGAAGGTGAAAAGCTACTGGGATCGGCGATGAAGGAATTGCGCTTATCCGCGCGCGCCTATTACAAAATTCTTAAACTTGCGAGAACCATCGCCGATCTTGAGGGGGCTGATTGTCTGGAGGCGGGCCACATTGCTGAAGCCATCCAGTACCGGAGTCTGGACCGGCAATGGTGGCATTAAGGCGGGGATCCTACTTGGTCGCGATCAGCATCCAGGATTTGGGCCGGAAGATGATGCGCGGCCAAATACTGATGTAATTAATAAAGTGGTGAAGCCGCGGATGCGCCACAAGCCATTTAGCTAAGCTCAGCTTGAACGTGCGCTCGGCCCCGCGCAGTTTTTTACGATGAAGATAATCTTCCACAAAAGAAAAGAAATGCATACTAACTTTTCGGAAGCCGCCATCCCGGGCGCCCTGCTTCCATTGAGGAATGGTATAAGCATTTTCATTAAAACCTTCTTCAATGGCTTCTTGAAGCGCCTTTCCTGATTTATCTTCCAAAAGACCGAAAGAGCATTCATGTAGCGCCACCACGCGGCCGCCCGGTTTTAAAACACGGTGGAACTCCCGGAAAAGTTTGTCGAGGTCCTTGCAATGATGAATAACCGAATGGGAAAAAATGAGGTCAAAGGTTTGATCGCCAAAAGGCAGGCTACTCATATCGGCCATGACACGGTCATAATAGGCGCCGTCCTCATTGAAATAAAGATCGCCGGCCATTAAGTAATGCGTGACATCCAACGCGACGACCTGACATCCCCGCTGCGCAAAACGCCAGGATGCCCAGCCGAAACTTGCTCCGACTTCTAAAACTTTTTCCGTCCCTTTGAGCTTGAGCAAATCCATGGTCTTGAAAAAACGTCCGGCATTGCCGGCCTGATTATCAAAACTGCCTCCGGGACGGAAAATGCCGGAACCATCGCCGGAAGGCAAGGAAAGAAAGATGTTACGGAAGCGCTCCAGCGTTTCCGTATTGATCGGATATTTTTCACCGCCCGCGGTGATCAAATAATCGAACTCCTCAGCATGTTCTTTTTCGTGCGCAACTTCTGGCGGCAGGTTTTTCATATCGAGCATATTCAAGATTCCGTTTTCAATCGGAAAAGAAACGCCGGTACGTTTACAGCGCACAACCCCTTTACGAATCTCGCGGTCATTCTGCTCTTCGATGCCAAGCTCCCAATCCGCGCCTTCCGATCCGCGCCAGCGTAATATTTCAAGCAGTTCTTTTTTCATACAAAATCTTTCTTTTCAGGGTTCCATGAGAACAAATGACTGTCGGCCACTTTACCGTCACGCACGGAAACGACTAAATAGTGAACCCCGGGATAAGCGGGCTCGCCATCGGTGGTGGCAATGCGTTTGTCTTCTTCCGAAAAATAAGCGCCACAATCCACGTGCGAATGATAGATAATCCGGATCTCTTCCTGGGTCGTGCGCGCTTCCTTTTGGATCGCTAGCAGTTCTTTTGGATCAATAAAATAGGCGGTTGCTGCCGTGCGCGGAAAGGTTTCGGGGTCCAATCCGTGATATTGATCTTGTACATTAATACAGGGACGCACACGGGTCAATTTTTCTTTTTCGGCTTGCGGCCCCAAGATCATCCCGCAGCATTCGTGCGGATATTCCCGCTCGGCTTGAGTAAAAATCATTTGGAGTAAATCTTTTTGCATCATTCCCGCAACCTCTAATCCCATAATTGCGTGCTTAAATACTTGTCGCCGCCATCGGCGAAAATGACCACGGCAAGCCCCTTTTCAACGTTCTGAATCGCCTCCAGCGCCCCGTAAAGGGCTCCGCCGGCCGAAGGGCCGACTAAAAGGCCTTCTTTGGCGGCCCATTCACGCGCCCCATGATAAGCCGGCTCCGTAGGGATTGTAATCTTAGCGTCATGGATTTTCGCATTATAAATTTTGACGGGCTGCGAGGATTCCATATTTTTCCAGCCTTCAATTCCGTGAAACGACTCGGGCTGCAGGGCAATGCAGCGGATATCCGGATTTTTTTCTTTTAAAAACCGGGTTGTCCCCATCATCGTACCGCTTGTGCCCATGCCGCCGATCAAATGCGTAATTTGTCCTTCCGTATCCCTCCAAATTTCAGGGCCCGTGGTTTCATAATGCGCTTTCCAATTGGCTTCATTGCTATATTGATCCGGGAAAAAATACTTTCCGGGAGATTTTGCCACCAAAGCTTCCACGAGATCGCGCGCGCCGTCGCTTCCCTGAAGCGGATCAGAGTAAATAATCTGAGCGCCGTAAGCAGTGACAATTTTTTTTCTTTCCAAACTGACATTCTCCGGCATCACAAGCGTTACCGGAAAACCCATGGCCGCGCCGATCATCGCATAAGCGATGCCGGTATTGCCGGAAGTGGAATCGATCAGGGTCTGCCCTTGTTTCAAGAGGCCCGCATCAAGACCCTGGCGGATCATGCCGTAGGCCGCGCGGTCTTTGACCGATCCGCCGGGATTAAACCACTCCGCTTTCGCGTAAACCCTCATGGTATCCAGGATAGTATCCGGAAGAACACGTTTGAGACGCAGCAAAGGCGTGTTGCCGATGTAATGCAGCAAGGATTCTTTTGAAATTCGTGAAGACACGCCGTTTGTCATAATTTTTTTATGTGAAATAAAATCAGAATTTGCCGTGCGGGTAAAAATCAGCGCAGTCTTTCTTAATCTTCATGCTCAATACGCGAAACACCCTGTTGATTAACGGAAATCAAAACATAAGGACTGAGGGCTGCGGATCCTTGGCGGGCAGTGCGGATCCATAAATCCACACCGTCATGCTGTGAGAACCAATCCGCCTCAAGCGCGACGGCGGGCTCCGATACGGTCAGGGAAGTGATGGCCTTGCGTTTTTTGCCGTGGGCACCTTTGACGGTGACATGATAGGTCGTGCCGGCGGCTTGTTCGAAACCATACATAACGGCCAAGTCTTTAAAAACAAGCTTGTTATCTTGCCTGTCAAACTCATCCAAAGGATTCGATTGGGCAAACCAATAACGGCCGACAATATCACGCCTTTCGATCAAAGTCTTCGCAATATAGTCCGAGTCTTGCGAGTCGGTGTATTCCCCCGTCTTGACAAGGGTCCGGATTTCTTCGTCCGTAAAGGACATAATAATTTTAGCAGCCCAAAAAGCATCCGCACGCGTCAAATCTTTAAAAGCATAATAGGGTAACTGCGTTTTAAAGCGTCCGGGATCAAAGCGCTTGCTGTCAAAATACCCTATCGCGGGCGGTTGCGTAAACTCTTCCCCGGCTTCGCGCCAGCGTTTTTGCCACGGTTTTTCCCAAAAGCCCAGCGCAAGAAAAGCCTTCGTCGCTTCGCCGTAATCGATCATGTGCTCATAAGCATACATCGGCGGCTTGGCTTCCTCTGTGCCGGATCCAAAGGCCCCATTAAAATCGATCAGGTAATGTTTGAGAATTTTTTGGCCATTTTCTTCTACGACCATATCCAGCGTATTGCCGTCTCTTTGATCGTAATTGTTCAGCCACGAGGCAAAAACCTGGAGCGCCCGGATATCGCGCCGGACGCGATGATCCACAGGGTCCGCCGTATTTTCGCGCCGGCGTCCATGAAAGGCAAAATAACCTTTAGCCTGCCCTTTGAGAATCTTACTAGCCGAGGCACGGTATTTGCCGTCTGCCGTTTGGGGAATAAACAGCATGTATTCTTCTAATTTCTCTTTCGTCAGCGGCTTTTTAAAACCCGTATCATCATAGGTCGTGGCATCCGGGGCCGGCTCCAGCTGTTCCAGCGAAAAAGTTTCGATGGTATATTGTGGGACGTTATAGCCAAACGCATGATAAAAACGGCTGGCAATGACCTCTGCTCCCGTTGCCAATTCAAGATTATCCACAGGATCAAATTTTAAAAGGTAGAGATCGCCGCGCGCATCCCGGGCAAAAAAGCCCGGGTGAAGCCCCTCAAATTTTCCCTTCACCACGGTCAATTTGCCGCTCGTATCCATACCGTCGGTTTCGTGCGGGCCCCGCTCCAGCTCCTCCAAAGAAAGACGCTTGCGGGCATGCCGATTTGTGAAAAAAACTGTGTCATCCGGAACTTCATCGAACAAATTGACGTTGCTAGAACGAAGGGCCTTACGAAAGACGGCGCGATAAAGGCGGTCCAAGTGCAGGTAATTCACGCTTTCATAATAAATATTGTTATCAAAAATATCCCGGTAAAGACTCGTCTTTTGTTCCTTGAACTCTGCCGGATCATTGGCAAAACCGGCCGGACAGACTCCGCCAAGCAGCAGAACCCAAGCTGTCAGGATCAACGGCTTAAAATGGCATTTGGCTTTTAACATAAACATTCGTCCCCTCATCCCCATGAGCCAGTTCGATTGATAATAGCGAAACATTGGCGGCATTCAAACGCAAACCGACGCCGTAAGATTCCCGGAAATCTTTCCATTGGAAACGGCTGAACTCATCAAAAACCTGGCCTTCATCCGCAAAAATAACTGCGTCGACCTTATAATAGCGATACTCCCAAATCGTATACCGGTATTCAAGATTGAACAGGAGCGCGGATTCGTCTGTAAACCGGTTATCATCAAAACCGCGCAAGGTATGGCTTAAGTGCGGCGAAAGACCGTACCCCCCCAACTTGGGCATTTGATGAAAAGGCACCTCGCCGCCGTTCAATTCATCATTGTGCTCGCCTAAAAAATGAAACGCTAAAACGCGGCGTTCCGACCACAAATTCAAATAGTGACTCACTTCGGCGCCATACTTTAAATAGCGCGCCTCGGAACTGTTTAACCCTTCATGGTAGCTGAGCTCGATATTGCGCCGGCCGCCCTTGGTTGAATTCTGGCCTTGATTGCGCGTGTCATATTCCAGCATAACCCCGATGCCGATCAGCGAATCGCCGTCAATCCCCGCCACAGTCGGCGCACTAAAAATGCCGTCGCCAATTTGTCCGCGGCCGCCGTCTTTACCGCCGTTGGTGTTCACATTGCGGTAGTTCATGAAGGTATCGAGCTGCCAAGAAGGATTCCACTCATAGCCCGCTTCGGCCTGTACCTTCGTCGTTTCCAAACCGTAAACAAATCCCTCGCCACGGCTCGTGTTGGGTCCGATGCCGTAAAAATGTTCCAAAGAACGCTTGTCATATTCAAAATGGCCGACAACGCTGAGTCCGGTATCGGCAATGCGCTGCATCCCCACGCGGCCACCCGTGTTGAACTGGGATAAGCCGTAACGCTGGATCCAGCCTTTTAAAATAGCGTCCGGCAAAACGTGCCTTTTTTTGGCCAACCGGATAAAATCGATTTCAACGCCGGCTCCTAAACTTTTAAGGCTGAGAATCTTAACCTTGGGAGAAATCCCGCGATTCTTAATTTGATTGTAAATCCACTCCGTTTTGGTATCTAAATGGTATTCTTCAACCAAATTCAAGGACCGGTCCATCGGCCAGCGGATCAATTCAAAAGGATAAACGGGGAAATGCAGCAGCCACTTTTGTAAATTCGAAGGGGCCCTGGGTTCTTTGGCATAAACGGCAGCATAACGGTCATAGCTTAAGTCTTGAGCGTGCGCTGAAGCGGCCCCGAAAAGCAAGCCTGCCGCCAACACCATCGCAAAACCGGATTTGGCTATCACTTTTATCATGGATTTTGAATTTTCGACCTTTTAGACAGAATTCTTTATCGTCCTCTGGACCAGCGCATTACCCGCGGGATTATAATGCGTTTGGCCTAGCGGCTCAAACAAATAATCAATCCCGGCCGAAATTTGGCTATTTGAGCAAATTTATATAATTTGATGCTCATTGCGCTCTACCAGGGCTTTAAGCTCCGGCCATTGTTTATCAAGCCCTGAATCAGAAGATAGAAACATCCCCAGAAGATAAAACCACTGGTCTTGAGAACAGATAAAATCACGCAAAATACCGACGATTTCTCTCTCAGAAACTTTCTCAGGCCGGACTTCCTCTAAAATCCGCTGCACTAAAAGCATCAGATCGCGGTCCAGCGTATTATGAAGTAATTCGGTCGCATGCGCTCGAATCTGATGGTTCGGCGGATACTCGACAATGCGGTCGTGAATGATTCGGATCGTCTCGTGAGGATACAAAAGATCCAAAAACATAAAAACCCGGTCAAAGCTTTCATCCTGAATGGCCTTTAAAATGGCGTCCAGATAATCTGCTCTTTCGGATACGGTCGTGCGGCGCGCATAATCAATCCGCAAGGCGTTCAGGCTTTCATAAAGGATGACTTCGCGGGAAATTTCATTTTTAATTAAAAAGCGATTCATCAAAAGGGCGCCGTTCTTTTGATGCAAATGATCCAGCGCCTTGGTAATTGCAAAACGCAGCGCATGGTTGTGAATATTCCCCAAATTAGAAATTAATAAATCAACCACTTCTTGCCTTGGAATCAGTTCGAGCAAGCGCACCGCCCGCCTCTTACTTTCGTGATTCTGCCCGGAACTTCTAAGAATTTCACCGATTTTGATGAGCGCTTCTTCAGGGTAATCCGATTCCCAAGCCGACGGATCACGATGTCCCTTCTCTGTCTGCAGCAGCCAATCTTCCATGAGCGCAAGATCCTTCTCCGCTGTCGCCTCCGGCGCTTTGCTTGTTTCGAAAGTTTCGCGGCGGACAATTCCTTCGATGGCCCGCCGGGTAGCCTCATAATTTTTGCCCTTCTTAAGATAAAGAAGGTACGCTGCGGAAGCTAATTTGCGAATATACGGCGAACGCTCTCCCAAAAAATTCTTGATTGATTCAAATGTTTTCTCGTTATAAAGCGTTCCCAGAACATCGGTGGCCTGCTGCGGCATAGCCGTCTTGATTTCCTTGGCGCCGACCATCAGATTCGAACGCAACATGGTCGAGTACCCTGTTCGTAGTTTCCAAACAAACCAAAACCACAAGGGCAGGAGCCATAGGACTAAATCACTCAATCGCCGGTCCGGGATACTCAAAAGAGGTGCTGCAACGGCAATATAAACACCGCCTAGACTTTTGGCAATGCGGTAGCCCAACATATCAATGACGGGTTTAACTTTGTAGCGAACGGCACTGGCAATCGGCAAGTAAAGCACCTCCTTACTTGCCTGCTGAATGGAATAATTCGTGCTGCCATCAAATATTTTGAGAAAAATACTGACCGCTAAAACGGGGGACGCAACAGCTGCGGCCGCGCCTAATAAAAGACCTCCCGGCAGGATCCAAAGCGCAATGCCAACGCCCAAATAACGAAACACAAGGCTTGTCAAAAAAAGCTGCATAAAAAAAGAAAGCGCGTTGAGAAAACTAAAAAAACCTCCGTAAAAAGCGGTGCGCGCATCCTTGCCCGCTATGGACAACTCCACAATAGCATTAAATTGATTGTCCACAATCGTGGAAGCGATTTTAGCGATCATGATGACGGCTGCTAACATCATGAGATAAGAGGATCCTAGCAGAAGTTTTTTCCCGGAAACGGCGGTTTCACGGGAAGTCCCATGATTTTCGGCGGCACTTCCCGGAACGGTCTCCTGATCGGATGCTATCAAATGTTTCCAGTTGCTCATCACCAAGACATTACAGAGAGCAATCACCGCGGCAATTACGAGCAATAGATTTTCCGTGCCTACACGCCCCACAAGCTGCTGAGTCAGAATCCCTCCGAGCACCCCGCCGATACTGCCGCCGCTCAAGATAAATCCGAAAAGACGCTTGGCCTCCAAAGGATTAAAGATGTCATTGGCGAGCGTGAAAAACTGGGTTGTCATGATGATGGAATAGGAGGCTGCCCAAACATAAAACAAAGCCGACAGGTACGGGATGCCTGTCCGGAACAAATACCAAAATCCCAATAAACACAAGATGAAGAAGCCCAAGGCTCCGTTATAAAGGGTTTTTTTATTGAGCCGTTTCGAGAATTGCACAAAAGCCCAAACAAGGCCGATCAAAAATAATCCTTCGCCGATATAAATGTAACGCAAATTTTTGGAGCCCAATTCATCCAGAAACAAAGAGTTGCGGACAGGTTTGAGCATCCAAATGGTCGCAATGATTGAAAAAAAATAAAAAAACATGACGAAAGTTTTGATTCTTTCGTGAGGACGAATATCAACGAGACGGCTAAAAAAAGATAAAAGGCGGACGGCCATTAGAAGTGCCCCTCGCCGGCGGAAAAAGCGCCCTCAATAAATTTTATGGAAGCATTCTTATCTTCCAAAAAAGATACGGCGGCCACATCAAAGGACATGCTGCGGGCTTGCTGCGAAAATTGTTTCAGATACCATTGGGCAATCCGGATAATTTTGTCTTGTTTTTCCCGCCCCACGGATTCTTCCGGATTGCCGAACCGGGCTTGGGACCGTGTCTTAATTTCGATGAAATGAAGCCGCTCCTGTTTCATGGCAACCACGTCTATTTCGCCGAGCGGACAGCGAAAGTTACGGGCCAGGATTTTATAACCCTGTTTTTTCAAAAATTGACAGGCCGCTTCTTCGCCGCGCCGGCCTAATTGCAAATGCGGTGCATCCGGATGAATGTTTTTCAAAGGAGAACTGCCTCCGCTTGCGTCATTTGACGGACGGGGGCAAAGCTGCGTCGATGGACGGGCGAAGGGCCGCAAGCTTTCAGAATTTGAAGATGGTTTGAAGTGCCGTATCCCTTGTGGACGGCAAAACGGTAATGGGGATAAAGCTGATCCAGGTGAGTCATCCAAGCATCACGGTAAACTTTAGCAATGATCGAGGCGGCGGCTATGCTGGCGGACCTGTGATCGCCCCCCACCACGGGCTTTTGTAAAAGCGGCAAATCCAGTTTCATGGTCCCGTCGATTAAAAGAAAATCCGGCGTGCGCGTTAATGCCAGCACGGCCCGGCTCATAGCCAAGCGTGTGGCTTGATAAATATTCAGCCGGTCGATTTCATCCTCATCCGCAACGCCGATTCCGACCAAAGCGCACCGGCAAATCTGCCAAAATAAAAGTTCTCTTATTTTGGCGCTCAGCTTCTTGGAATCATCCAAATCGTTCAGCTTCGGCCTGCCCGCCCACATCACAGCCGACGCCACCACCGGTCCGGCGAGAGGCCCGCGGCCCGCCTCATCAAGCCCTGCGATACGGCCCTGAACTTCGCAACCGATTTTTCGATCAAACGCCCATAATTGCTTAAGGCGTTTCATCCGCATAACTTATACGGGTTGCGATTTTTTAAGATGATATAACCGCGCGCGCGTAAATTTTCCCTTGCGGCTCACCACGATTTTCTCAATGGTGGGTGAATAGCTAGGAAAAATTTTCTCCACAATGTCACCGTGCGTGTCTTTGACGACCGAAAAACTCGCATTGGCACCGATCCCGCGCCGGCGGATACAAACACCTTCGAACAACTGCGTCCGGGTCTTATCGCCTTCTTTCACGCGCAGATAAATTTTAAGCGTATCGCCGACACGAAAAGCCGGCAATTTCTTGCTCACCAACTCTTTATCAACCAACTCTAATGCTTTCATTTTACTTTCCTCCTCGGGAAATTCCATTGAATCAAAAAGCCTGTTATTTCGAAGCTAAAAGATCGGGACGCCGCGCTTTCGTCATTTTGCTGGCCGCCTCATGGCGCCAGGCTTCTACGGCGCGGTGATGCCCTGAAACCAATTCGGGCGGCACGATCCATCCGCGAAAATCGCGCGGCCGCGTGTACTGCGGGTACTCCAAATATCCCGCTTGAAAACTTTCATGCTTGAGCGATTCGCTATTGCCCAGCACCCCCGGCAAAAGTCTTGTCACAGCCTCGATGAGACAGAGCGCCGGCGCTTCTCCGCCCATCGTAATAAAATCCCCGATCGAAATTTCCTGATCGACGAGATGCTCGCGGACACGGTGATCGATTCCCTCATAATGTCCAGCCAGCAAAATCAATCGTTTTTTACGTATCAGCTTTTTAGCCAGCGGCTGGGTGAGCGGCTCCCCGTGCGGATCCAATGAAACGACCCAGCCTCGGGTCCGGGAGGCTTTATTTTTTTTACGCCCGCTCTTTTTCTGAGCCTGCAAACTTTCGATGCACTCAAAAATCGGCTCGGGCTTCAATAACATCCCGGCGCCCCCGCCAAAAGGCTTATCGTCGACCGTGCGCCTTTTGTCATGGGTGAAGTCACGCAAATTATGGAGCGTGATTTTTACATG
>ORMF011673765.1_pt1 | contig 12981 bp, 7 predicted proteins | sample 1779871 | NCBI WGS metagenome assembly ORMF01 (sample SAMEA104232316, study PRJEB22302) | groundwater metagenome | biome: forest; feature: aquifer; material: groundwater | place: USA | collected 2011-08-07 | depth 5.4 m | reverse complement strand
CGTGGACCCAGCGCAGTTCGGGTCCTCCACCGGATGATTGCCTTGCGGGGCGGGAGCGCCGGGCGGAGTGGAGGGTGCGGCGGCGGGAAACGGGGGAGTTCATGCGACGACTTTACGCCCCCACGTGGGACATTGCTTGTCTCACCCAGGAAAAAGTTTCTCCTGAGTGGATGGCCGGTTCCGTGCAATTCTCGCGCCCTCCCCTCGAACGGATGCTCCGCATCCACGACGAACTGCGGCGGGGCGCGTTCACCAACTGCACGAAGCTCGCCGCAGCGCTCGAGGTCTCGCGCAAGACGATCGTGCGCGACATCGCGTTCATGCGCGACCGGCTGGAGCTCCCCATCGAGTTCGATCCGCGCATCAACGCCTACCGCTACACGCACCCGGTGTCGGCGTTTCCCACCGTGCACGTGAGCGAGGGCGAACTGCTCGCGCTGCTGGTCGCGCGCAAGGCGCTCGAGCAATATCGCGGCACGCCGTTTCATCGGCAGCTCGAGGTGTCGTTCGACAAACTCACCGCCGGCCTGAAGGACCGGATCACGTTTTCGCCGGCGGACGAACTGCGGTCGGTGTCGTTCAAAAACGTCGGGCTCGGCCGCGCGGACCTCGCAATATTCAACACGCTCAGCACCGCGGTACTGCGGCAGCAGGAGGTCGAGTTCGAGTACCGCAAGCCGGGCGAAGCCGCCGCCGCGCGCCGGCGCGTGCAACCCTACCATCTCGCGCACCGCGAGAACCTCTGGTACCTCGTGGCGTTCGACCAGGAGCGCGGGGCCTTGCGCACATTTGCCCTGCCCCGAATCGCCCGCGCGACGCTCTCGCCCACGCACTTCACGCGGCCCGCGGACTTCTCGCCGGAGAAGTTCTTCGCCAGTGCGCTCGGCGTGCTCGGCGGCGAGCGCGATTATCGGGTGGTGATCCGCTTCACCGCGGCGGTCGCCGACCGCGTGCGCGAGCGCGAGTGGCACGAATCGCAGGAACTGCGCGCGCTGTCCGATGGCCGGCTCGAGCTGCGGCTGCGGCTCGGCGCCTTGCCGGAAATCGAGCGCTGGGTCCTCACCTGGGGACGAGAGGCCGAAGTACTGCAGCCCGCCGAACTGCGCGAGCGGTTGCGGGTGACCACGACCGCGCTGGCGAAGACGTACGCCTGACGTAGCGCGGCCAACCTGACCGCTTCTCCGTTGCCCGGATATCCGGCCCGAAATGCGCTGTCAGGTTGACCGCGCCACGGCTTCGCGCCACCGCAAGCTCCGCCGGCTGACAGCCCCCGACCCCCGAGGACCGGCCGCTATTCCGTCTTCTTCTTCCCGCGCCGTGGCGGCGCCACGCGGGTGGGATCCCATCCGTCCGCTCCGCCCAACACGGCATCGCGCGAGTAGTTCGCCGCCTCGGTGGCGCTGAGTTGCTTCGACCACGGCGCGCGCTCGGCGGTCGCTGCGCCGAGACCGGTGCTGCCGAATTCCGCATAGAAGGTGGTGCGCTCCGCCGCCGGCTTCTTCCAGTTGTCCCAGCCAATTGGCTGCACGACGTCCGACATCTCGGTATAGAGGAAAACCGTCTTCGCGTGCTCGCGCCACGGGCGGCCCAGCAGAGTCCTCACCTCGGCGTTCGCACCGGTGATCGTGCAGTGCGAAAACACGAACCCGAACGGCTGCGCGGGCGGCGTCGAGGCCGCCGTGATGTAACCGGGCCCGGTGCAGCGCAGCTGACACCGCTCGAAATACGCCGTGCCGCCACCGAAGATGAAATCGATCGCCCCTTCGATGAAGCAGTCCTCGAAATACTGCCGGCCGCGGTTCGCCAGAACCGTGTCCTGCCACCCGACCATCCGGCAGCGGCGAAACACCGTCCGATCGCCGTCGACCCGCAGCGCGACCGCCTGGCCGCGGGGTCCGGCGGTGTTTTCGATCGTGAGGTTTTCCACCGTGAAATCGTCCGCGTCGACCACCAGGGTCGGCGTGCGAAACGTCCCGATCGGCTTGTCGTCCGGGCCCGACAACGCCGCGAAAAGATCGAACGTGAGGATGGTCTTTTCCGCTGCCTCACCCACCAGCGTGACGAACCGCTTCTCCCGTTGGACGTACACCAGCTCGCGGTAAATTCCCGACTTCACCAGAATCGTCCAAGGTCGCGTCGCTTCGCGATGGTTTTGGGGCGTCGCTTCAATCGCTTCGCGGATCGTCTTGTATCGGCCGCTGCCGTCGGCCGCGACCACCACGTCGGGCTGCGCGGCGAACGACGTGCCCAGCGCAAAGAACACCGCGGCCAACACCGCCGTGCGCCGCCATCGGGGCAACGCCTGGGCAAGAATCGGGTTCATCGTCACGTCTGCCATCATATGATCGAAGTAGAAGGCCTGAATTCCAAACGTGGCGCCGAACGCGAGCGAGCGGAATCGCCGCGGAAAATCGGGCCCGGGCCGCAGCGCGAGCCGTAGCGCGGTCAATCTGACCGCGCATTTCGGGTCGAATACCCGATCGATGAAGCCGCGGTCAGGTTGAGCGCGCCACGCAAACGCGGCTCGCATCGGGTGACACGGAGGCCACCGGGCTCAGGACTGGCGTCCGGGCCATGGCCCCGCGCCGTAGCGCGGTCAATCTGACCGCGCATTTCGAGTCAAATTTCTGCTCGATGGAGCCGCGGTCAGGTTGACCGCTCTACGCAGCCATTGCCCGTCGATAGTTTGCCCAGCTTTCATCGCTTGCGCAGGAGCACGGCGTCCGTCGTAATTTTGGCCCCACCCCCACGTGTCCGACTCTCTCCAGTATCCCCGCTGTCCGCTGACATCGCTGCTTCGGCCGATGCTGGCCGGTGGGGCTTGGCTCGTTGCGGTCGCCGGCGGATTCGCCGCGCAACCCACCGGCCAGCCGGCCGGCGACATCCTGTTCGCCCGGCGGGTGTGGCCGATGTTCGAGGAAAAGTGCCTCGCCTGCCATGGACGCGACGAGGCGAAGATCAAGGGCGGCTTCGTGCTGCGAACGCGCGAGGATCTGATGCTCGGCGGCGACAGCGCGCGACCGGCGGTCATCCCCGGGAAACCCGAGGAAAGTCCGCTGTACAAGGCGATTTCGCGGCACGACGACGACTGGAAGCCGATGCCGCCGAAGGACAACGACCGGCTGGCGTCCGAGCAGATCGCCTACGTGCGCGAGTGGATCGCCGCCGGCGCGCCCTGGCCCGACGCCGCGCGGATGGCCGAGCTCTTGAAGCAGCCGGATCCGTGGGCGTACGCGGATGGCGTGGCGGTACCGACGAGCGGCGGTCTCTCGGCGGACTGGACGAATCGGAAGTACAAACCCGAAAACTTGTGGGCGTTTCAGCCGCTGCGGAAGCCGGGCATCCCCGGTGGGGCCGGCTCTCCGAGCCGGCCTGAGTTCCAACCCGCAGGAGCCGCGGAAACCCAGGCCGCTTCGGAGAAGCAGCCCCACCCCAACCCCATTGATGCGTTCATCAACGCGAAGCTGGCGGAGGCGAAGCTCGCGCCGGCGCCGCCGGCCGATCGGCGCACCCTGCTGCGGCGCGCGACGTTCGACTTGCTCGGCTTGCCGCCGACGCCGGAGGAAACGCAGGCGTTTCTCGTGGACCCGGCCGATGATGCCGCAGCGTTTACCAAAGTCGTCGAGCGATTGCTGGCGTCGCCGCACTACGGCGAGAAATGGGGCCAGCACTGGCTCGACGTGACGCGCTATGCCGACTCGAGCGGCTTCGCCAACGACTACGCCCGCGGTCCGGCCTGGCGGTACCGCGATTACGTGATTCGCGCGTTCAACCAGGACAAGCCGTACGACCAGTTCATCCGCGAACAGATCGCCGGCGACGAACTGGCCGCCGCCGCCGGCGCCGCCGACTCACCCGCCGTATCCGAAATGCTGATCGCCACGGGCTTCCTGCGCACCGGCCCGTGGGAGCTGACGGGCATGGAGGTCGCGAAAGTGGCGCGGCAAAAGTACCTCGACGATGTGACGGACAGCGTCGGCCAGGTCTTCCTCGCCCAGCCGCTGCAATGCGCCCGGTGCCACGATCACAAGTTCGACCCAATCCCGACGCGCGACTACTACAGCTTCCAGGCGATCTTCGCCACGACGCAGTTCGCGGACCGGCCGGCGGCGTTCCTGCCGACGGAAAACACCGCGGGCTTCGAGGAGAAGAAATACCTGCTGCAGCGGCAGGAGCACTATCGGACGATCCTGAAGCGGCTCGACGCCAAGTCGCTCGCCGCCGCGCGCGCCTGGCTGACCGAGCACCAGATCGATCCGGCGCCATTCGAGCAGGCGGCGAAGCAGATCACCGGGAGCGGCAAGAGCAACAAGCGCGGCAACGACGCCGGCTACGCCGAGGTGCGACAGGTGTTGATGCGGCAGGGCATCCCCGAGGATCAGATTCCGCCCAAGCTCGCCGGCTTCACCCCGGAGGACTACGGCATCGAGCGGATCGCCCGCAAGGGGCTGACGCGCATCCGCTGGGAGCTCGATCGCTATGAAGCAATTGCCTTCGCTGTTTACGACGGGGGCACACCGGAGATGAAGACGGTCGACGCACCGCTGCGGATGCCATCCGATCCGATGACCAGCGGCGAGGTCGAGCAGACGTGCATCCTGACCGGCGGCGACCCGTTCGCGAACGGCGTGAAGGTCGAGCCCCACCCGCTGAGCGCGGTGTCCAATCTCGCGAAAATGGAATCGGCGCATTGCGCCGTGCCGCCGGAAATCAGCGGCCGCCGGCGCGCGCTCGCCGACTGGATTTCTTCGCCTGACAATCCGCTGACGCCGCGGGTGATCGTGAATCGAATCTGGGGCTGGCACTTTGGTCAGCCGCTCGCCGGCAACCCGAACAACTTCGGCGCGACGGGCAAGAAACCCACGCACCCGGAACTGCTCGACTGGCTCGCGGCCACATTCGTCCACGGCGAGGCCGAGGCCGGCGTGAAGCCGTGGTCGATCAAATCGCTGCACCGGCTGATCATGGCGAGCGAGGCGTACCGGCGCAGCCCGGCTCTGCCGGGCAATCAGTCATCAGTAATCGGCAGTCAGTCCAATCCGAAGCCACTGAATACCGACGCACTGATTACTGATTACGGCATCTTCAAACCGCGCCGGCTGACGGCGGAGGAATTGCGCGACACGATGCTCGCCGTGTCCGGCGAGTTGAATCCGGCGCTGGGCGGCATTCCCGTGCGCCCGGAAATGAACCGCGAGGCGGCGCTGCAGCCGCGCCAGGTCATGGGCACGTTTGCGGAAGCGTGGCAGCCATCGCCGAAGCCCGAGCAACGGAACCGGCGCGCGATCTACGCCCTGAGGATTCGCGGGCAAACCGATCCGCTCCTCGACGTGTTCAACGCGCCGAATGCCGACCTCTCGTGCGAACGGCGCGACGAATCGACCGTGACGCCGCAGGCGCTCGCGCTCTTCAACGGCGCCGCGACCATGGACCGTGCCGTCGCGCTGGCCGCCCGCGTGATCCGCGAGGCGCCGGGCGGCCAGGACGCCGCCATTCGCCGGCTCTTCGATTTGGTCTACGGTCGCGCGCCGAGCGAGGCCGAGCTGGCCCGTTGCCGCGCGCACTGGGACAAGATGACGGCCCGGCATCGCGCGACCACGATCGCGTCGCCGCCGCCGCCGCGGGAAGTCGTGCGTGAGGCGGTCGAGGAAAACACCGGCGAGAAATTCAAGTTTGTCGAGCCGTTGGAGGCCGCGGCGGATTTCGTGCCGGGCTTGAAACTGGCCGACGTGCCGGTGGAGACCCGCGGGCTCGCCGAGCTTTGCCTGGTGTTGCTGAACTCCAATGAATTCGCGTTTGTATATTGATGTACGCCAATCAGCCAATTTTCCCTGTCATTCTGAGCGCAGCGAAGAATCCAACCGGACCTTCGTGGCGCGTTCTGGCTTCGCATCTCCTGCTGGATCCTTCGCTCCGCTCAGGATGACAATCGTACCATGAACCGCTTCCCCTGTGCCGGTCACCGCGCGCTCTGGGCGCCGACGCGCCGGGAATTCGTTTACAGCCTCGGTGCGAGCATCGGCAGCGTTGCTCTGAGCGCGCTGCTTTCACGCGACCTCGCGGCGCAAACTCCCAACGCCAATCTCCCAACGCCAAACCCGTCAGCCGGTCCGCTCGCGCCGAAGCCGCCGCACCTCCCGGCGAAGGCCAAGAACTGCATTTTCCTGATGATGGAGGGCGGACCGTCGCACATCGACACGTTCGATCCCAAACCGAAGCTCGCGGAGCTGCACCTGAAGGAGTTCACCCGCGAGGGGAAGATGAAGTCGGCGATGGAAAGCGGGAAACGCTACTACGTGCGCAGCCCGTGGAAATTCCGGAAGGCCGGCGAGTCGGGCGCGGATATCGCGGAAAACTGGGAGCATCTCGCGAAAGTCGTCGACGACATCTGTTTTTACCGCGGCTGCCAGGTCGACAGCGTCAATCACCCCACCGCGATGTACCAGATGAACACCGGCAACCGCTTCGGCGGCGACCCGGCGATCGGCGCGTGGGCGAACTACGGGCTCGGCTCGCTCAACCAGGACCTGCCCGGCTTCATCGTCCTGCCCGAGGTGTCGTATCCACAAGGTGGAGCCGCGAATTGGGGCAACGGTTTCCTGCCCGCGCATTTCCAGGGCACGCCGCTGCGGCCGAAAGGTTCGCCGATTCTCGACCTCGCGCCACCCGCCGGCGTGACGCGCGAACACCAGCGCGAAAACCTCGACCTGCTGGCGCAGCTCAACTCCGCCCACGCCGCGGCCCACCCGCAGCACGACGCGCTCGCGGCCCGCATGGACTCGTACGAGCTGGCGTTCCGCATGCAGATGCAGGTGCCGGGGATTCTCGATCTCGCGAGGGAGGACGCGAAACTGAAGGAAAGCTACGGCATCGGCGTCGAGCCGACCGACGCTTTCGGCCGCAAGTGCCTGCTCGCGCGACGGCTCGTCGAAAAAGGCGTGCGGTTCGTGCAGCTCTACGCCGGCACATGGGATTCGCACGACTACATCGAGCGGGCGCACGGCGCGCTGGTCCGCGGCGTCGACCAGCCGATCGCGGCCTTGCTCGCCGACCTGAAGCAGCGCGGGCTGCTCGAGAGCACGCTCGTGGTCTGGTGCGGCGAGTTTGGCCGCTCGCCCGACAACGGCGTGCGCGGCGGCACGGCGTTCGGCCGCGATCACAATCCGAAGGCGATGACGATCTGGTTCGCCGGCGGCGGCGTGAACGCCGGTCACACCATCGGCGCGACCGACGAAATCGGCGCCGAAGCGGTCGACTGCGTGCACCACGTGCGCGATCTGCACGTGACGCTGCTGCGGCTGCTGGGGCTCGACGACAACCGGCTCACCTATTTCAGCGGCGGACGCTTCAAGCAACTCAGCCAGTTCGGCGGGTCGGTGATCAAGGAGCTGATCGCGTAGCCGGCGCTACGCGCCGGGACCAAGGACCAGGGACCAAAGACCAGAGACCACAGACGCGGGATGCTGTTGATTGGTGGTACGTCGAGCCGCGCGCCCTCGCCGCGGACGGAGCGCGGACGTATCGCAAAGCATCGTCCGCTGTTCCATACGCAACGTCATTAATCCGCATCGCAGTGGGCGGGGTGCCCTCACCCCGCGAGAGGATGCTATCGCAGCCGGTAACGGCAAAATCCCAAACGCCAAACGTCCAAATCACAAATAACTGCCAAATCTCAATAATTTCAGCCGCGGCCCGGCGGGAGTTTTCGACCTGAAATTTCTTTGGCGTTTGGGCGTTTGGAGTTTGCGATTTCCACAGCTGTAGCGCGGTCAACCTGACCGCGGCTGGGATCCGCCCGCCTGCACAGCGGCCCCAGCAGCACGGGCAGGTTGCCCGTGCCACTATGCTGCCGTCAATGGATGAGCGCGCCGCTTCAACGGCAACTCCACGCGGCCCCTCGATAAACCCGCGGCAAACACCGCGTGAATCATCTCGAGCGATTTCATCGCGGCGAAACCGCTGCAGGCCGGTTCGCGATCCTCGGCGATCGCGGCGAGCCAGTCATCCGCCACGAGCTTGTTCGCCTGCGCGAAATTCGGCGGGGTCAGCTGCGAACCCGCCGGCTCGACCAGCGGCAACCACTCGCGCGTCTCGCCGACGGCCGTGAGCTTGCCCGTCCGCAACACGTACACCTGCGTCTGCACGTCGTTGAGCAGCCGCGCGCGGCCCTGGCTGCCGATCAACTCCATGCCCCACGGTCCGGCCGCCGCGGCGTTCTTCGCGCGACTCGTGTAGTGCACGTTCACGCCGCGCGGCAGCGCGAACAGCGCCTCGATTTCATCGCCGGCGATCAGCCCGATGTCCTCGGTCGCCGCATGCGCATCGGCGAGCGTGATGTCGTGGCCGCCCTGCAGCACCCGCGCGCTGCACCAGAGCGCATCGCCCGCGAAAAACCGCACGAGATCGAACTGGTGCGTGCCGAGCACGATCAGGTCCTCGCCGCCCGCGCGCTTGTCCTGTTTGCCGTGCACGCGAAGCTCGAGGAGTTCCCCGATGAATCCCGCGTCGAGCCGCTGCTTCAGCAACAGCGTCTGCGCCGAGAGCCGGCCCTGGTGCGCGACGGCGATCTTGCGGCCGGTGCGCCGCGCGGTCGCCAGCAGTTCGTCGGCCTCGGCGAGCGTTCGCGTGAACGGTTTCTCGCAGTAAACGTGAGCGCCGACCGCGAGCGCCGCGCCCACCATCGCGTGGTGCTGATCGGTCCAGCGGGGCGCGACCGCCACGAGCTGCGGCCGCTCCCGCTCGAGCATCTCGCGGTAGTCGGCGTACATCCGCTGCGCGCGAACCCGCGGCTGCGCCTTGGCGCGGCCGGCCTCGTTCGGATCGGCGAGCGCGACGACGTCGACGTTCGGACGGCCGCCGAACACGAGGTCCATGTTGTGCCCGTAGTTGCCGCGACCGGTGTGGCCGATGACGGCGGCGGTGAAACGCGCGGGCGAAGGAAGGCTGGTGGCTGATTGCGCGCGCGCTGCGACCGCCAACGTAGCGGCGCCGGCCGTCTGGAGGAGAAAATCGCGTCGGGTCATGTGCGCTTTGTAGTGGAAAGCGTCGGCTTTTCGCCAGCTTTCGCGGCGGCCGGCCCGGCGCGGTGCAGCCGCAACGAAGTGGCCTTCCATTCAGTCCAGCTCACGCCAAGGGCGCAAAGTCCTTGTGCGCCGTCGCGCCCGTGGCGAACTTTGCGTGAGGAATCCTCTGCTTATTCGCGTCCAGTCGCGGGCCACTGAATTGATCATCCGCGTACTGCGCGATGAAACGCATTCCGCGGCCGGCACGGAGGCCGGCCCTCCACCAGCCAGGTCCGCGTCGCCGCAAAACGCCCACGCGTTCCGCTACTTCCGCGGCGGTGCTCGTTTTTTTCGATCCGCGGTGTTGCCTTCCGCCCAAAAAGTGTTCACCTGAACACTAACCTATGGAGCCTCTCACTGAACGCCAGCAACAGGTCCTCGAATTCATTCACGCGCACCATCGAGAGCATGGTGTGGCTCCGTCGCTGCGCGAAATCCAGGCGCATTTCGGACTCGCCAGCCCCTTCGGCATCCAGCGGCACGTCAACGCGCTCACGCAAAAGGGCGCGCTGCGGCGGCTCGATGGCAAGGCCCGCGGCCTGCTGCCGCCGGCTTATCCGCGCCGCGGCTCGCTCCTCGAGATTCCGCTGTACGGCACGATTCCCGCCGGTCTCCCGGTCGAGGCTGAACAACAGGAGCCGGAGAGTTACATCTCCGTCGACACCGCGACGCTCGGCGTGCGGCCGAACACGAAGGTCTTCGCGCTGCGCGTCCGCGGCGACTCGATGATGAACGCGAGCATCCTCGACGGCGACACCGTCTTCGTCACCCCGCGCGACCCGCGCCCGAACGAAATCGTGGCCGCGCTGATCGACGGCGAATCCACCCTCAAACGTTTCCTCTTGCAGCGCGGCCGGCCGTTCCTGCGCGCCGAAAATCCGCGTTATCCCGACCTCCTGCCCGCCACCGAGCTGATCATCCAGGGCGTGATGGTTGGCCTGCTGCGGGTAGGTGCCTCCTAACACTCTTCCGCACGTAGAACGCTGCGCAATTGTAGGCGGGGTGCCCTCCCCCCGCGTGACGCAGTTACGAATGCACGGCGCGCGGTGAGGGCACCGCGCCCACAATAACCACGCAGGCCCGTCCGCAACGTCCTGCGAATCTCTGTCGCCATGAAATTTTCCCCTTCATTTCTTTCCCGCAATCGCCGCTCGACCCTGCGCGATCTCCACGCGTTCGGAATCCTGAGCGTGTTTCGCCGCCCCTCGATTTTCCGGATATGGGAGCCACTGCGCGAAACACCACGCCGCGCAGACGAGTCTTTCGGCCGATAAGAGATCACTGCAACTGACGACTGCCTGCTGGTCGTCCGCATCTCTCCGTCTCTTCGTCTCCGCGTCTCTCCGTCTCCTGCCTCGTATTCTGCGCCCGTCATGGCCGCATCCGCCAAACTCGCGGAGCTCCGGCGAAAACTCGCCGAACGCTTTCCCTCCGTGCCACGCACCGCCGCGCGGGTATGGCCGACCGGCATCGCGGCGCTGGATCAAGCGACGGGCGGGCTGCCGCTGAGCGCCATCACGGAAATCGTCTGCGCCGCGCCGAGCTGCGGCGGTCACCTGCTGCTCGTGCAACTCCTCGCCCGCACGCGCGCGACCCGGACGCGCGTCGCGCTGGTCGATAGCACGAACGGTTTCGATCCGGCATCGGTCGAGGAGGATTTGCTGGCGCATCTGCTGTGGGTGCGTTGCCGCGGCATGCACCAGGCGCTGCAGGCGGCGGACCTCCTCGCGCGCGACGCCAACCTCGGGTTCGTCGTCCTGGATCTGCGCCGCGCGCCCGAATCCGATCTGCGGCGGATTCCCGGCCCGCAGTGGTACCGGTTGCAACGCGCGGTCGAGCCGACCGATCTCGCGCTCGTGGTCGAGACACCGCGGCCATCCGTGCCGAGCGCGCAGGTGCGCTTCGCGCTGCGTTCATCCCATGTTTTCGCCGTGCTCGAGCGCGAGCGGGCCACGCTCACCGCCGAGCTCGCGCCCGCGCTGCAGCGGCAACGCCAGCAAATCGCCAGCGCAGGATAGCTCATAACGACAGGACCACGCACGTGCATCGCCTGCTCGTCACTCGTCACCTGTCACTCGTCACTTCGGATGTTCTCCGTCCTCCACATCGCCGACTTCGCCCTCCACGCGGTGCTCCGCACCGAGCGCGACACGGCGCACCGGCCGGCGGCGTTGTTTGCCGGCACGAGCAAGAAATCGATCGTGCTCGCCGCGAACCCGCTCGCGCGCCGCGCCGGGGTCGAGCCCGGCATGACGGCGCCGCAGGCGGTCGCCCGCTGCCCGTCGCTGATCATTCGCGCACCGCGACCGGAAGCGGAAAACGAGGCGCGCGCGGTTTTGCTCGCCATCGGCTTCACGCTGTCGCCGGCCATCGAAGACACCGCGCCGGGCATCTGCACCTGCGATCTGCGCGGGTTGCGCCTTGCGCCCGAACCGCTCGCCGCGTCCGCCGTCGAGCGACTCGGCGAACTCGGCCTGCCCGCGACGGCAGGGATCGCGCGCACACCGCTGCTGGCGCTCTACGCCGCGCGCGCGGCATCGCCATCCGAGGATGCATTTAATTGGATCGAGGTGGAACGCGACCTCCCGTCTTCGCCCTCCAGGCTACGACGAGGCGAGCAAGCCATGGCGCGCCGAAGGTTTGGCGAAGGCGGCCGGGCGCGTTCTATCGGCGGACGACAACCTGACGGCGCCCGGAGGTCGCCGTCCACCATCCTGTGTCCGGCGGCGGGCGATGGCGGTATCGTGTCCACGCGAACGGCGCGGTCAGGCGACCCCGCCCTACAACGATCGCACACGGGAAATGTAGGGCAGGGTCTCCCGACCCCGCCGTCCGCCGCGCCGCGCGGGATTGCACCAGAGCGGCGGGGTCGGGAGGCCCCACCCTGCAGGAATTCCACGCTGGCGGACACCGATCGGACTGAGTTGGCAGCCGAACGGTGGGAGGAAGCCTCCCCGTCGCCGCATGACACAATCGTCGCAGAAGACGTCGGCCTCAGCGCGCGCGACGCGGTTCTCACCGTTGCCGACGAAAAGCATTTCCTTTCGCCGCTGCCGCTCGCCGCCGCCGATCCTTCGCCCGAACTCGCCGCGATTCTCGACGGCTGGGGCCTGCGCACGCTCGGCGATCTCACGGCGTTGCCGCGCGACGAAATCGTTCGCCGGTTCGGCGGCGAAGGGCTCGCGCTGTGGCAACGCGCCGCCGGCGGCGCGCCGCGGCCGCTGCGACCGGTCGTGCCGCCGCAGACCTTTTCGGCGCAAATGGAATTCGAGCACGAGGGCGAGACGCGCGAGCCGCTGCTTTTCGTGCTGCGGCGGTTCAGCGAGCGGCTCGCGCTCGAATTGCAGGCCAGCCAGCACGTCGCGGCCGAACTGCACCTCGCGTTGCGCCTCGAGGACGAGACGCAGCACGCGCGCAGTTTCCGGCTGCCCGAGCCCACCGCCGACGTGGAGATCCTGTTCCGCGCGCTGCACACGCACCTCGAGTCGCTCACGACGGCCGCGTCGATTGTCGCGGTCGCGCTCACGCTGACACCGGCGCGGCCATTGGTCCGGCAGCAAGGCCTCTTCGAAACGGGGCTGCGCGATCCGCATGGATTTGCCGAAACCCTCGCGCGGGTCAGCGCGCTGGTCGGCGCCGATCACGTCGGCACCCCACGGCGGGAGGACACGCATCGTCCCGACGTGGTGACCCTCGCCGCGCCGCCGGCCGTCGTGTCGCCGCCGGCCGCGCCGCCGGTCCATGATCGCGTCGGGCTGCCGCTGCGCCGCTTTCGTCCCCCGCTGCCGGCGCGGGTCGAATTCACCGAGGGCCGCGCGACGTATTTGTGGACCGAGCACGTCCGCGGCGAAATCGCGCAACAGAGCGTCCCGTACCCGAGCAGCGGCGACTGGTGGCAGCGCGACCACGCCTGGGCGCG
>ORMF012033255.1_pt1 | contig 12983 bp, 8 predicted proteins | sample 1779871 | NCBI WGS metagenome assembly ORMF01 (sample SAMEA104232316, study PRJEB22302) | groundwater metagenome | biome: forest; feature: aquifer; material: groundwater | place: USA | collected 2011-08-07 | depth 5.4 m | reverse complement strand
CGGCCCCCCCGGCGCCGAGCGCGAGCCACCCGTTGCCCCCCCGGCGGCCACCCCCCCGGCCGCTGTCGCCACCAAGCCGATGCCAGCGCCGGTGACCGTTAAAATACCAAGGGAGACCTTGATGGCGCTGGCGAAAACCCCGCGGCTGCTAACGCCGGTGACGCCGGCTGAGGCCAATAACGCGTCAACGTAGTCCGCCTCGGCAGCCAGAAGCGCCGGATCGCTGCTGTCTTTGGCGCTCTGCATGGCGCTCTGCCAATTCAAGCATGCGGCGGCGAAAGTCGAATCCGAGATCTGCGCGCCAGCGCCAAGAATCCCGAGCACAAAGCGGTCGGATTGGGCCAGCGTTGCCAGCGTCATCTTATCCTTGGTCTTGCCGTCTACAGCGGTCTGATATTCCGAGATCATGGAAGCCAGCTTCATGGAATTCGTGTCGATATCGGCGAGCAACGCCGGGTTGATGAAGAAATTTCCAGCCAGTTTGGGCCTTGCAGTGGTCATGAGCAGCCTGCCCATGCGCAGGTAGCTGATCGTCGGCGAGCCAGGCGCCTTGCGATTCTTGTATTTCGGAAGATCCGTGATACTGATTGTCGCAAATGCTTCATTGCTGGCGACATTATCGGTGATCAACACGAGATTTGCCTTGCCGGCCTGGAAACCTTTGCGGACGAACGGCGGCACGACTACCGACAACGACTCAGGCGTAACGTCCTCGGCGAGCACCGGCACCTTGGCGACAATTTCGTCTCCCGTCTTCTTGTCCTTCGAGAACACGAAGCCGATGCTATAGTGGTGTTTGGTTGGATCGAATGCGCCGGAAATCTTTGCGACATCGAAGGGAGCGACCTTTACTATTGCCTGCGCATTCTTGCTGACGGCCGCCAACGCCAGCGCTCGCGCGGCGGAGACGGGGGTTACCACAACCGTCTTTTCAGAGACGATGTAGCCGGTGGCATTGCCGATCGAAACGCTGGCTCCATACACGCCCGCTGCGGGATAGGCATGGGTGGCGCTGGCTTTCGACGTAGTTTCGTCAGTGCCGTCTCCGAAATTCCAGGTGTATGAGAGGACACCGCCGAGAGATTCGAACGCACCGACAGACAGCACGACTGGAGCGCCTTCCGGGACCGGGGCAGGTGATGCGGATAGGGACGAAGTTAGGCTAATTGCGATTGCCGGTCGAATGGCATCATCGCCAGCAAACGTTTGCCCTGCCCAAAGCAACAGGAAAACTGGAAAGGCAATTTTACATGCGAGCTTGCAGGGCGCGGTGTGCACATCTGAAAGTATGAGCCTCGGCGTATACATGACCTGTACCCCCCTAGATGAAAGGAAAACTCGATGTTAGTTACCTATCACGCGGCATGCCAGTTTCAGTTAAAGCTCTAAGTCTTCTGGCTATCAAGATTTTGATTGAATTCGATCGTGGCAGTCGGAGAACTTGATTCGCAACTTTGGAATGGTGTTTATTAATACTGATTATTATTGTTTGAATCTCACACTTGGCGAACCGTCAAAATGGATCAGAAAATAATCTGAGACTTTTGGGTCGGCTGACCGGGCAGGCAACCAAGAACCTGTTTCTTCAGAACGATCTGGTGCAAGAGATGTGAGCGTACTAATCGTTCATTTTTTGCGAAGTTGACACCGCCCACGTCAGTGTTGATAAGTAAGAGTGGAATGGCGGCGGGGAACGATGGCGAACGAAATTCAAGCCTACTTGCGCTATGTCGAAATCACTCAAGCCGATGTCCTGGCGCTCCAATCGGTTCGCGCGATAGTAGAAGAACACGTGGATTCGTTCGTAAAGCACTTTTACGATCACCTGCTGGCATTCGACAAGACGCGTGCCTTTCTCACGGACGAAGGTAAAATTCTTCGATTGTTGCGAGGCCAGCGCAACTATCTTCTGTCGCTCTTCGATGCGAACTTCAATGACGAGTACTATCAATTTCGCCGCCTGATCGGCCACACGCACTTTCGCATTGGGCTCGGTTTCCAGTGGTACATCGGCGCCTATGCGCTCTACCTTGAATACTTCATGCCTTTGTTCCAGAAGCAGTTCGAAAACGATCCTTCAAAAATGTTGATCGTGTCCAGCGCGTTTCGTAAAGCGACGCTGATGGATATGTCGATCGTGCTGGAGGCGTTCCACGAAGGCGACAAGGCGGCCCTGGAGGCGTCGAAAGCGCAGATCATGCATCAGGAAAAACTTGCGGCAGTGGGCTTGCTCGCCAGCGGCCTCGCGCATGAGATTGGCAACCCGCTGGCTTCGATCCAGGCCGTCTGTGACAACCAGTTGCGGAAGAATCCGGATCAGCCCGTGGCTGAAAAGTTTCAGCGCATCCGCGACCAGGTCGTGCGAATCACAAAGATCGTTCGGCTGCTTGTGGGTCATGCACGTCCCGGACAATCGACATGGCAGCGAGTCAAGATCAATGAGATTGCCCAGTCGTCACTGGCAATCGCCAAACTCTCTCGCAGTTCAAAGTCATCGGAGGTACGGGTGGTGCTGGAGGAGAGCCTGCCTGAGCCGTGGGGTATTGCAGATGAGCTTTCCCAGGTTTTCTTGAACATCTGTTTGAACGCTTTCGACGCCATGCCGGAAGATGGCGGCCAGCTTACTATTCGATCATCGCCGCGGAATGCGAGCCATGTCGTGATCGCGGTCGAAGATAATGGGATGGGAATGTCGCCCGATGAACTGGCGAAACTCTTTACGCCGTTCTTCACGACGAAAGATGTCGGCAAGGGAACCGGCCTTGGACTGCATGTCTGCGATGGGATCATCAAGCGGCACAAGGGAGAGATTCATGTAGAATCGCAGAAGGGTCGAGGCTCGACATTCACAGTGATTCTACCGTTGCTTGAAAGTCCGCCGAAAGGGGCCGCTCACGGATGAGCACGATTCTTATCGCTGAAGACGAGGAGTTGCTTCGACAGGAACTTGCGGACGCAATCACAGCCGCCGGTTACCGCATTCTCGCCGCCAACGATGGCATGTCGGCGCTGGCGGCATTAAAGGCCAACTCCATTCAGCTCGTCGTCACCGATCTTCGCATGCCCAGGACCGACGGTCTGGCGTTGATCCGCCAGGGACGAGAAGCGTCTCCTGAATCGCAGTTTATCGTCATGACCGCGTTTGGCAGCATGGAGACGGCCATCGAAGCCATGCGCGCCGGCGCCATTGACTATGTGCTCAAACCGTTGGCGATGGACGAATTGCTCGCCAAGATCGGCCGTTTGATGGAAACAGTTGAGCTGCGAACGAACAATCGCATGCTCAAGCGCGATCTGGACCGGAAACTTGGCTCATTGGAAATGATCGGCCAGAGTCCGTCGCTGGAAAGAATTCGTGAGCTGATCCGCAAGGTTGCGCCCACACGCTCTCCCGTGCTGATCACCGGAGAATCCGGCACTGGCAAAGAATTGATCGCGCGCGCCATTCATTCACTGGGGAACGCGAAGTCTGAGCCCTTCGTGCCCATCAACTGCGCCGCCATTCCAGAATCCCTTCTTGAATCCGAATTGTTCGGCCACCAAAAGGGGGCCTTTACCGGCGCGGTCGCCGAAAGCGAGGGTTTGTTCCGGTCAGCGCGGAAAGGGACGCTGTTTCTCGACGAAATCGGCGAACTTCCCGTTTCATTGCAGGCGAAATTGCTTCGCGCGTTCGAAGACAAGACAATTCAACCCGTGGGTTCGGCCAGGCAGGTTCCCTTTGAGGCGCGAGTGGTTGCCGTGACCAATCGACATCTGAAGGACGAAATCGCAAAGGGCGGATTCCGCGAGGATCTGTACTTCCGGTTCGCGGTGGTCGAACTGCATTCGCCGCCGATGCGGGAACGCACCGAAGACATTCCGCTGCTGGTCAACTACTTCATTCGCCGCTTCAATCGCGAGCTGAATCGCGCCTACACGGGTGTCGATGCGCCGGCGCTTCAACGGTTGATCGGTTCCACGTGGAAGGGCAACATCCGGGAGTTGCAGAATACCATTGAACGGTCCATGATCCTCGGCGCCGAACCGCTGATTGGCGAAGCCGATCTGGTGCCCGCCTCGCAATCCACGACGTCATTCACCAGTTCGAGCAAGGAATTGAAGGAGGCCGTCCGGTTGTTCGAGCAGGCCCATATTCGGCACGTCTTGAGTTTGGGCCAGGGCGATAAACGGCAGGCCGCCAAGGATCTGGGCATCTCGTTGTCTTCGCTCTATCGCTATCTGGGTGAAAAAGGCGGCGACGATGCGCCATGACCTGCCGATACCAACTGTCGTTCAATCAAACTTCCCACCAAAAATGCAAGAAGTCCCGCAATCGCGCCTATCATCAGCATCTCCAGCTCCTCTCGAAACCACGAGCGGCCGCTCACGAATGTCCTTGCCGAGCCGATGCCAACTAACGCAGCACCGGCCAGCAGTGTGAAGTGCAGAAACGGATTGCTGATCGGGAGCAGTTACGCGATCAGAGGGACAGCCCCTGCGCTGATGAACGCTGCAAAGGCAAGGCTAAGAGAAAGCGTGAGTGCATACGCGCGTACGGCTTCCATATTCCCAAGGTTGCAAGTGGTTTCCAAGCATCGCGAATTCGGCGCACCGCTATTAATCCACGCATTCCTCATAAACCCATACTCGGCAACGCATTGAAAATCTCAGTGCAATTACAAGCCGAGGCACGGTTTGTGATCTATCGCAATGCGAAAGGAGCATAAGTGATGCAACCCGCCGACGCTCTTGAAACTTTGACTCAACCAGCCGTTCTGATCGCTGAAGACGACCCCGATCAGTCGGATATGCTGCGCGACGTGCTGCAAGACGAGGGGTATGTCGTCGACACTGCCTTTAGCGGCGACGTAGCGTATACCAAGCTGCTCGACCACAAGTATGAGCTGCTCATCCTCGACATCCGCATGCCCGGCATGAATGGCGGCACGGTTCTTAAAGCTCTGCGAATGAAGAAGGCCGCACCGCGAATTCCCGTGATCGTGGTATCCGCCTTCGCCACTGATTCTGACATGCAGCGCTACCACGCCGACGGCGCGGATGCGTGCCTCGCAAAACCATACGATATCAGTGAACTCATGGCGCTCGTTGGCCGGCTCGCTCCGAAGGGAGGCCGGTCATGAATCTGATACGAAAATCGAAAAGCGCGGTGGTGGCCGAATTCATCAGGGCGCTGCTTGACCGTTACACATACTCTCCGCATCGGAATCCAGAGACCCTCTTCGGGTTTCTGTGGGGTTTGCCGATTCCAATCTTCACGTTCGGAATCTATTTGAACGCGGCGGGGTTGGAGTGTTCGTTGAAGAACTGCCTTGCCATCGTTGGCCAGGATACTCTTTACCTATTTTTTGCGCTGCATCCATTCTTCTTCGCGATTATTTTCGGCGCACATGGGACCATGCGCGCACGCCGTGACTTCTATATTCAGACGCTGCTTGGAGACCTCGAGAAAAAGTGCGACGAGTTGTTCAAAGCAAACGCAAAGCTGACGGAAGTGGACAAACTGAAATCAGAATTTCTTGCCAATGTCACCCATGAACTGAAGTCTCCGCTGGTGACGGCGCTTGGATACTCGGATCGGATTCTCAGCGAAAAGCTGGGAACTTTGACCGAGCGGCAGCGCCATGCCCTGGATGTGAGCAAGCGCAATCTTATCCGGCTGCGATCACTTATCGAAGAACTACTGGACTTCTCGCGCCTGGAAGCCGGCGTGGCCCGGTTCAGGATGACACGCTTCGACTTGAAGGATGTGTTCGTGGCCGCGATGGGAGACATGTCCCTTCGGTCCCGCGAGCGAGAAATCCATATAGAACCGCATCTTCCGGAACAAGAAACCATGGTCGTCGCGGATGCAGGCAAACTTGCTCAAGCCATCGATAATCTGCTCGACAATGCGATCAAGTTTTCGCCTGAAGGCTCCTGCGTTCATGCGACGCTGAACGCGGATGATAAAAATTGCTATATTATCATAACCGACCAGGGTCCCGGCATTCCGCCGGAGTTCATTCCGCGGCTGTTTGAGCGGTTCTCGCAGGCCGATGGCTCTCCTTCGCGGCCATACAATGGCGTCGGGCTGGGGCTGGTGATCGTAAAAAAGATCGTGGAAGGCCATGGCGGCAAGGTATGGCTGGAGAGCCAGCCAGGCAAGGGTACGAGCGTGCATTTGGAATTACCGATAGCGGCTCAACACACTTCAGAGCAAAAGGAGGCGAATCATGCCACGAGTATTACTCATTGAAGACCAAGACGATCAACGGAATCTTTACGCGGAGTGCCTGACTGACGCAGGTTTCGAGGCGGTGCCGGCTGGGAACGCTCTGGATGGGCTGAAGTTATTCAAAGAGCAAAAGCCCGACATGGTCGTGCTGGACATCCAGATGCCCGGCGTCGACGGCATCGACGCGCTGTGCCGTGTGCTGGCGCTCGACCGTAACGTCCCTGTGATTTTTTACAGCGCGTATCCCACGTTCAAGGGCAACTTCGTGACCTGGGCCGCCGATGCCTTCGTTGTGAAGACCGGAGATCCCACCGAACTCGTCCACGAGGTCCGCCGCGTACTCAAACAACGAGGCGTGGTGCTTCCGCAAGAATCCAAGCAGGAAGTCAAGCCGATATGATGCGAAGAGTATTCTGCAAGCAACGATTGATTTGGGAGGCATGGCCAATGAATGCGATCAAGAATGTTCTGGTTACGACGGATTTATCTGAGAATGCGACACGCGCGATCCCCTTTGCCGTCGCCATCGCGCATGAAAACAATGCGGCGTTGCATTTGGTCTATGTGGATGAGTGTCAAACGCCCTATCTCACTGACGGATCCGTTGCCATCCCTCAAGTAGAATGGATGGTTGCGGAGAGGGAGGGCCGCAGGCTGCAAATCAAGAATTTGGCTAGCACGATTACGGAGAGGGAGATGTTGAGCGTCGTGCCGCATTTCATGGAAGGCCCTCCGGCCCGTGAAATTCTGTCGGTGGTCGATCAAGTCAAGCCGGACTTAATCGTAATATCGACGCACGGAAGAACAGGTCTGGCGCGCCTGCTCTTGGGATCGGTCACAGAAACGATCCTCCGCCATAGTCCATGTCCCGTGTTGTGCGTGAAGTCTTCCGGCCCCACCACACTTTCCGGCTCAGATATTCTGCTCACCACCGATCTTTCTGAGAACTCTCTTACAGCACTTCCCCTTGCGGAGACACTGGTGAACCAGAGCGGCGGGGCACTCCATCTACTATTGGTGCTCGATGACGAAATGGTCATGCCCACCGGCGTGCAGCCCGGCATTCCGGTCCAATGGATGATTGAAGAGCACCGGCAGATGGAACAAAAACTTCAAAAGCTGGTGCTTGAACTCGCATCGAGAAGAACGGCCAAGGTTGTTCCGCACGTGCGGCATGGCAGTCCATCTGAAGAAATCATGGCGTTAGCAACCCAACTCCAGATCGGATGCATCGTAATCGCAACGCATGGACGGACAGGGTTAAAGCGATTGCTCTTTGGATCTGTGGCTGAAAATGTCATTCGCCAGAGCACGTGCCCCGTCCTTGCAGTCCGTTCTCTCAATCCGGAGACAGTGGTGGAGCCAGCCCTTTCTGCCCTTCGAAGTGTAGGACGGGAGTAAAATGTGAGAATATATCTCGTTACTTTCTTAGTTTTGGGAATCCCAAGAACAATCGATATCCCGATCAGACATCATAAGTGATTTATCTGCAAGTCTTTGAAAAATTGTTGGAAACGCCCTGATTTGGTCATCGAAGTGCAGATGTCATCCATGGCTTCTGTGCATTAAGCACAAGAAAGGAGAGAGAAATGTACCGAGTAAGCATTGGTGTGCTGGCAGTTCTTCTTATCGCATCCTCCAGCGCGTTCGCTGAAGAGGTAGAGGTTCGGCGTGTGCTCGTCATCGACAAGAGCTTGAAACCTGGCGCGGCGGCGGCGCAGGCGAAGTATGAGTATGTGAGGATGAAGACGCCCGAAGGGAAGACGAATCCTGAGCTCCTCTGTGATACGTGTTGCAAGAAATCCGAGGTCAAAGAGTACGCTTCAAAACCGGTGCTCCAGGGAAAGACCGTGGCGTACATTTGTGCTTCATGCGGCGATCTATGCTATCGCGAGAGCGGCCAGGAAGTGAAGTACACGGATGAAAAAGAAATCAAAGCGTTAAAGGAGATCGAGACTGAGCTTCGAAAGCCCGTCGATAAATCGCAGAAGCCCACGGTCCAGTTCTTGCAGAAGTCCGGGCACTAATATAGAGGGCACGTGTATACGACGGGGTTTGTATGAGATACCTAATTTCAAGCTTGAAGGCACTCGCGCTGATTGTGCTGCTGTCGTTAGCGGGGATGGGAGTTTACTCGCTATCGTCAGCGGCACCGGTGCCGGAGGCGCAGACTACAGTTACGACAGGCCAGGTTTGGACATGCTCGATGCATCCACAAGTGCGAAAGGACAAGCCTGGAAACTGTCCAATCTGCGGAATGCCATTGATCCCGGCAAATTCTACCAAAGGGGAGCCATCACAGGGCAATTCCAGTAACGATCCCATGTTGACTTTGTCTGACCATGCAAGAGCAATGGCAAGCGTTGAAACGGTGCCAGTGGAACGACGGAAGCTTTTCAAGGAACTCCGTGCGGTTGGAAAGATTCAGTACAACGAGACGGGTCTCGTCATAATCGTCTCTCGTGTGGATGGGTACATTGAACGTCTTTACGTGGACTACACCGGCGTCAACGTGAAGAAGGGTGATCACCTCGCAGACATCTATAGCCAGGAACTTGCCGCATCAATGTCGGAGATGCTGATCTTTTCATCGTTTGAAGAGCGGCAGCGCTCACCGGAGGCATCAAAGGCGCGACTCCGGCAGTTCGGTATGGACAACGTGCAAATTGAAGAGGTACTGAAAACCAAGAAGCCAATTCCATACGTGACGCTCTATTCGCCCATAGATGGCACGGTCGTCGAAAAGATGGTCTTTGGCGGCAGCCACGTAGATCGTGGCGCTATCTTATACCGAGTGGCGAATCTTGATTCGGTTTGGGTCATGCTCGACATCTATGAATCCGAAATCTCATGGATTCAATATGGACGAGAAGTTGAGGTCAAGACGGAGGCGTATCCGGGCGAAGCGTTCAAGGGTATCGTGACGTTTATAAGCCCGACACTTCATCCTGAAACGCGCACGATCAAGGTTCGCGTTAATCTTTCCAATCGCGACCGGCGCCTTAAACCTGAAATGTTTGTGCACGCGACCGTGCGTGTGCCGCTGATGGCGGATGCAAAGCCTGCGCCGAGCGGTTTGGAAGGGAAGTACACCTGCCCCATGCATCCGGAAGTGATCCATTCGGAGCCCGGCAAATGCCCGATTTGTGGGATGAATCTTGAGCAGCTTCCTGGCCATCCAGATGGCGCGCTCGACCCGCAGGAGATTCTTGCGGTTCCAGCGACTGGGGTTCTCGACAGTGGACTTCGTAAGATCGTATACGTCGAAAAGGGGCCAGGTGAGTTTGCTCCATCCGAGATCGTCGTAGGACCGCGCGCTGGAGACTACTATCCGGTGCTCAGCGGACTACGGCCAGGCCAAAGAATTGCCGTACGCGGCAATTTCCTGATCGACAGCCAATTCCAAGTCAACGGATTGCCAAGTCTGTTCTACCCGTCTGGCCAGGCGCCCGCAGGCGGGCATCAGCATGGTACATTCGGCGCAACGCCGGCCGCAGATTCGAAGAAACCCCATGCCGCCCACCCAATCGATGTGCCCGCAAAACCAGCTGAACACAACCATTAGGAGTTGCGATGGTTGACGCGATCATTCGATGGTTCCTAACCAATAAATTTCTCACGGCCTTAATGGTAATCGCGCTGATTGGCGGTGGTTACTACGCGCTGGTTAACACTCCCGTTGACGCCATACCGGACGTTGGAGAGAAACAGGTCATTGTTTTCGCCGACTGGCCCGGCCGCTCTCCGCAGGATGTTGACGATCAGGTCAGCTATCCGCTGACGACAAGTCTTACTGGAACACCGGGCGTGAAATCGATCCGTTCCATGTCCGGATTTGGCTTTTCGATGGTGTTCGTCATCTTTAAAGACAACGTTGATTATTACTGGGCGCGTTCACGCGTCATGGAACGGATGAATGTTGCGCAGGACCGCCTGCCGCAAGGGGTAACTCCCGTGCTGGGGCCGGATGCCACCGCGCTTGGACAGGTGTATTGGTACACCGTCGAGGGCGAAGGCTTCGATCTAGCGGAGCTTCGCTCAATTCAGGACTGGTACATCCGATATCAGCTCAATGCAGTTGAAGGTGTTTCAGAAGTTGCCAGTGTTGGCGGCTACGTGAAGCAATACCAGATTGATGTCGATCCCGACCGAACACGCGCCCATGGCGTGACGTTGCCGGAAGTCTACGAAGCAGTCCGCAAATCCAACATCGACGTGGGTGCGAAGGTGCTGGAGAAGAACGGCATTGAGTTCTTCATTCGTGGCGTTGGCTTTGTTAAGAAGGTCGAAGACCTCGAAAATATCGTCGTAAAGGAAGTGGAAGGCACCCCGATTTACGTTCGCAATGTGGCAACGGTGACGCTCGGTCCGGACTTCCGCCGCGGCGCATTGGACAAAGCCGGCGTGGAGGCCGTCGGCGGTGTGGTCGTGATGCGTTTTGGTGAAAATCCGCTGAACGTCGTCGAGCGCGTCAAAGAGAAGATAGCGCAACTCGAAAAGGGACTGCCGCAGAAGACTCTGCCAGATGGGCGTACTTCAAAAGTAAAAATCGTTCCATTTTATGACCGAACCGACATCGTGAACGAGACGATTGATACGCTGAAAGAAGCTCTCACCGAAGAAGCGATAGTCGGCGCCCTGGTCATTCTCGTGTTTCTGCTTCATTTGCGGAGCACTTTCGCGACGCTCATCACATTGCCACTCGCCGTGGCCTTTTCGTTCGTGCTCATGTACCTGCTTGGCGTGGACTCCAACATCATGTCGCTGGCGGGACTTGCCATAGCCATCGGCGATGTGGGCGACATGGGCATTATCATGACGGAAAATATTTACCGTCACGTGGCGATGAACGAAACTGGCAAGACGCACTTTCAGAGGGTGTATGAAGGCGCGACGGAAGTTGGCGGAGCCATTATCACGGCTGTTTCGAATACCATCGTATCGTTCCTGCCGGTCTTTTTTCTCGAAGGGCAGGAGGGGAAGCTTTTCCGTCCGCTGGCGTTCACCAAAACATTCGCGATTGGCGCGTCCGTAATACTCGCGATCACCATCATTCCAATGATGTGCTACTTGCTCTTCAGCCCCGTAAAGTGGTCGCGCCGTGCCACGTACGCGTTTGCGGGGTTCCTTGGATTGATATCAACAGTGGCTGCCCATGAAGTCTTTCGCTGGGCATTCTCCACGACACCCTATACCGAATGGCCCATGGCCATTGCCGTAGGTTTCATCATCGCGATGGCCGTGATCAGAATGGCGACCGAAAAGTTTCTGCCGCTTGAAGAAAACACCGTCTCGCGCGGAATCGCTTCAGTCTACTCACCGACATTGCGCTGGGTGCTCGATCACAAGAAAATATTTATGGCAATCCCACTTCTCATCCTTTTTATGGGACTGACAATCTGGCTGGGAATCGGGCGCACGCTATACCCCATTGAATGGGCGATTAACCGCTTCGCTTATGAGGAAATGTCGCCAGAGTTGAAAAAAGCAGAATACATCCAATCGGACGGAAGTGTCAAACGTCCGCTCGTCGAGTTCTCTTTCGTAAAATGGCAGAAATTGAAACGCTCTGGTGAAAGTGAATCCTTTCGCATGCTGTTGCGGCGACAGGATCCGAAGGAGCGTGATGCGGAACTCGCCAGCGGCGTTCAGGTGATAAGGGAAAAGCAGATTCTTCCAGGCATTGGACGCGAATTCATGCCGCCGCTCGACGAGGGATCGCTCTTATACATGCCATCGTTGCTGCCCCAGGCTTCGTTGTCACAAGCAGTTGAGATCAACAGCAAACAGGACATGGCAATAGCCAGCGTTCCAGAGGTCGAATCTGTCGTGGGCAAGCTTGGAAGGGCAGAGTCCGCGCTCGATCCAGCGCCGATCTCGATGATGGAGAGCATCGTCATCCTGAAGCCGACAACAGAATGGCGCAGGTATCCCGTTAAGCGGGCCTTCTCAAATTGGCCCGGGTTCCTGCGCGCACCGCTCGCATGGATGTGGCCAGAGGAACGCACGATTACAAAAGGCGAGATACTCACGGAACTACAACAGAAGACCGCCATACCCGGCGTGCTTCCCACGTGGCTGCAACCCATCCAAACGCGGCTGGTTATGTTGCAGACGGGTTTCCGCGCCATGATGGGAGTGAAGATTTACGGTTCCGATCTGCGTGAGATCGAAAGGATCGGCCTGCAAATGGAAGGAATCTTACGGCACGTTCCCGGCGCCACAGACGTTGTGGCGGATCGAATCGTGGGCAAGCCCTACGTTGAAATTGAGATAGATCGACAACGCATTGCTCGTTACGGCGTGAACATCCGTGACGTGCAGGACATCATCGAGATCGGCATCGGCGGCGAGAATCTGACGCAGACGGTGGAAGGCCGTGAACGCTACCCGATCCGTGTCCGGTATTCTCGTGACATGCGCGCCGATGTCAGCGACCTGGAAAAGATTCTGGTGCCGAGCGCCAGCGGCGCGCAAGTTCCGCTTGTTCAACTCGCGAAGATAAAGACTGTTACAGGCCCGCAGGAAATCAAAGGCGAGAAGGGATTGCTCGTCGGTTATGTAACCATGAATACTCGGGATAGAGACGAGGTTTCTGTGGTTGAGGATGCCGAAGCGGAACTTCAGGCTGCAGTGCGAGAAGGGCACCTGAATTTGCCCGCAGGATACTATTGGGAATGGTCTGGGCAGTTTGAAAATCAGCAGCGCGCAACGAAACGAATGAGCATTTTGGTGCCCATCTGTCTCTTCATCATGTTCCTGATGCTGT
>ORMF010265315.1_pt1 | contig 12993 bp, 11 predicted proteins | sample 1779871 | NCBI WGS metagenome assembly ORMF01 (sample SAMEA104232316, study PRJEB22302) | groundwater metagenome | biome: forest; feature: aquifer; material: groundwater | place: USA | collected 2011-08-07 | depth 5.4 m | reverse complement strand
CCCCAGGCGCCCGCCCCCCTAGGGCGTTTGCGTCGGGGGGGGAAAGTTATGGACCCCCCCCTCCCGTTGGCGAGCCGCACACGGTTTCACCTCACTGGAGATCCCTTCGAACTAACGCTTCTTCCGGCTGGGCATGTCTTTGGCAGCGCGATGGCACTCGTGGAGGCCGAGGGGGCATCAGCGCTCTACACGGGGGATTTCCGCCTCCGGAACGGGTTGGCCGCCGAGAACTGCGCTCCTTGCCGAGCCGATACGCTGGTGATGGAGACCACCTTCGGCCGCCCTGAGTACTGCTTCCCGCCGGCCCAGGACGTGTGGAAGGGGATCATCGGTTTCTGCGAGAAGGCCCTGATGGACGGGGTGACACCGGTCTTGCTTGGCTATTCTCTCGGCAAGAGTCAGGAACTGCTGAGCGGAGTCGCTGCGGCGGGACTGCCTGTGATGCTGGATTCCAGCGCACACAACGTTGCCGCCGTCTACCGCGCATGCGGGTGCGATTTGCCTACCTATGAGGCGTTCGATCCAGCTTCGGGCCGGGGCAAGGTGCTTATCCTCCCGCCGCAGCGAGACCTGGAACGGCATCTCGGGATGGTCGGACCCGTTCGGACGGCGGTGTGCACGGGTTGGGCGCTCGATCCGCGTTGCCGGTTTCGTTACGGGGTGGATGCCGCCTTTCCCCTGAGCGACCACGCGGACTTTTGCGAGTTGCTCGAATTGGTGCGTGAGGTTTCGCCGAGGCGGGGCTACACTCTCCATGGCTTTGCAGCGGACTTCGCACGGACACTGCGGCGGATGGGTGTAGATGCGCGCGCTCTGAGCGAACCCGATCAGATGGAACTGCCCTTGGTTGGGGGGACGGACATACCGGCTCCCACCCGGCGCCTCCGCCATGAATGACAGCACGTTGAAAACACCTTCGCTGACCCGGTTTGCCTGGATTTCGATCGCGGCCGCGATCGCGACGATCGGGCTGAAGACGGTTGCCTATGAGATCACCGGCTCGGTGGGCTTGCTCTCAGACGCCATCGAATCCTTGGTGAACCTCATGGGTGCGTGCATGGCATTGGCGATGCTCACCGTGGCGGCCTGGCCGGCGGATGATGATCACGCCTACGGCCACAGCAAGGCTGAGTATTTCTCAAGCGGAGTGGAGGGGACGCTGATCCTCCTCGCGGCGGTAAGCATCGCGGTCGCCGCCGTCCAGCGGTTGATCGTGCCCAAGCCTATCGAACAAGTCGGCCTCGGTTTGGCGGTGTCAGTGGCGGCATCGCTGGTGAATCTTGGGGTGGCGGGGCTTCTGGCGCGCGTGGGGCGACGGCACAACTCCATCACCTTGGAAGCCAACGCCCAGCATCTGATGACCGACGTGTGGACTTCGGTGGGAGTGTTGGGAGGGGTGGGCGCGGTGGCGCTCACCGGGTGGCAGCGCCTCGATCCAATTGTCGCCCTGCTCGTCGCGGGGAACATCGTCTGGACAGGGGTCCGAATCGTCCGTCGTTCTATCCTTGGCCTGATGGATACGGCGTTGTCCGGTCAGGAGCAGGGGCGAGTGCTCAAGGTACTCGAGAAATACCGGGATGGGGTGGTCGAGTTTCACGCGCTACGCACCCGGCAAGCGGGAGCGCGGCGGTTCGTGTCAGTGCACGTCTTGGTCCCAGGGACCTGGACGGTGCAGCGCGGGCACGAATTGCTCGAGAGCATCGAGAGCGACGTGCGAGCGATGCTCCCCAACACGACTGTGTTCACGCACCTGGAATCCCTCGATGATCCTGCCTCGTGGGACGACATCACGCTCGACCGCAGGGAGAGGCCCTGTGGGGAACCGAAGAGCGATTAGTGATCAGTTACCAGGAATTGGTAACACCGATGATGCAACTGCCGTTGATGACGGATGGAAAACTCGGCGAGAAACAAGCGATGCGGCCGGTGCCGGCGGATCTGGCGGATTCTGCTTGCTGGCCTTCTCATCGTGGCGGCGCTCGTCTATTTCGCCTTCCTGCTGCCTTTCTGGGGGATCCCTTTCAACCAATCCCGCCACGGCCGCGTGCCGCTCACGCCGCCATGGGCCCTCGAGTGCTGGCTTTGGGAGGATGATGTCAACACCGCGGCCTACGTCCAGGAACTCCTCCAGGGCTATGCCAAATATGACACCCCAGTCCGCACGCTCCTTATCGATAGCCCCTGGAGCCTGCGGTACAATGACTTCAAGGTGGATGAACAACGCTATCCCGAGCCCGAGAAGTTCTTTCGAGGGTTGCAGGACCAGGGATACCGAGTCGTCCTTTGGATGACCTGCATGGTGGACAGCTACAGCAAGGACACGAAGGTCAAGGAATCGTCCGCTTTCTATGAGGAGGCCCGGGCCAAGGGTTATCTGGCTGGGGACGGTTACCAGGTCAAGTGGTGGAAGGGTAAAGGCGGGTTCATCGATTACACCAATCCCGAGGCGATGAAATGGTGGAACGGCCTCCAGCAACAGGTGCTGGACTGGGGGGTTGATGGTTGGAAGCTCGACGGCTGCGATACCTTCTTCTCCGGCAACGTTGGGAAGCTGCCCGTGCCATTTAACCGCGTCCGTTCGGGTTGGATGACCACGCGCCAATACATGGACCACTACGCCCGCGACGAGTATCTGCACGGGCTGACCCATAACCCGGACTTCGTTGTCATGATCCGCGCGATCGACCAGCCGTGGAGCCACCCTGAGGGTTTCGCGCCGCTGGATGCCGCGCCGGTCACCTGGGTGGGCGATAACCGGCACACCTGGAGTTACGAGGACCGAGGGATCGAAGGGGCCATCAGCGACATCTTGCGTAGCGCTCGACTTGGCTACTGCGTGACCGGGAGTGACATCGCCGGATACCACGGCCGCCGCAACCCGGAAGACATCGGCCCCGCGACGGCCGCGTTGTTGTCGTCCTGGAAACCGAAGGCGGGGTCTCAAGGCCCTGTCAGCGCTGAGTTCGGCACGGCGTCCGGTGGCGACGAAATTCCACCCAATATCTATATCCGGTGGGCGGAGTTCTCGGCGTTTTGCGGGTTTTTCCTCAATGGCGGTCACGGTGAGCGGCGCCTCTGGAAGCGCACCCTGGCGGAGCTCGAAATCGTGCGCAAATTCTCGTGGCTGCATACCGAGCTGGTGCCTTATATCTATTCGCATGTGGTGACCTGTCACCAAGGGGGCATGCCTCTCATCCGTCCTCTCCCTGCGGGGCGATTCCATTACCTCTTCGGGGAGGCATTTTTGGTCGCACCGATCCACGAAGACAACCTGACCCGAGAGGTTTCTCTCCCCCAGGGAACTTGGCGCTACCTGTTCGACGATCGGGCGAGCATCGAAGGTCCGCGGACGATCACCCGTCAGTTCCCGCTTGACGAGTTCCCGGTCTACGTGCGCGACGGGGCGATCGTTCCGTTGAAGGTGAGCCGGCCCTATACGGGGTTCGGAGACAAGAGGTCAGACGGTTTCATGACCTGGCTCCTATATCCGCGCGGGCATTCTCAGTTTGTCCTCTCTCACCCCGAATCCCACCCCGCTCCCGCAACGACTACGGTGACGGTCGACGCCGGCAGACCATTGCGGATCGGGTTCTCCGGCAAGCACGAACCGCACCTCCTCCGGATCTGCTTGAAGGGGAAACCTTCCAGGATCACGCTCGACGGCGACGTGTTGGCGGAGGGCGACCGGTGGTTTTACGAGGATCGGGATCAGCGGCTTGTCATCCGAACCCACACCTACACCAACGGCGCATACGAGGTTTTTGGGGAATAAGGAAGGCGAGGAGAGGGGTGGCAGGTGGGACGAACTGGACAAAACGGACCGGCACGATTATTCTGTCTATCGTATCAACTCATGAAAAAAGTCACAGCCGGCGTCCCCAGGGCTGGATCAAAGCCGTCCGGAGGAGCCTCTGGCGCGTCGAAAGGCGGGCGGATTCATCCCGTGATTATCTACCCATTCCGTCAGCCGGAGGATTACTCCAATTTGGCCGAGCTTTTCCGACTCGTCGCGCTGCTTGACAGTGATGGCGAACGATATACCCGTCCGATCACGGTCATCGATCGGAAGACCTATTACGCGATGGAAGGGAACAAGGCGTTCCTCGATTTCCGCGACGCTACGCTCGCCAAGCACTCGGATATCCTGGACGCCTGGTGTGTGGATACTTGCCAAATGTGGTATTCCGGACTGGGTGCGGCTTTCGAAAGAGGCGGCCCCGAAGACGTCTACTGGCTCATCCCCGGCGACTTCGATTACGGGACCGCCGCCGGCAAGGAGGTCTTGAGCCGGTTGCACGATCTCCCCGAAATTATCCTCGAGTTCCACCATGATCTGTGCGTCGGCGAGATCACGACGGACCACAGCCACTCAAAGCAACTCATCGATACCTACGGGACCTTCGCTTTGCTCTACAACTGGTTTCCGTCCGAGGCCCGGCAGATCCGCGAGTTGACCGAGCGACCTCGCTCTGAGTTTTTTGCTATCCGCCACGGATTCCTGCGCGAGGTTCTGAAGGACCGTTGGTACGCCTACGAGCAGACCGTAGTGATGCTGTTGAAAGCCGTCGTCAGCAACAAGCAGATCACTCGTTTTTTTGTAGGTAGTATCTCCGACCTGCCCCAGGGGCGGGAATCGCTCGCCTCCGCGCTGCAACAGGTGGAACGTACAGAGCGGGTGCTCAAGACGCTCTGGCTGGAGCGTAACGGGTCTCAGAGCGGATGGACCGATCAGTATCGCTTGCTGGAGGCCCAGTCCGAACAAGTCCGGCGGACCGCGATGGTCATCCTTCAGGAGGTCCTGACCTGAGGTTGCCAGGCTCCGCCGTCCGGCGTCCCCCCGGCTGAGTCGGTGCCTCAGCCCGAGCAGAGGAAGCCCGGATTTCGCAAGTTCCGTCATGGAAATGGCGAGCATGGACAGCGAGAGTGGGCATCGGCCTCTCACGAGCCTGGCCTCCAACGGGAGGCACGCCGCCGATCGGGAGGATGACTTCATAGCTTCTTGAGCGAACCGAGTGACGAGACTTCGCCTCATCCGGCTAAGGCTTGATTTTCGTTGGGGGTGCAGTATAAGATGCGCCCGGAAGCCGCATCTGGAAAACGACGTATTCTTCTCGAATAGCTCTCTGGCTTGCTCGGGGTCCGGGTGTTGCGCGCTCTGAAATTCTGTTGCATCCAACGAATGATGAACCCTGACTCGATGACTCGGCGGCAGTTCGCCCGCCTCGCGACCACGGGCCTCGCGGGAGGCATGTTACCCTTCACGCCCTTCCTCTCGGGTGCCACCCCTCCCGAAGAGTGGGATCCCCGGAGGCCGTTTCTCTTGCAGGGGAGTCGGTTGCGCGTTCAGCCGGTGTTGATGTACAGTCTGCCGACCCCGAAAGAAGCCACCTCATGGAAGTCTTGGGGGGGAGTTCAAACTCAGCCGGCTGTTGCGGAGGAGTCCACCCGCATCGCCCGAGAACTTCAGTCCCTGGCGGGACGTGCCGACTTCGGCCTCGAGTTTCTGCCCGTCGTGTGCGTGTCCTCCGTGGAGGCGGTGAGCAAAATAGCGGTCTCCCACGACGTAACGCTGGTCTACGCCTGCACCGGCAGCGGTGCGATGCTTCGGGCCTGTCTCGGGATGACGAAGGACGCGGTGATCTTCGTTCGGCACAGGTCGGGGCCGGTCTATTACTGGTACGAGGCCCTCAGCACTCGCTATCTGAAAACGGATGCCCCCGATCGCTCCTCTGCAGGGGATCCTACGCCGCCGATCGCCCACGTGGATGACGTCGTGGTGGACGACACCGCCGAACTGCTGTGGCGTTTGCGGGCGTTGTGCGCGGTGAAGAGCCTCGCGAATACGCGCATTCTCGCTCTCGGCGGTGTTTGGGGCAAGTACGCGCCCGACGCTCCCCAGAAGGCCCAGGAGCGCTTTGGGATGAAGATCGTTGAGGTCTCCTACGACGAGTTCGCTCCCAAGCTCAAACGTGCGCGGGCCGACCGGGATTTGGCCGCAGCCGCCGAGAAATGGAGCAAGCGCTACCTTTCCCTCCCGCGGACGCGGCTGATGACCGAGAAGCGTTTTGTAATAAACGCCTTTGTGCTCTACCGGGCGTTTACGGATTTAATGGCCGAGCATGACGCCAACGCGTTTACGATCAAGAGTTGCATGGGCACGGTCATTCCCATGGCTGAAACCACCGCCTGCCTATCGTTATCGCTGCTGAATGACGAAGGCCGTCTGGCCTTTTGTGAATCCGACTTTGTGATCATCCCCGCCGGGATCCTGTTGCGCTACGTGTCGGGCAAGCCGGTTTTTCTGCACAACTCGACCTTCCCGCACAGCAGGCTGGTCACCTGCGCGCATTGCACCAGCCCGCGACGCTTCGATGGTCGGCATTACGCGCCGACCAACGTCGTGACTCACTACGAATCCGAATACGGTGCCGCGCCGAAGGTCGAGGCCAGGATCGGACAGGAAGTGACGTTCATCGACCCGGACTACAGCACCCCCCGGTGGCTGGGGTTCCGTGGGCACGTGAAGGACAATCCAACCCTCGCCGCTTGCCGTTCGCAACAGGATGTGGAGATTGCGGGCAATTGGAGGCAACTGCGGAGCGAAGTGCGGGACTCGCACTGGGTTATGGTTTACGGGAATCATCTGCAGGAGCTCGGCTACGCGGTCCGTAAGCTCGGGCTAAAGTGGGAAAACCTCTCCGACTCGGCGACGATCGTCTGACGGTCGGAGGGCGTCGGCTCCGAGTTGAGCCAGGTCCGGGCTGCGCGGCGTTGGCGGTCCGGATTACTCCGGGCAAGCTATCATCGCCGCGTTCTGGACCTCCACGCGGGGTGGAACCTCGGCGTAGGAGAGAACGTTCAATTCGGCGAACGTGGTCTGGAAGAAACGGTGGAAGGCCAGGCGGATGTGCGGGGCGCAGAGAACCACGGGAGGATGGCCGGCGGCCAGCATCTGCTGGATGTGACGGGAGAGGGTTTCGACGATGTGCCGCGCCAGTTTTGGCTCCATGGCCAAGCTGATGTCCGTGGGACTTTGGCGTACGCCTTGGGAGAGCTGCTGCTCCAGCCGTGGGTCCAGGGTAATGGCGCGGAGTCCCCCGTTCTCAGCCTGAAAGGGTTTGGTGATCTGGGCGCCCAGCGCGCGACGCGCATGCTCGGAGAGCTCGTCCGGGTTTTTCGTGACGGTGGCGTAGTCGCTGACTTTCTCCAAGATGCCAGCCAGGTTCCGGATGGAGATGCCCTCGGCGAGGAGGTTCTGCAAGATGCGTTGCACGTGGCCCACGCTCAATTGCGCCGGGATGAGCTCGTTGACGACCGTAGGATGCGTCTGCTTGAGGTTGTCGAGCAGGTTCTGCACATCCTGCCGGCTGAGGATTTCATGGCAGTGACGCTTCACGCTCTCGGAGAGGTGGGTGACGAGGACTGACGCGGCGTCCACCACGGTGAAGCCGTGGATCTCGGCGTTCTTGCGCTCGACGTCCGTGATCCAAGTGGCGGGGAGCTGGAAGACCGGTTCGGTGGTGGGGATGCCCTTGAGGGTGGCCTTGCTGTTGGTGGCGTTCATGGCCAGCCAATAGCCAGGCATCAGATCGCCTTTGCCGACCGCATTGCCGTTGATCAGAAAACGGTACTCGTTCGCGCCAATCTGGAGATTGTCCCGCAGGCGAATGGGCGGTACCAGCACACCCATCTCCTGGGCAAAGCTGCGTCGCACGCCTGTGACTCGTTCGACAAGATCGCCTCCTTTGCGTGTGTCCGCGAGGCTGACCAGTCCGTAGCCGAGCTCGATTTGCATCGCGTCCAGGCCCAGGAGGGTCTCGAGTTTTTCGCCTCCCGGGGTGCCGGCCGCGGGCTTGGCCCCCGCGGCTGCGGCGGCGGCTTGGGCCGGAGTAGCGGTGGCCTCCGAAGCGGTGGCCAGGGCGAGTTTGTTCGTTTTGAGGGCGTTTGCGAGAGCCCCTGTCAGAACCGCGAGCAGGATGAACGGCGTCATGGGCAGACCGGGGACGATGGCCATGACAAGTAGCATGCCCGTGAGCACCTGCATCGCGCGCGGGTTGAAGAAGAGTTGGCTGCTCAACTCGTGTCCCAAGTCCGCCTTGGAAGCGGCGCGGGTGACCAGGATGCCCGCCGCCGTGGAGATGATTAGCGCGGGGACCTGAGAGACGAGGCCGTCACCGATGGAGAGGATTGTGAAGCGCTGGAGTGAATCCATCACGGTCATCCCCTTCTGGAGGATACCGATGGCGAATCCGCCCAGAATGTTGATCAGCGTGATGAGGATGGCGGCGATGGCGTCACCCCGGACGAACTTGCTCGCGCCGTCCATCGCTCCGTAGAAATCAGCCTCTTGCTCAACGCGCCGACGGCGCGCCCGAGCGTCGGCCTCGTTGATGATGCCTGCGTTGAGTTCGGCGTCGATGGCCATCTGCTTCCCAGGCATGGCGTCCAAAGTGAAGCGGGCCGCGACCTCGGCGATGCGGCCTGCGCCCTTGGTGATGACCACGAAGTTGATGATTACCAGGATGAAGAACACGACCACACCCACGACGTAATTGCCACGCACGACGAAATTACCGAAGGCGTCGATGATGTGCCCGGCGTAGCCATCAAGCAGGATCAGACGCGTGGACGCTATGTTAAGAGCCAGGCGGAAGAGAGTGATGAAAAGGAGCAGGGTGGGGAAGCCTGTGAAGTCCGCGGGCTCCTTTACATACAGGATGACGAGCAGGATCAAGAGCGAGCTGGCGATGCTGACGGCCAGAAGCGAATCCAGCAGGAATGGGCTGACCGGCAGAATCAGCAGGAGAATGGTCCCGAACAGCCCCCCGGTGAGCACCAGGTCCCCATTCTTTTTCAGCAGGGTTAGGATGGTCGTCTTTGGCTGCATCAAATCACTTTAGTCGGTCAAGCCGTCGGGCGGGCTGGACTGGCCGGGTTCACCGGCGCGGGGGTGTCCCCCCGCCCGGACCCGGAAAGGTTCCGTTCCGCGTAGTACCTGAAGCGGTTGGTCCGATAGACCCAGGCAAGCACTTCCGCAACGGCGACATAGAGCTGAGCAGGAATCTCGCCATCCACCTTGGCGTATTTGAACAGTAACCGCGCTAATGGTTTGTTTTCGAGAATCGGCACTTGATGCTGCTTGGCGATTTCCCGGATGCGAAGGGCGTTGAGCCGCGAGCCTTTGGCGACAACTTTCGGCGCTTTCATCGTCTTGCGGTCATAGCGGAGGGCGACGGCAAGGTGGGTTGGATTTGTTATAACAATGTCGGCATTAGGAACATCCAACAGAGTCTTGCGGAAGCTCATGCGCGATCGAACTCGCTTTTGACGGGCTTTGATCTCCGGGTTTCCCTCGGTGCTCTTGCTCTCATCTTTGACCTCTTCCTTGGTCATCATGAGTTCCTTCCGGGTCACCCACAGTTGGTAGCCATAATCCGCCGCCGCCAGCACCAGCATTGCGCACAACACCCGCATCGTGATCCGCCCGGCAGAAACGGCAAGGAACTGGGCAATGCGTGCCACATCAACGCTCGAGAAGAAGATGGGGTCGCCGGCCACGCTTTTGATCTCCGAATACGACAGGGCAGAGATGATGGCTAGACGTACCATTGCCAGGAGGCCTGGGGCCGCGGCTCGGGCGGAGAAGATGCGCTTGAAGCCGGCCACCACGTCGAGGCGATTCCAGTTGAGCTCGAGCACGTCGGGAGTGGTCCTGAAACGGTTCTGGAGAGCGCCTGCGAGCAGCCCGGCGGCCATGGTGGCGCCGACCACGGGCCCCGTCGCTTTAATCATGGTCGCGGCGGCGACGCCGAGATACCCCTGCATCAAGTCGTTCTTGAGGGGGATCGTGTGCAGGTGCCGGAAGATGCCTGTCATGGCGTTCGCCATCTGCATCCACATCGCATGGCTGAAGTAAGTGAGCGCGACAAACGCGCCTGTGAGAACCACGGCGGTTTGGAGCTCCGGACTCCGCGCAAACTGGCCATGCTTGAGCGCCTCCTCGAGGCGTTTGCCCGTCGGTTGTTCTGTCTTGTCGCCTTCGAACATGCTCATACCAGGAAGGAGGAGAAGTGACGGGCTTTGTTCATCAGTGACCCGCCAGCAGTTGCGACACGAGGAGGACATCCTCGGGCAGGCGGCGTAGGTAGACGGTGATCTCCCCGGCCATCAATTGGCAGGTCATCCCGAAGACGAGCAAGCCGGCGAGCGAGCGTATTGCGAAACTCTCGGAAAACACATTCATCTGAGGCACTGCGCGCCCGAGGATTGAGAGGACTGTGGAGAGCACGAAGGACACTCCGATGAACGGCGCGGCCAGTCGGAGCGCGATCTGAAAGGTTTGGCCGGTGCGCTTGATCACATCGACCAGGAGAGCCTCTCCGGCGTGCTCTCCGCCCACTGGCAGGGCTGTGTAGGACCGCTGGAATGCGACCAGCAGCCAGTGGTGGATGTCGAGCGTGAGGAAAATGATGGCCGCGAGGTAGTAGAGAATCAGACCGGGCGCCGTGGATTGGGTATCGCCGAAGGGGTTGAGGCCCGCCGGCAAGTTCAGTCCCATCTCGCTGCCGATCAACCCTCCCGCAAAATCGAGGGAATAGAAGAGCATCCGGCTGGTGAAGCCAAGCAGGAGACCGGCCAGAACCTCTCCCGCCATCCGAAGGATCACCATCGGGAGGGGGAGCCCCGCAAGGCTGACTGGCGTGATGCCGGGAGCCACCAGGAGGGCGAGCAGGGCGCCGAGTGCCACACGCAACTGAACCGGAAAGTTCCGGGCGCTGAACAGAGGGAAGATGGCGAGCAGGGCGCTCGCGCGCAAAAAGACCATCAACCACGTCGTTAGATCAAGCCCGGTCATGCGTCTGAGTGAGTGGCGGCATCGCTCAGTGGACCATGTCGGGCATTTTCTGGATGACGGAGATCGTGTAGTCCGTGAGGGTGCGGACCAGCCATGGCATGATGACCAGAAGCAGCGCCACGACTCCGAGGGCTTTCGGGACGAATGAAAGGGTCTGCTCGTGGATGGAGGTGACGGCCTGGAAGAGGCTGATCCCCAGCCCTATCATCATGCCGGTCAGCAGGATGGGCGCCGCCAGGGCTACGCCCTGCATCATCATGTTCTTGAGCAAATCCACTGCCACTTCAGGAGTCATATCAGGGCACGAAGCTTAGTACGACCGAACGCACCACCAGGTCCCATCCGTCCACGAGGACAAAGAGCAGGATCTTGAGCGGGAGTGAGACGGTAACTGGAGGCATCATCATCATCCCCATGCTCATAAGCACGGTGGCCACCACCAAGTCGATGAGGATGAAGGGAATGAACAGCAGGAAGCCCATCTGGAACGCCGTACGGAGTTCGCTGATGATGAACCCCGGGATCACCACCCGGAGCGGCAGTTGCGCGGGCGCTGTGGGGCTCATCCCCGCCAGGCTTACAAATAGTTCGACATCCTTTGCGCGGGCTTGCTTGAGCATGAAGGTTCGGATGTGGGTCGAGGCTCGCTCCAGCGCCTCGGAACCGACGATTTCTTTGGCGGCGTACGGTTTGAGGGCGTCCCGGTCGATGTTGTTCCAGACCGGCTGCATGATGAAGAACGTGATGAAGAGCGAAAGCCCGACGATGATCTGATTAGCGGGTGCGCCCTGGAGGGAGAGGGCGGAGCGGACGAAGGAGAGGACGATCACGATCCTGGTGAAGCTGGTCATCAAAAGGATGATCGATGGGGCCAGGGTGAGGAGCGTGATGGCGAAGAGCACTTGCACCGCCGTGTCCGCGTCCTGGGGTTGTGTGAGGCCATCGAGTCCAAAGCTCAGGCGCACGGGAGCTCCCGGAGGGGCGGTCGTCTGCGCGTTTACACGAGCCGTGAGGGGCCCGCCTAGCCCGGCGCCCAGGAGCAGAACCAGTCCGGCCAGCATCGTCCAGCAGCGCCAGCGGGATCGACGCGGGGAAGAAAAGTTCGATTTCATTGACGAGGATGCCGCAACCGATCCAAGGCGGCGGCGAAGGAGGATGGCACCGCGGAGTCAGAGCCGGGGGCGATTGGCTCGGATGCGTCCGCCTGCGGGAGGTGGCTCACCAGAGTCACCCCGGTGGGGGAAGCCGAGAGGAGGAGCCGCTCCCTCTCGTAGGCGACCACGTAAAGGGCGTGCCGCTGCCCGAGGGGTTTGACCTCGAGAACCGCGAGTTTAGGCGCGCGGCCGCGCGGCGCGACCACCCGCTGCCAGTTGCGGAAGAGCCAGGCGCCCCCCAGGAAGATGGCCAGCACGATGGCCATGGCCCCGGCGAGCCTGAGGAGCGAGTAGCCAACATCCGGCAGAGGGGGAGCCAGGATTGGTTGGGGCGTGCCACTTTGACTTGTCGCCGCGTCGGCGGCAATCGCCGCGCGGGTCAGGACCAATCCGAGCCAGGCGTAGATTCTCACGATTGGGAGCCGAAGATTTTGGTGATCTTGATACCAAACTGGTCCTCGACCACCACGACCTCGCCCTGTGCAATGAGCTTCTGGTTGGCATACACGTCTACCGGGGCGTCCGCCACTTTGTCCAACTGCACCACCGAGCCGAGGGCCAGTTCGAGGACCTCCCTCATGGGCATGGTGCATGCGCCCAGCTCGACGGTGAGACGGACTGGGACATCCAGGAGGATGTCGAGGTTGGCGGGGGCTTCTGTGGTGAGGCTCATAGGGGGAATTGTTAGCTGCTTTTTAGAATCTGGTTGAGCGAGACCGCCCACCATTTGCCGCGCGTGCCGAGGCTGGCGTTGAATTTGGGGATGGCGGCCAGCCGCACACGCACCTGGTTGGCGCAATCGGGGGCGAGGCGCAGGACATCGCCCACCTTGAGGCTGCCTAGTGCTCTGGCGGTGATCTCCAGGTTCGACCATTCGGCCGTCATCCGGATCGGGACGTTCTCGAACCCGCGATTCCATTTGGTCGGGGCGCCAGTCCTGTTCCCTTCCGCAGGGGATGCCGAGTGGTATTCCTCCTCCACCTG
>ORMF012400176.1_pt1 | contig 12995 bp, 10 predicted proteins | sample 1779871 | NCBI WGS metagenome assembly ORMF01 (sample SAMEA104232316, study PRJEB22302) | groundwater metagenome | biome: forest; feature: aquifer; material: groundwater | place: USA | collected 2011-08-07 | depth 5.4 m | reverse complement strand
TGCTGCTCGGCTTCAACTCCGCGAAGTACTACCACGGAGACCTGATGGAGCGGTCGATGGCGCTGCTGCTGGCGGTGACGGGCAACGGGGGCAAGAAGGGCACCGGCATCGGCGTGGCGGTCACCGGCATGTTCGGCGGCGCGTTCCTCTTCCCGATGAAGCCGGTCGCCGGCCGCGAGATCTTCCGCGCCATCCTGAACATGCGGGGCAACGTCATCAACGGCATGAAGGCGAACGACCCGGGGCTGACCGACGCGGCGGCGGCGATCCAGTTGCAGCAGGGCGGCGCGGGCAACGGCCACGGAGCGGTACCGGCGTTCCTCTGGTACCACCACAGTGCGCTCGCCGAGCGATGGGAGCATCGGGAGTGGTCCGACCCGAGCATGAGCAAGCCGCTGGCTGAGTTCGTCGACGAGGCGGTCGAGAAGGGCTGGTGGCGCGGGCTGTCGCGGCCGGAGCGGACGCATCGGCCGCGCGTGCTGTTCGAGATCGGCACGAACTGGGCGCGGCGGATGCGCGGCGGGCGCGGCGCGTACGCGCCGATCCTCGAAGGGCTGGAGCTGCTGGTGTGCATGGACTGGCGCGTGTCGGGGAGCGCGATGCAGGCGGACATCCTGCTGCCGGCGGCGGCGCCGTACGAGAAGCCGGGCTTTGCGCAGCCATCGCCGCAGACGATGAACCTGACGTTCTCGGACGCGTGCGTGGCGCCGGCGGGCGAGGCGCGCATGGAGTGGGAGGCCTTCGCCGACCTGGCGCGCAAGATCGAGGAGCGGGCGAAGGCGCGCGGCTTCGTCGAGTACACGGACAGCCGCGGCGGTGCGCACCGTCTCGACGACCTGGGCTCGTACTTCACGGCGAACGGCGCGTTCGAGACGACGGAGGGCCTACTGGCGGAGATGGTGCTGGACACGGTCGAATCGGGCACGCTGCCGCCGGGCACGACCATCGATACGTTCCGGGAGCAGGGGCACGTGCGGTTCATCGACTGGGGCATCACGCCGTTCGCGGCGGTGCAGGCCGCGGATCTGCGCGACGATGAGACGCACGCGCCGCTGCGGCATCACGTGGAGCAGGGGCTGCCGTATCCGACGCTGACGCGGCGGGCGCAGTTCTACATCGACCACCCGTGGTTCATCGAAGCGGGCGAGGCGCTGCCGGTGCACAAGGAGAACCCGCCGATGGGCGGCGACTACCCGCTGGTGATGACGAGCGGCCACTCGCGCTGGAGCATCCACTCCATGAACCAGTCGGACCGTGCGATGCTGGGCACGCATCGCGGCGAGCCGGTGGTGCTGGTGAGCGCGGCCGACGCGTCGGCGCGCGGCATCGGCGACGGCGCGATGGTACGGGTGCACAACGACGTGTCGTCGTTCGTGGCGCAGGCGAAGGTGTCGAGCGGCGTGCGGCCGGGACAGGTGGTCTCGTACAACGGCTGGGAGCCGTACCAGTACGCGGACTGGAAGCACGCGGCCGAAGTGGAGCCGGGGATGGTGAAGTGGCTGCACTTCGCGGGCGGCGAAGGCCACCTGAAGTACTGGACGACGCAATGGCAACCCGCGCCGATCGACCGGGCGTTTCGGGTCGAAGTAGTTGGTAGTGAGTAGTTCGTCGTTTGTAGTAGGGAGCGGGCGGGCTCAGGTTCGCCTGTCAACCATACGGCGCCACGCGCGTAGCACGCGGGTGCGGGCAACGGGTACGCTTGCCGCATGCGCTCTCATGGGGCTAACGACGACTTGACGGCAGGCGCTGCCGGGGCGGCCTCGTCCGAGGACGCGTGGATGCCGGTCGCCGCGCTCGCGATGCTGGTCGCGGCGATGCTGGCCGCCTTCGCCGCATCGATGCTGTTCTACACGCGGGGGCATCTCTCCACGCCGCTCGACGACACGCAGATCTACTTTGCATACGCGCGCCAGATCGCACACGGCCACATCCTGGTCTTCCAGCCGCACGACGATCCCACGTCGGGATCGACGAGCTTCCTGTATCCGTTCGTGCTGGCGGTGGGGTACGCGGCGGGATTTCGCGACCAGCACCTGGTGCTCTGGGGGCTGCTGCTGAACGCGGCGTGCCTGCTGGCCTCGGCCATGCTGGTGGCGGCGATCGCGCGGCGGCTCGTCAACGACCGGCGGCTGGCGTATGCGGCAGGGGCGCTGGTGGCGATCAACGGATGGCTGGGGTGGACGTTTTTCTCGATGATGGAGTCGGGGTTGCACGGGACGCTGCTGCTGGCGGCGGCGTACCTGTATATCCGCGCGAAAGAGCACCCGGCGTCGGTCTGGCGACTCGCGGCGGCGCTGGCGCTGCTCGCGCTCGCTCGGCCGGAGATGACCGTGATGTCGGTGCTGATCGGCGCCATGTGGGCGGCCGATGCGTACTTCGCGAACGGACGCGCGTTTGCGGCGCGCTCGCTGCTGCCGGCCGCCGTCGCGCTGGCAGCATCGGGCGCGTACTTCGCGACGCTGCTTGCGCTGACGGGGAGCGCGCGCACCAACACGTTCATGGTGCAGTCGGTGTTCACGTCGGCGAGGCCGACGATCTTCTCGATCGCCGACACCGTCTCGACGTCGTTCTTCGAGAACCTGCGATTCTCGTTCACGTGGTTCGGGCCCGCGTACCTCGCAACGATCGCATTCGGGCTGTTCGCCGTGGGCGCGGCGTCGCTCGTCGCGGACGACGTTGAAGCGAGACGGCCGACGTGGCGCGGCATGCTGCCCGCGATCGTCGTGCTGGGGTGGCTCTTCGGGTCGCTGGTGCGGAACCCGAACATCGCGCAGCATCGCTGGGCGGCGGCGTACGAGCCGTTCGTGGTGCTACTGGTGGTCTTCGGCACGTGGCGCGTCGTGCGCTACGTCGATGCGCTGCGGCCGCTGCTCTGGCCGGCGATGGTGCCGCTCATCGCCGGCTCGGCGCTGGCGAGCGTGTCGATCGTGAACGTCTACGGCCAGAACACGTCGGACATCTACTTCCAGCAGATGTCCGCGGCGGCGTGGCTGCGGGCAAATACGCCGCCCGATGCCGTTGTGGCGATCAACGACGCCGGCGCGCTGACGTACGGGAGCCGGAGGCGGACACTGGACCTGGTGGGGCTGACATCGCCGGACACGGGGGCGAGCTTCCGGCAGGGGGCGGCGAGCCTCTACGAGTACGTCGAGCGGCTGCCGGCAGAGCGCCGTCCGGCGTACTACGCCGTGTTTCCCACGTGGATCGGCTATACGGATCCGGCCCTTGGCATCCTGCGGTCGCTGACGAACTTCGGGCTGGCGCGTAACACGATCTCCGGCGGCACGAACCTGGTGATCTACCAGGCCGACGCATCGCTGATCAACAGCGGCGAAGCGCCGGGCGAGTTGCCGGCCGAGGCCGCCGGGTGGGCCGTGGTCGACAGCGTCGACGTCGCCGATCTCGCCTCGGAAGCGGCACACGGCTACGCGGCAGCCGCGCGCGAGGTGGGCGTGCCGCCCGTGCAGCTGGTGGCGCGCCGCACGTACAGCGCCGCGACGCCGGTGATCGACGGCGGGCGCGTGATCGCTTACAGCGAGCGGATGACGCTGCGGCCGCGGGACGCGGCGAAGCCGTGGATGCTGGCGGCGCGGGCGAGCGGCGCCGGCGCGGCGACTGTCGTGGTGACATCGGCCGCCGGGCGCGCCGCCGTCACGCTCCCGCAGGACGGCGCGCGATGGCGCGATGCCATCGTGGCGCGCGGGACTGCCGCCGCCGGTGGCCGCGTCAGCATCGAGGTCGCGACCGAGGGCGGCGCCTACAGCTCGTTCCACTACTGGCTGCTGCAGCCGGAGTAGGTAGTTCGTGGTTCGAGGTTGAGGCTGGGGCCGGGGCCATCGGAGGCCCGCGGACACCTCTGGCGCCACGGCATTTGACGGAAAAATCGCCAACGGCTCTTGTAAGCGGTTGCATAGAAGCGTAGGGTGGTGTCCACGACGCGCGTACCGATGCGGCGCGGTGCGCCTCGATGGGGAGGCGTGCGCGAGCCGGATCGACGCCGCGCGATGCGAGGGACTGCCATGCGCGCTGCTCCACGAAACCAGGTTCCCGTCTTCGGCACGTCCGGCATGAGCGGGCCGCGCTCTACGAGGCCGCTGTGGCTTGCGCCGCTGTTCGCCGCGCTGCTGCTGGTGGCTGCGCTCGCCAGCGGCGATGCAGCGCCGGCCGCGGCCGCGGCTGCCGGTGCGAGCGGCGTTGCCGCTGACGCGATCAGCGCCGGCGGGTACCACAGCTGCGCGGCGAAGGACGGGGCGGCCTGGTGCTGGGGCCTGAATACCTACGGCGAGCTCGGCGACGGCACGACGACGGACAGCAGCGTGCCCGTCGCGGTGAGCGGTCTCGGGAGCGGCGTCAGCGCCGTCAGCGCGGGCAGGCACCACGCCTGCGCGATCCAGAATGGTGGCGCTTGGTGCTGGGGCTATAACGCCGAGGGCGAGCTGGGCAACGGCACCATGTCGATCGGCCTCGTCCCGGTGGCGGTGAGCGGCCTGGGGAGTGGCGTTTCGGCGATCAGCGCTGGCTGGCACCACACTTGCGCGCTGAAGGACGGCGGTGCGTGGTGCTGGGGGTACAACGCCTCGGGCCAGCTGGGCATCGGTACGCCCACAGGGCCACAGCTGTTGCCGGTTGCGGTGAGCGGCCTGGGGAGCGGCGTGTCGGCGGTCGGAGCGGGCGAGGCACACTCGTGCGCGATCCAGAACGGCGGCGCGTGGTGCTGGGGGTCTAACGCTTTCGGCGGGCTCGGCGACGGTACGACCGCAGATAGCAGCGTCCCGGTCGGTGTGACGGGCATGGGGAGCGGCGTCTCGGCGATTAGCCTCGGCCAGGCCTACTCGTGTGCGCTCAAAGACGGCGCCGCCTGGTGCTGGGGGATCAATGCTTCCGGCGAGCTGGGCAACGGCACGACGACCAACGCCAGCGTGCCTGTGCCGGTGAGCGGCCTGGGGAGCGGCGTCTCGGCGATCAGCGCCGGCAACGCACACGCATGCGCGCTGAAAGACGGGGCGGCCAGGTGTTGGGGGCACAACGGCTGGGGCCAGTTAGGCGACGGCACCACTACCCAGAGCACCGTGCCTGTCGGCGTAGCTGGCCAGGGGAGCGGCGTCGCCGCGATCAGCGCGGGCAACTCACACACGTGCGCCCGAAAGGCCGGCGGCGTCCTGTGCTGGGGGCGCAACGCAGACGGCCAGCTCGGCGACGCCACCACGATGGAGAGCCACGCACCTGTGGGAGTGGACGGGATGCCGGCCCAGGCGAGCGGCGCCGTCACCGCGATCAGCGGCGGCTTCCTGTACACGTGCGCGCTGAAGGATGGCGGCGCCTGGTGCTGGGGCGACAACTCGAACGGCCAGCTGGGCGACGGCACGACGACTGAACGCCACGCGCCGGTGGCGGTGCCCGGCCTGGGGAGCGGCGTCACCGCGATCACCACGGGCGCGTATCACACGTGCGCGCTGAAGGATGGCGGCGCGTGGTGCTGGGGTGATAACTCGTCCGGCCAGCTGGGCGACGGCACGACGACGGAGCGCCACGCGCCGGTGGCGGTGAGCGGCCTGGGGAGTGGCGTCACGGCGATAAGCGCCGGCGGGTACCACACGTGCGCGCTGAAGAATGGCGCCGCCAAGTGCTGGGGCAGCAGCGGATACGGGCAGGTCGGATACGGCCTCGTGGGGGGCTTCCCTACGCCGGTCGCAGTGAGGGTCCCGGTGACCTGGTTTTCCTGGAGTGAGGTCTTCTGGAGCACTGGCGTCTCGGCCATCAGCGCTGGCACGAACCACACATGCGCGGTGAAAGACGGCAGAGCCGCCTGCTGGGGCCGTAACGACAGGGGCGAGATCGGGAACGGACCGCCGTCTGGATCCGTAACGTGCGGCGGGCCTTGGCCGGGGATCCCATGCATCATGTCTCCGGTGTGGGTAGTGGGGCTGACGAGCGGCGTCGCAGCGATCGATGCCGGCCAGGCGCAAACGTGCGCGCTGAAGGACGGCGGCGCCTGGTGCTGGGGGTGGAACTGGTACGGCGGACTCGGCAACGGCACGACGTCCGACAGCAACGTGCCGGTCGCCGTGAGCGGACTCGGGAGCGGCGTGCTGACGATCGGCACAGGCGGAGTCACTTTCGGAGGCCACGCGTGCGCGTCACGGGACGGCGGCGTCCAGTGCTGGGGCAACAACGGCGACGGCCAGCTCGGAAACGGCACGACAACCAACAGCAGCGTAGCGGTGCCAGTGAGCGGCCTCGGAAGCGGCGCGGTTGCGATCGGCGACGGCGACGTCCACAACTGCGCATTGAAGGCCGGGTTAGCCTGGTGTTGGGGGAACAACTGGAAGGGCGCACTGGGAAACGGGACGACCACGAATAGCCAGGTGCCCGTCATGGTGATGGTCCTGAATTCTGTGGCGGTGGGCGGCATCGCGGAAGCGGTCGATCCGGCCGGCCTGCCGTCGGTCGCGTCGACCGGACCGGACGCCCGGCGGGCGGGGTATTTGTTCGGTGGTGCGGCCGTGGTGGCGCTTGTGATCGTTGGCGCTGCCGGATGGGCCGTGAGGCGCCGCTCTTAGGCGATGGGTGTCAGGGGCGGGGGTAGTGGGTAGCCCGGCTTGCGACCCAACGGCAGGTGTTTCGAGGCGGGCGCAGCTAAAGCTGCTTCGCTACAGGGTACGTCCGTGGGTTGGCGCGCGGGTGTTGCAGATCGTTAGGCCTAGGTGGGCGGACAGGACTGAAGTCCTGTCCCTACCGTGAGGGGGTGCGCCGTGGCGTCGTCGCGGCAATGTGGCGGCCGTGGGCCAACGGAGAGGGAGGGAGTTGGCCTTACATCTACCGGGGGATGAGGTGGACGGCGGTGGCTTTGAAGGAGGCGACGACGGGGTCGCCGGGGCGCAGGTGCAGGTCTTCGATTGAGCGGCGGGTGACGCGGGCGCGCAACACGAAGCCGCAGTCCACCTCAACGCGCGCATCGGCGCCGGTGGGGACGATGCGCGTGACGCGGCCGGGGAGCCGGTTGCGGGCGCTGCCCGCTACGGGCTCGCCCGGGTCGGAGATGCTGACGTCCTCCGGACGCAGGCAGACGAGCGCCTGCTCGAATGTCCCGTCGCCGATCGCCTCGATCACGTGAGCGCCGGCGCGCAGTGTCAGCAGGCCATCCGCTCGCGATTCGACGTGCGCGGGGATCATCGTCTCGATGCCGACGAACGCGGCGACCTCTTCGTCGACGGGCGCGCCGAAGACCTCCGCAGCCGCGCCGATCTGGCGGATGCGGCCGTGCATCAGCACGGCGACGGTGTCGCCGAGGCGGGCCGCCTCGTCGTGGTCGTGCGTGACAAATAGCGTGGTCACGTGCGTCTCGGCGAGCACCGCGGCGAGGTCTTCGATGATCGCCGCGCGCGTCGGCTGGTCGAGCGCGCTGAACGGCTCATCGAGAAACAGCACCTCCGGTTCGAGCGCGAAAGCGCGGGCGAGGCTGACGCGCTGCGCCTCGCCGCCGGAGAGCGTGCGGGACGAGCGCGCGGCGAGGGCATCGACGCCGAATCGGGCGAGCCAGCGATGGGCGCGCTCGCGGCGGGCGGTGCGGCCGACGCCTCGGAGCGCCAGCCCCGTCTCGACGTTGGCGAGGACGCCGCGGTCGAGCAGCAACGGCTCCTGGAAGACGACGGCCATGCGCCGGCGCAGCGCCAGCTCGCGGCCGCGCGTGGGCGCGCCCTCGAACAGCACCTGGCCGGCGTCGGGGCGTTCGAGGAGGGCGAGCTGCAGGAGCAGCGTGCTCTTGCCGGCGCCGTTAGGGCCGATGATGGCGAGCACGCGGCCGGCGGGCACGTCGAGGTGCGGCACGTCGACGACCGTGCGGCCGGCGCGCGCGACCGCGATGTCGCGGGCGGCGAGCTTGGGGGTCGCGCTCAGCGTGGCAGCCACGGTGAGGCGATCGGCGTCGCTGACGCGGAGTCGTCGTGCTGGTCGCGCCAGCGATCGCGGCGAGCGCCGAGCTGCACCCAGGTGAAGAGCGCGTTCACCGCGAACATCATCGCCAGCAGGATGATGCCGAGCGCCAGGGCGACGCCGAAGTTGCCCTTGCCCTGCTCGAGCAGGATGGCGCCGGTGAGCACGCGCGTCTGGCCGCCGACGTTGCCGCCGACCATGACGGAGGCACCCACCTCGGAGATCGCTGCGCCGAAGCCCGCCATGATCGCGGCGAGCAGCGGCAGTCGCACCTCCTGCAGAAGGATCCACAGCGCCTGCAGACGCGACGCGCCGAGCGCGTAGACCTGCAGGCGCAGGCGCGGGTGGAGCGCCGAGAGCGATGCCGCGGTGAAGCCGGTGATCACCGGCGTCGCGATCACCGTCTGGGCGATGATCATGGCGCGCGTCGTGTAGATCCAGTCGAGGCTGCCGAGCGGGCCGCTGCGCCAGAGCAGGATTGCGATCACGAGCCCCACGACCACGGGCGGCAGGCCCATGCCGGTGTTGACCAGCGTCAGCGCCGCCATGCGGCCGGGGAAGCGCCGGAACGCCAGCGTGGCGCCGAGCCCGATGCCCAGCACCAGGCTCAGCGCCGTCGCGACGCCGGAGACGTAGACGGAGCGCCACGCGATCTCGTAGACGTCGCTCTCGTTGCGGAGCAACATGCGGATGGCGTCGCGCAGGCCGTCGGCGATGAGGTCCATGTCAGCCCGCGGGCTCGGGCTTGCCGGCGTCCGGGACGAAGAGCGGCTCGCCGGCGGTGGCGCCTCCGAATTCGCCGATGAGCTTTTGGACGTCGGCGCGCACCAGGAACGCCGCGAAGGCGCGCGCCGCATCGACCTTGACGTTGGCGTGCTTCGCCGGATTCACCACGATGACATGGTAGACGTTGAGCAGGGCCTTGTCCTTTTCGAAGACGACGACGAGGTCGAGGTTCTTCTCCTGCGCCAGGTAGGTGGCGCGGTCGCTGATGGTGTACGCGGCCTTCTGGTTGGCGATCTGGAGCGTGGCGCCCATGCCCTGGCCGGACTCCTCGTACCACGACCGGCCCTTCGGGTCGACGTTTATCGCCTTCCAGAGCTTGAGTTCGAGGGCGTTGGTGCCGGAGTTGTCGCCGCGGCTGATGAATCGCGACTGCTTCGTCGCGATGGCGCTCATGGCGTCGTTGGTGGTCTTGGAGGACTTGAGGGCGGCCGGGTCGTCCTTCGATCCGACGATAATGAAGTCGTTGTGCATGACAAGCGCGCGCTCGATGCCGTCGGCGTTATCGACCATCGTCTTCTCGGCGGCGGGGGAGTGGACGAGGACGACGTCGGCGTCGCCGCGGGACGCCTGCTCGATGGCCTGGCCGGAGCCGACGGCGACGGTCTTGACGGTGTAGCCGCTCTCCTTCTCGAACATGGGGACGAGGACGTCGAGCAGGCCGCTGTCCTGCGTGCTGGTGGTGGTGGCGAGGATCAGCGTGCCGCTGGCCTTCGTCGGCGCGGGGGATGCTGCGGCGGCGGTGGTTGCCGCGGCGGCCGGCGTGTTGGCGTCGTCCTTGCTGTCGCTGCCGCAGGCGGCGGCGAGGAGCAGGCCGATCATTGCGACCGCTGAGAGTAGATGGCGGGAAGTCTTCAACCGCGCCTCCTGTCCGATGAGCGATATGCCGGACGGAGCATATCGCGGGCGGGCGCTACGGTCTAGCGTGTGGCGGGGCTGGTTACAGGTGAAAGATGCGGGCGAATTCGGTGGAGAGGTCGTGCTCGGCGGCTTTGCGGAAGCGTTCGAACATGGCGACGAGACGGCGGCCGTCATCGGTCAGGCGCGAGCCGCCGCCGCCGGCGCCGCCCGCCGCGCTTTCGACGAGCTTCAGTCCCAGGTTCTGCTCGATCTCGCGCACCTTGCCCCAGGCGCGGCGGTAGGAGAGCTGCATGCGGGCGGCTGCCTCGGCCAGCGAGCCGGTCTCATCGATCAGCTCGAGCAGGCGGACGCGGTAGTCACTGAGGACGAGCTTGCCGTCCTCCTCGATCCAGAGCTTGGCGTGCGGCTCCATGGGAGCATCGTAGTGGATCGGTTGGTTGGTTGCTGGTGGTGTCCGGTGCGGGCGTCGCGCTTACGGTAAGCGGTCGGTCCGGGCGGAGGCGCGGTCGCGGGCCTGGTGGAGGGGCTGCGGCTGGGCGACGCTCGGGCCGGGTTGCGGCCCTTCCGCGGCGGCTGCGGTCTCGACTGCCGAGGGGATCTCGTTGGTCGTGCGCAGCGGCTGCTCCCGGAGGAAGAACGTGAGCACGAAGGCGACGAGCATGATGATCATCGAGATCAGGAAGACCTCCGTGATCGACGTCGCGAGCGCCTGCTTCATGGAATCGATCGCCGCGTTGAAGAGGCGGTCGCCATCGGCGCCGAAGATCGGCATGAACGCCTCGTCGTGGAGCGCGGTGAGCGCGTTGCTGTCGAGCAGCACGCGGGGACTCTTGAGTGCCTCCAGCAGCGGCGCCGGTGCGCGCTGCTGGATCTCGGCCGGCAGGCCGGTGGAGAGCTCGCTGTCGAGCCGCCGCGCCATGATTGAGCCCATGATGGCGACGCCGATGGTGCCGCCGACCGAACGAGCGAACTGGATGAGCGACGAACTGACGCCCAGCATGCTGTGGGGCACGGCGTTCTGCGCGGCGAGGACGAGCGTGGGGATCGTCAGGCCCAGGCCGAAGCCGACGATCGCCATATCGGCCATGCCGGTGGTCTGCCGCGAGTGGATCGACAGCAGCGACAGCAGGTAGAGGCCGGCAGCGGCCACGGCCATGCCGAGCACGCTGTTGCGCTTGTACTTGCCGGTGCGTGAGACGATCTGGCCGCCGAGCATGCTGCCGGCGACCATCGATACCGTCATCGGCATGGTGACCATGCCGGCGTTGGTGGCGGAGAAATGCAGCACACCCTGCATGAAGAGCGGGACGTAGATCATGCCGGAGTACATCGCCGCGCCCGAGACGAAGGTGGCGGAGATGGAGACGGCGAAGATCGGGTTGCGGAAGATCGGCAGCGGCACGATCGGCTCTTCAGCGCGGGTCTCGATGATGAGGAACGCGGCGAACATGACGGCGGAGAGGGAGAAGCAGCCGACGATGCGGGGGTCGGTCCAGCTGTACTCGTTGCCAGCCCAGGCGAAGCCGAGCAGGAGCGGCACGATGGCGGCGGCGAGCGTGACGGCGCCGGCGTAGTCGAGCTTGCGGCCGGCGGCGTGCCGCTGGCTGCCCGGCAGCACGGTGCTGAGCACGAAGAGGGCGGCGAGGCCGAGGGGGATGTTGACGTAGAACACCCATCGCCAGCTCAGGTTATCGGTGATGGTGCCGCCGACGAGGGGGCCGATGACGCTGGCGAGGCCGAAGACGCCGCTCATCATGCCGGCGTAGCGGCCGCGCTCCGCGGGCGTGAAGAGGTCGCCGACGATGGCGAAGGCGTTGGCGAAGATGAAACCGCCGCCGAGCCCCTGGATGCCACGGAAGATGATCAGCTGCATCATGGACTGGGACACGCCGGAGAGCACGGAGCCGATCAGGAAGATGACGATGCCGCCGAGGAAGAACGGCTTGCGGCCGTAGATGTCGCCCATCTTGCCGATGATGGGCACGAGCGCGGTCGAGGCGAGCATGTACGACGTGAACACCCACGAGTAGAGCTTGATGCCGGAGAGCTCGGCGATGATGCGCGGCATGGCGGTGCCGACGATGGTCTGGTCCATCGCCGAGAGGAAGAGCCCGAGCATGACGGCGAACATGATCGTCCAGCGGCGCCGGTTATCGAGCTGGGACATGGGCGCGTTCACATGGCCTCCGCTTCGGGCGTGGCGCTGGCGTCTTCGGCCGCGGCGTTGAGGAGCGTGAGGCTGCGCACGAGTCCATCGACCTCGGCGTCGGACAGCCGGTCGAGGATGTCGTTGAGCAGCGCGCGGCCCTCGCGTTCGAGTTCTCCGAGCATGGCGGCGCCGCGCGCGGTGAGGGCGTGGCGCACATAACGGCGGTCGTTCGGGTCGCCATCGCGGCGGAGGTAGTCCTGGCGGACCAGGCGGTCGACGAGGCCGGAGGCTGTGGGCGGCGACACGCGTAGGTGGGCGGCGAGCGACGTGAGCGTGGCGCCGGGCTCACCGCGGACGATGAACAGCACGCGCAGCTGGCTGGTGGTGAGCTCGGCCTCGCTCCACATGCGTACGCGGATGGGATCGACGATCGCCATCGCCTGCGCGTAGAGCTTCATGGCCAGGGTCTGTTGGTCTTCGCGTGCCATCGTTCAGTTCGCCCAAGGCTCATAGTTAGCGTGATGCTAAGGAGAGTATCGAGCGCCGAAGGGGAGGGCAACAGGGCCGAATGGGGCGTTTGGGGTGCAATGCCAAAGAGCAACCCGCCGAAGGGGGCGGCGGGGAGCGTCCCTGCTCAGGACGCCACCTTCCCTTCGGCGGGTTGCTTCTTCGAGGCGATAGTACGCCGTTCCGGCGCGAGAATGCGTAGTTATTATGTGGATTGTTTCCAGTGCGGGGGAGAGTTTCGCGAACGGGTAAGGTCAGGCTGCCTTGAGGGTGTCCTCGACAGCTTCGGGCGGGGCGGGTTCCTGGTCGCCGGCCAGGGCGCGCGTGCGGAACTGGTAGAGCAGGAACGCGCAGGCGGCGGTGAAGAGGATGCTGAGGGCGATCACGAATGCCATGCCTGGTGCGGTCCTCTCGCCTTTCGCTGGGGAGCGGTTGGCCCCGAACGGCCGGGGCCAACCACGGATGTTACACGCCTGTCGGGGAGGAGGCGTGCGGGTGGCGGCCGGGGACTGCCGCCACCCGTACAACCTACTTCTTGGCGGCCGGCTTCTTCTTGGCCGCCGGCTTCTTGGCGGCCGGCTTTCGGGACTTGGCGGCAGCCGGCCTTTCGGGCTTCTTCGCCTGCGGCTTCTTGGCGGCGGCCTTCTTGACCGCTGGCTTCTTCTTGGCCGCCGGCTTCTTGGCGGCCGGCTTCTTCGCTACAGCCATTCTTTCCCTGCCTCCTGTCTTCCTTGACCTGTTGAGCCCCTACCGTTAGGAGCAG
>ORMF011449981.1_pt1 | contig 12996 bp, 28 predicted proteins | sample 1779871 | NCBI WGS metagenome assembly ORMF01 (sample SAMEA104232316, study PRJEB22302) | groundwater metagenome | biome: forest; feature: aquifer; material: groundwater | place: USA | collected 2011-08-07 | depth 5.4 m | reverse complement strand
GCGCCGCGGTTGATGCAGCGCTGGCGCTTTTGAGAGGTTCGGACGGGCGTATGCAATACGCCCCTACGTCGGACGCGAACAGGCTTCTTGATCATTTTACCTCCTCGTTCTTCACCTCATAGAAGAACTCGTCGTGATGGACTTTTTTCATGCCTAGCGGCTCTAGGGTTTCGTTGTCGTAGTTGAGGGCTTTTTCCTTGTCGACGGATTCTTCTATTCGGATCAGGCGGGTCATTTTGTTGGCCCGCAGTTTCTCCAGGACGGTCTCGACCTTGAGCTTGCCGAGGAATTTTATTTTCCACGGCGTCAGGCGGAAACCGATCCGGCCCCAGTTGAGATCGATGGAGCGCGGCTCGGTGAAAAGGTCTTTTTTATTCGCCTCGGCCCAGGCTTCGAGCGCGGCTTCGTTTACAGCGATCGCATGACTCGCGTCCTGCGTTTCCTCCAGCAGTTTGGCGCGGATATCCGCAATGTTCTCTTCCGCCTCATCCGACGCACTGCAAATAAATCTTTGTAGCTCGCCGATCCGTTGCAGCGCGCGGTCGGCTTCGTCGCGGGTGGAGATAACGATTGTTTGTTGTTTTTTTGCCATTTCAGTCCTCCTCGTCTTCCGGCGCGGTCAGTTTGCGTAATTCCGGCATCCAAATATTTACCGGCGCGGGCATAATGCTTTTGAGAGCGGCGCGCGCGACCTCTTCCGAGCACGGCGTCATCGAATAGATCGCACCGTTGCCATATAACTTCGTGAACGCCGGCCTGCCGTTAAATTCCGGCACATCGATGCGGATAAACGAGCAGCCGCCGATCGTCGCTTCGGTCACCTTGCCCGCGATCTGCGTATGGCCAAATATTTCAATGATCGCCCAGGATTCGAACTTTTCCGTTTCCATCTAAAGCTCCTTCTCTCTTGCCAGCCATGCCGGGATCTCGAATTCAATCTCGTCGCCGAGCTCAATGTCGTCTATCTCGGTGTCGCACTCGCCGATCTGCGAGTAGGGGATAAATTTATTTGCGTCGCTCGACCAGCGCGGGCCGGCGTTGCCGATCCAGATGCCCTTGGAGGTTTTGCCGTGGACCGTGGCGGTGACGGTCGTCGTTTGATTAGTGTACGATTGTTTCGCCATCGCTTGCCCATTCCTCGTCGAAACTTTGGATCGCGTCTTCGAGCGTCGCGTAGTTTTCGAACAGCTCGTCTAGCTGATATTTACAAAAGAGATCCCTGACTTCCCGTCTCATCCGGCTGAACTTTAGCTCGCCGCTTTGATTGACTAGCGCGTGGCGCCGCGCTAGGAGCAGTCCGATGGCCAGCGGGTTTATCCACTGGACATCGAGCCAGTCGACGACGATCCGTCTTTGCTCCTGGGCGTCGAGCGTCGCTATTGTCCGGGCGATTTGTTTGACGTCGTCGAACGTGAGAATGCCCTGAGCCATCACCACTGTTGCGTTTAGATTTTGCATTGACCCTCTCCGCCGCCTCTAGCAATGTGCCGGTAAATTTTTTGAGAAAATCATCCTCGCCGCCGCGCTGGGCGCGCATCTCCGTCGCTTCCTTCGCCATCTTCAGCCGGCGCGCCGTGCCCCACCAGTATTCGAACAGATCGCGCGGCCGGTGGCCGGCGTCGTGTTCGCGCTTGAGCGCGCGCACGACTTGCAAGATCATCGACGGATACATGCGCCGCTTGAGCGCCTGGTTGATCACCGCGAAGATCTCGCCATATACGTCGCGGTCGCTCTTTTTCAGAGCGTGGGCGATGGCGTGGGCCGCTTCCATCTCGGCGACGGCCCGGCCCGGCGCGCTGATAGAACTATTCATCAAAAACCTCTGCCACGTTGGGCAAAAGCGCCGGCGCAGTGTCGGCAGCGTTTACCCTTCCAGCTTTTTTTCGGCCGGCCGCATGCCGAGCAAACAAATAGTTGCGGCTCGGCGTCGACGTCCATACGCGAGTTGATCTCCACCAGCTCGATCTCGGCGCGGGTCGCCGCGTGCAGACAGCCCAGGCCGCAGCCGTTGTCGCGCTGATACTCGGCGCAGCGCAGCACGGCGATGGAGCTAGAGCGCTGCGGGCAAAACACCTGGCCGGTGAATTCGGGAGCGGCGTCGCCCTTGAAAAAACGCCGGACGGAAAATCCTTCGGACGGGCGGACACGCAGGTCCGCCCCTACGTTTTTTGACATCACAACCTCTCCGCGATCGGCCGCCGGCCGTGACCGATAGCAAATTCTTTTTTTGGAGAGACAAATTTTGCAGGCTCTGCCACTAGCGCGCGCGCCAGCGGAAAAACCGTCTCACTCCCGCAAGTCTCGCAACACCCGCGCGGCGCGCAGTCTTGGATCTCCTGACAATTGACACAAAGATAAGCAGTGCGCAGTTTCATCGGCCCTCCGATCAGTCCTTATTTTCAGATCCCGTCTTTGATGCCGTGCGCTCGATCGAGATGGATATTGAGCCAGCCTTTTTTGGAAAAGTGCGAGCCGCAATTTTTAATCGGGCACCAGAGCACGCCTTCTTTATTTTCAGCAGCTTTTGCGGCCGGCGCCGCGGTTGGTTCCGATTTTTTGTTTTTCGGATGTTCGTTGCGTGTGTGCGCAGAGAGTTTGCCGACGCTGTCGAAGCTCGCCGCGCAATGTTTGCAGGGGAACTGCTTGCCAGTCGCCGGCGCCGGCAACGCCGCAGCGGGCGCAGCGACATCCATAGCGGCCGAGCTGCGGCCGTGATTGTCTATCAGATCGCCCGCCATGCGCAGCGCCTCTTTGATTGTTTCGCCGTCGCCCTCGACGTTGACGATTGCTACCTGGATTTTAGCCATTCGATCCTCCGATTTTTTTCTTGCGATAATTGCGCACGCGGCAGGCGCCGCAAGCGCGCCGCCGCGGCAGCCGCGGTTTCCTGTTGCAGATTTGGCACAGCGGACCTTTTACAGTCTGACGCACGCCGAGTTTGTCGCGCAGCTTCGGCAACACCTCGAAGCGCAGCGACTCGCGTTCGTTGCGTTGACAGAGAGCGCCCACGCCATAGAATAAAAAACTTCTCCCGGCGCGAAGCTCCGCCTCGCACAGATCGCGCTGCGCGACCAAAATATCTTCCATCCGCGCCCTGGTAATATCCAAGTCGTCGGCTAATTTGCGGATCAGCTCGTCGTTGGTCATTGTCTCGCCTTGATGTGTTTGCTGCGCGCCCAGGCGCGCTCGACCAGTAAATGATCGATGGACTTGCCCGCTTTGATGCGCATATCGCGCATCACCCGCAGCACCTCGCAGAGCGCGCGAAAGTCGTGCTGGATAAAACCGGTCAACCGCTTCGACGCCTCCTCGGTCAGCGTGCCGTTGAGAGTCTCCTCGGCGATATCGACGACCTCGGCGTCATCGAGTCCCGGCGCGATTTCCACCGACAAGCGGTCGGCAAACGGCGCCATCGGCCCGCTCACCGCCATGCGATCGATAGCCTCGTCGCCGCGCGTCGAGCGAAAGTCCGCCTTCTGCCAGACCCATGAGAGAAAATACATTTGCCCGGCGAGCAAAACGCCGGTGCCGGTTTCATCGTGCAGATCGCGGATGAATTCCAAGCAGCGCTTATCGTGGGTCAGATGATCGGCCTCGTCGAAAACTAAAAATTCAGGATAGGCCGCCAGCCGCCTAACGATGTCTTCATGCAAGCCGGATATCTTCGGCCCCTCGCGCTCGATCAATCCCATGTTGATCGCCAGCTTGCTGACTAGCGCCGGCAAACTGCCAGTGGTCACGCGGCAGCGGACGATGCGGATCGGCGCCTTGCCGTCGTGGCGGCTCAGCTCCTGAGCCTTGCGCAGCGCATAGCTCTTGCCCGCGCCGTACGGACCTACCACCGCGCCGAGCAGATGATGATCGCGCACCCGCGCCAGATGATTGTTGACGATCTTGACGCAGCGAGTCTCGACGAAGCCCATGAACTTCGCCACGCCTTCCGGGCCGTCCTCCAGGGCGCGCAGCCGCTCCACCGCCAGACCGATGCGGGCGAAGTTGGTTTCGTCGTCGAGCCTGCCATCGACGAGGAATCTGGCGACGACGGTGCGACCTTCCTTGCCCAGTCCGAGCCGGCGCGCCAGCGCCGTCTTATCGAGCCCTTCGTTGCGGTAAAACTCACGCAGCCAACGGCGCGCGTCATCGATGCGCCGCGCCGAGAGATCTTCCACCGGTTCGTCGTCTTTGATTTTTTCCGCCGTCTCAGCCATCGAACCTCCATTATTTTAAAAGCTTCTAAAATTGGACAATTCCCAAAAAAGCCAAATTTTTTTTACTCAGTCCTTGTGCTTTACGTGACAGTCCCAGCAATATTTTCCGCCGCAGAAGTGGCACCAATAGACGCGCTGCTCTTGGTTTGGCGAGCAGCTCTTGCAGACGCCGGTCTGCGTGCGGAAAGGATTTGGACCCTCAGAAAAACGGACGCGGGCAAACGATGCGGCGCCGGCAGCCTTTTCCGCCTCGAACAATTCGAGGAGCGATTGTTGCGCGCTCATGGCTCTCTGCTTTCAACGCGATTAGAGCCGCACTCTCCGCAGATTTTTTCCACGATGATCGACGGCTTTGTTTTCAAAACGCGCTCTTCGAGGACATAAAGGTTTTTGCCACATGCGCGGCATGTCCAATTCGTATCAATTTCAAGAGACTTCGCGCACTCGATTGGACCCCAGACAAACGCATCTATGCTTTCGGCTTTCCTGCCGCGCACGACTTCGCCAATCACAACTTCGAGCAATTGCGCATTGCCGAGGTCGCGGGCACACAAGTACTCGTCAGGCAGCAGCTTCAATTCGACGGTTAGCTGAACGGTAGGTTCGAGCTCTTCGTTATCAGAATTTGTATTGCTCATCCTTCCTCCTCGTCGAGCCACGGATTTTTTTCACTGGCGAAAAGCTCGTCGGCGGACTTCAAATCCTCGTCAGCCGTAAAGGGTGAGTCCTTCGATACGCGCTGCGCGCTACTCAGGACGGACGGATTATTTTTGGAGCCACCTACCCCAATGGTTCTCCCGTCGCGCAGCGCCCTGTCGGCGATCTGGAACTTGGGCAAGAGCTTGTAAACCCGCTGCGCCGGCTGCGCGTTGACAGCGATTTTTTCGCGTTCTTGGTCCATGACTCTCTCGTATCGTTTCTCCGCCTGGACGCGGGCCATTGGGTTGGGGTACTGGGCCTGCTTGGCGAGCTCGTCGATGCGCTCGCGCACCGAGTTTTTCTGCGCGCGCTTGATGTCGCGCTCGCGGGCGAGGTCTTCCTCGCTGGCGCCGAAGTCGAGCAGCTCGCGGTTATGCGCCTTGCAGAGAAAGCGGTCGTCCTTGTAGATCACCAGCTCGCCGATATTGGCCGGGTCGTAAAACACTTCGACGTCCTGGCCGACGATGGCCGCCAGCTCCGGCGCCATGAAGAAACGCTGCGCGCCCTTGGAGCCGAACATCTCGATGCCAAAGCGCTGGACCTTTTTTGCGCGCCGCTGCATGAGCAGCAGATCGAGCACGCGCTCGCTTGCAACTTCGCGCGGCGCCCAGCCGTTCTTGACGTGGCGCTCCAGCTCGGCCAGCGGCGAGAGGCCCTTGAGGGCGCGCGAATCGGTATGATGATAGACGTTGACGATCCAGCGGTGCAGCGCATCGGCAAACCGCTCGATGGGCATGATCGCGCCGCGCATGGACTCCCAGTCGCGCGAGGGACCGATGTCCTGGTGCAGCGGATTGGTTTCAGGGTTACGGCCGACGTAACCGGGCAAGTGCTTGATGCCGTTTTCGAGCACGCCGAACCAGCGCTCAATGGGCTTACTTTTGCCGTGATAGCCGCGGGCAAACACCGTGCGGATGCCGAGGTCGTGACAGACCGCGCGGACATAGGAGGAGCGGAAGTCTTTGCCCAGGTCGGAGTAAAAGTTTTCGAACAGGCCGCGCGACGGCCAGCCGCTGTCGGACTTTTTCAACACCGCGTTGCGGATGCACAGGCCGATGGCGTTGGCGCCGGGATAGGTCGACTTCTTTTCGTGGCTTAACACGTAGCCGAGGATCTCGTTGGTGCAGATGTCTTGGATCGCCGTCAACCAAGGCCGGCCGATGGAGCCGTCGGCAAAGACGACGATGTGATCGAGGATGTGATGATCGGTGTCGCACCACAGCCGCGGCGCCGCCGGCTTGCGCCGCAGCGTGACCAGGGCGAACTTGTCGTCGAACTGCTTGGCGCCGACGCGCGCATGGGCGACGAGATCGGGATCGAGTTCTTTTATTCGGCGCAACACAAACGAGTAGGAAGGCGCTCTGAGTCCGCTCATCTCGAAGTCTTTGGCGACAGCTTTATAGATATGCGCCGCCGCCGGGCGGTGCGGCTGTAAAAACTCGGTCTTGATTCGCGCGACAATTTTGTCATCGGCCACGCGCGGCCGCCCGCGGTCCGCGCGGGGCTTGCGCGCCAAGCCGGCCAGGCCGTATTTGTCCAGCGCGCGCAGCTTTCTCTTTACTGTCGATAGCGACATGTTGCGGAGCGATTCCAGATTCTCCGGATTTGGTAATTTTGAATTTGTAATTTGGAATTGCCGTAGCGCGTCGGCGAGGTCGTTGAGCTTCGATAATTCGGATTCGTTCAAGCCGTTTAAAGTGGGTCTGGAGAGGGCAGCCGGTTGAGAAACGGCACAGGAAGGGAGGTGAACTTCCTGCTTGCCCTCTCCACGGTCGCCCGGTGTGACGGCGACGGGCGAGTCCTTCGACAAGCTCAGGATGAGCGGGTCGATTTGCGATTGGAAGAAATTTTGTTGCGCTTGGGTCGGCAGCGATTCGAGCAAGACTTCTCTGACGGCTTTGCCGTTGGCCGATTTGCCGGCGGCGCGCGTAGTCAACTCGTCCAGACGATCGCGCAAGCGACGCTCGGAAAGTTTCAGCAAGTTCGCCGCTTCGATTAAGGAGAGCCAAGTCATCCGGCTTCACCCTCACCCAACTCCAACTCCGCTTTGATCTGTTCGAGGGTTTTGCCGAGGGTCAGCGAGATGTTGTCGCGCTGGTCGACATGGACGCGCACCGGCCATTGCGCGAAGTGCGGCTCGATGCCGCGGCAAAACGCTTTGCGAAAGCGGCTCTGGAATTCATGCATCAAAATGCACTCGCCGTCGCGAAACTCTTTACGCGGGAAATTCCGCTCGATCAGCGCCGCGGTCTTGCGCTCGACGTCCGGCGGCGCGGCATCTTTGTCGCGCGCGATCGCGCGAGCTTCGTCGAGGAAGTTTTTGGTTTTATCGTCCATGCTTCACCCCGTCGATCTCGCCATTGCCGAATTTAGCGATGCTGCCGAAAATCCATCCGACCAAGATTCCGAGAACGAGCCACACGTCGGCGATCGCGATGATTTGAAAACCTTGCTCCCACATGTTGCCTCCAACTAATTGAGATAGATCGAGCTCACCATCAGCTTGCGCGCCTCGGCGGCGATCTCTTGGGCGTTGTCGAGCGCCCATTGCGTCGCGTCCTCCACCGTCTCCCCCGGCGCGTCGATAAAAACCGCGAACGCCACCGGACCGTTGGGGATTTGACCGACGCAGTGAAAGAAGCCGTGAGTGGCGCAGTACAGCGCCGCCATGATCGGCGGCACGAGAATCGTTACGCTGTAGCAGCCCGGAAACGGTTGCAGGGAAAATTTCACGCCGCCTCCGGGCCGTCGTCCGTCGATTCCAGATTTTCCGACTCCGACAATCTGGAATCTGCATCCGCGAGTCTGCTCGCGAGTTTGGACATCTCCGCCGAGTGCGCCGTCATCCGCGCGCAGTGCGCCTCGACCTCATGGCGCGGCAGATCGAGCATCGCCTCCTGCATGGCGTAGTGCTCATCGGCCATCTGCGAGAGCCGCGCCCGGATCGCGTCTTGAAAATTGATGATGGACATTTCCTAACCCCTTAGCGCCTTAGCGCCTTTGCGGGAGAATTCCGATTCCGAATTCCCGAACGAAAGAAGGCGGGCACTTCCATCGACTGCACAACGATCGGCGCCGGCGTCGCCGCAGGCGCGCGCGCCAACACGTTGGCCTCAATGATTGCCGACGCGAGCTTGTCCTGCGCCGCGACGCGGTCGCGCTCGAAGTTGGCCGCGGCGATGGCGCGATTGTCCCGCGCGGTCTGCGCGGTCTCCGCGTCGGTGGCGTCGACCCAGTCGAAGCGTTTGACGATAGTCAAACCCCGATCGCCCTGAGCTTGTAGAAGGGCGGTCGCGGTTTGATTAGACAGCACCGTCTTGCCGTCGGCGTCCTTGTAGATGAAATAGTCGGCGGCGATGGCCGACGCGATTCCGATCAAAATGCCGACGCCGATGACGACACCGATGACGAATGCGACAATAGTTTTTTTCATAGGACACCTCCGGGAAAATTTAAGATCGACAGATTGATCGCGTGTTGATTGAGCTCGCGGCCGAAGTAGCACATGGCGTTAAGCGAATAGACTTCCTCGCAGGTCGCGCACAGTTCGTGATCGCCGAGATCGTCATGGACGATTGTCAGCGAGCGCAGCGCCAGCCGGCGCAGGCAAACCTCGCAGCGTTTGGAATCTGCAATCTGTAATTTGGAATCGCGCCGCGCGCTCACGCCGCCCTCCGAGTCTTCTCGCCGGCCAAGCGTTCCGCGCGCTCGAGCTGGGCAAAGACGCGATCGTATTTTTGGCGGAGCTTCGCCGACTCGGCGAAAAAGGCGTCGCGCACTGCCATGCGCAGTTCCGGATAGTTTTTTAATTTTGAATTTTGAACTTTTAATTTCCCCATCACGCCGCCCTCCTCGTCTTTTTCTCTCTCCTCCGTCCGCCGTCCGGAAACACCGCGCTCTCGGCCAGCCCCAACGCCCGCGCCACCGCCGCGCGATGCGCATAGCCCTTGTGCGTGCCGGCGAACATTTTAGAGAGCAGCGCCTTCGAGATGCCCAGTCGCCGGGCGATCTTCGTCGCCGTGGTTCCTCTCTGGAGCAGGGCAATCTTTATCTGGATTTCTCGCTTGCGATTTTGTTGGCAGCGATAGATTGCCGCATAGGCATCTCTGAGAAGATTCGCGTCCATTACGCCGCCCTCTTTTCTTTGGGGGATTTCGCGATCGCCGGCAGGGTTGTTTTGAGGCAGCGTGCGATTCCCTTCTGCACGAACTCGTTTTGCCGCTGATTTTTGATGTGCCGGGTGATCGTCGCCACGCTCACGTCGAGCGCGCGGGCGATCGCGGTATTCGAGACGCCCAAGTCGTACTGCAATAGTTTGACTTTGCGCTCGTCGAGTTGATAAGGAGGTGTTGCCGTTCGGTAAATCATTGACAGGATCGACACTAACGAATTGTTAGGAATCTGTCAACACAAAAACAACAATTTGTTAGGATTATTTTGAAGGCCAAGGAAGTCGGCGAAAGAATTAAAGAAATCAGAGGCAGCCGATCACGCGCGGCCTTTGCCGCTCTGGTATCGCTAAGCGATGTTGCGATTCTTAACTACGAAAACGGACGCGTTCCTTCATTGCCAATATTAGAGAAGATAGCAGCGCAGGACACGCAAAAACGCGGCGTTGATTGGATACTCACCGGGCGCGGATCGGAAGGGGCAATACATGAACATGGCGGGCAGTATGGTCGTCCCGTCTCACCAGGCATCCCCGAAGACATTCCTCTTGTCGGGAGCGCGCGCGGCGGTCGCGGAAAGTTCTCGCATGACGGCTATCCAGCCGGCGAAGGATGGAAAAAGGTAAGGCGTCCTTACGATGTTCTGGATAAAAACGCCTTCGCGGTATTAGTAGAGGGCGACAGTATGGCGCCGCGCTATGAGAAAGGCGACATCGTGATTTGCTCTCCGGCGAAGGGCTGGAGGCAGGGAGACTACTGCGTCGTCGTTACGCACGACGACGAGTCTTTAATCAAGTGTGTGCACGATCGCGACGGTCATTTTATATTGTCGAGCATAGCGCCGGGTTACGAGCCATTGCTGTTCGAAAAAAAACAGATCCGCGCAATCCACAAAATTGTCTGGAGAAAGGAAAAGTAAAGTGACTGATCTATCTTTCAAGGCAATTGTCGGGACCATTTTCCTTGCTGTCGTCTTTTTTGGCATGCTCTCACTATTAGGCTATTGGAATGACAAATCCGACGCGCCGAAGCGTATCGCGAAAGATTCCGTCGCAACACAAAGAGCATCCCAGACACCGGAAGAACAAGGATCCCAAATAACAAACCAGCTACAATCAATGAAAGCTGCGGTAGTTCAGATACATGCGGACAAGATCAACCGGGATCTCGCAATTGAAATAAAAAAGGTCACTGCAAACTCGGTCGATAAAGTTGGTCTGAATTTCGATCTAACTCGCAACTCGCTCACGGAAATCGATTTGCTCATTCCTTATCGGGAGTCCTTTTTTGAATTAGAGAAGACGATTAAAGATCAGAACCGCGGTGTTTTGCCTCAATGGTTGAAGGATAATCGTGATTGGCAATATCTAGACAAAGAATGGTCCCGATGATGATGTGCTGCCGCCACTGCGGCCACGAGTTTCAGCCGCGGCTGATCGCCGCGCACCGGCGGTAGGATTTAGATGATCTTCTTCCTCACTATCTTCTTACTCCTTGCTTCCCCCGCGCGGGCGCAAGTGGCGCCGGAGATTGAGGTAACCAACCTGGAGTATCGCGTCGTCGAAAAAAAATAATGTCTGGTGGCGCTTCTCTTGGAAGATCTACGTCTGGAACCGCGGCGCCGAGCCGGTGCGCTTCAACGCCGTAGTGAACTTTCTTGAGCAGCAGGGCTTCATCGTCGACCGCGGCTACGCCCAGCAGCTCTTTCTCGCCGCCGGCAACTATGGAAGCTTCGACGGTAGCACGTTGATAAATATTGCCGTCGCCGCCAAAGTGGCCCGCGCCACGGGCGAAGTGCGGCCGCTGCGCTAAACCCGCGCCCGATATTTTTTTTATTTAGTGTTGACAGGAAAGTATGTTTAATAGTAAAAGTAGGTTAACTTAGTTGGCAGTGTAATCATGTGGCGCAGTTTCAGATCAAACAATGGGCGGACGATGAGCATAGGGCGGCGAAGTTGGTAGCGCTCGCAACTGGCAAAACTCTTTACAGCTTCGTAATCGAAGCCGTTCGCGAAAAGGTCGAGCGAGATTGCCCACGTGAATTGATCGCCGGCTTAAAAAAACTTCGTGACAAGAGTAAGCGGCAATAGATGATGAAGTAAACTTTTAAATCACCGGCCAAGGCCAGAGAGCCATAAGCCGGTAGTTTTCAGAGGTCTCGAAAGGCCCGATCCCTTGCGGGAGCGGGCCTTTTTTTTGTCATGAGATGGCAGACTCGGTGGATAGTTGGGATGATTTTTTAGCTCGGCGGCGTGGACGGCTCTGTTGTCTCTCGCGGCCATCGGGTTGCTGGTCATTCTCGCGGCTAATTGGCAAGGGTGACGGTGAAAACCAGGGAGGGTTTATGAAACGAATTGGATTGGCGCTTATCGCATTACTGGCGCTGGTGGTCTCGGCCTTTGCCGAAGCGACGATTATTAGCGGTCCGGCGGTGCGGCAGTATTCGGGGCGCATGTTCGGCGCGGCGGTCGTATTGACCAACGGCAGTCTGGCGAGCGCAGTGATGACTTTGCCTAGCGCGGCGACGGTTGCCGGCGTCGCGACGGTTTACGGCACATACACTGTTTTTACCTTTAGCGCTGTCGGCGATCCTGTCGCGCCGGGCGATTCGCTCGTGGTCGACGTCACCGACGGTTTCGATTTCGACACTAAGTCAATCGTTTGCGCGGTGGGCGCGGGCGGGCTTACCTCCTGTCGATAAATCGCAGAGAGCGGCGCGGCTCTTACAGCAACAGCTTTGGATCGGGAAAGATTGATTAAGATGTTTCACCACAGAGCGCACAGAGGTCGGTCAGAGGTCGGAAATATTTTACTTTCCGTCTCTGTGATCTCTGTGCTCTCTGTGATGAATCTTTCTTGCTCTCTGCCGATCCGCTCCGAAGATATTCCCGCCGTGCTCGACAAACTGTCCGCGGACCATGCCAGTGCCTGCCTCCGCACTGGTATCCGCGGCGGCGCCGGGGCGATTGCGATCGCTCCGGCGCCTTCTATTCCGGCCGGCGGCTACGGTTTCGCCGAGCTGGAGTTTTGCCGTTCTAATGAGCCGGGCTCCGAGATCGAGATCAAGCCCGACGGCACGTTGACGATCAAGCACGGCGTGGCCGTGGGACTGGCGGAGATCAAAGAGCAGTTGGACGCGCTGACGAAAATCATCTACGCCATCGTCGCCAAGATATACGACAAACCGGAAGAGACATCCCGCAAAGGCGCAAAGGCGCAAAGTTCGGAGTTTTAAAATGAATTCCAAATCGCTGTTCGCGTCGAAAACTGTTTGGATTAATACGCTCAGCGCGGTGTTGATCCCGGTGCTATCGGCCAACGGGATCTCGCTGAGCGCCGACGAGATCGGTTTGTTGTTCGCCGCCGGCAATGTCGCGCTGCGGTTGATCAGCAGCGCGCCGGTGCATTTGATCAAAAAATCATGAGCGAGATTTTCAAAGAGCCGGCGCGGATGGTTGTCCCGGCGACCTTGATCGGCGGCTCTATCGGCCTGTTCGCGGCGATCCGCTCGCTCGAAAATGTGCCGCCCTGGATACAGAAGCTGATCGAGACTCAAGGCTCCGATTTCATCGTCGCTTTTACGGTGCTCGGCGCGGTGATTTATTTCTCGCCGCGGCTGATCAAGGCGCTGACCGATCAGGCGGTGGCGTTGAGCATTATAGCCGAGAGCATGCGCGGCCTGCCGCAAAAAGACCACATGAAATTCGAAGAGATATTGATCGGCCAAGAAATGCTCCATCGGTCCCTCGACCGCGTCCACGCGCGGCTCGACGCGCTGGTAAAGGACGGCAATGGCTAGAATCAGAGACGACCGCGAGGAAAAAGCTTTATCGCGCGGCATGATCCTGGAAGTGCTGCAAGCATCCGTCGACCGCGAGCGCGGCGACAGCGAGAGCGTCGCCACCTACGTCGACGAAGAG
>ORMF010803870.1_pt1 | contig 13001 bp, 11 predicted proteins | sample 1779871 | NCBI WGS metagenome assembly ORMF01 (sample SAMEA104232316, study PRJEB22302) | groundwater metagenome | biome: forest; feature: aquifer; material: groundwater | place: USA | collected 2011-08-07 | depth 5.4 m | reverse complement strand
TTCCCTTCGAGGACGATGTTATTGAGGGGGTTGGTGGGTTTATGTTCCAGGGTTTCGGCTTCCATTTGATTCTCCTCGTGCTCGTCCTCGTCCTCGTTCTCGTCCTCGGTTCGTGATGGTCGATTACGAGGACGAGGACGAGGACGACTCTATTCCGTCGACACCTGCTCGTTCTCTCCATGCAGCGCCGCCCGCAGGGTGTGCCATGCCAGCGTCGCGCATTTCACCCGTGCTGGGAACTCTCGCACTCCGCCAAAGACCGCCAGCTTGTCCAGGCCCTCTATCTTGGGAACCTCCTCGGGATCGCCCGTCACCAGATCGTGGAAACGCTGGAAGATTGCTTCGGCTTCTTTCGCCGGCCTGCCTTTGACCGCTTCGGTCATAAGGGATGCGGAGGCGGTCGAGATAGCACAGCCGGTACCCTCGAACGCAAGGTCTGTCACCATTCCCCCGTCAACCTTCAAGTAGACGGTCAGGCGGTCGCCGCAAAGGGGGTTGTTCCCGTCGACGGCGCGGGCGTCCTCGATCTTCCGAAAGTTGCGCGGTTTCCGGTAGTGATCGAGAATGACTTCCTGATATAGTTCACGTAGATCGCTCATGGTATTGGAGTGGTGGAGTAATGGAGTGGTGGAGTAATGGAGTGATGGAGTATTGGGTGTCTTTTCATCACTCCAATACTCCACTACACCTATACTCCCTATCTGAATACTTCGATCACCTTCCGCACTCCCGCCGCCAGCGCGTCCAGCTCCTCGCGCGTGTTATAGAGGGGGGGGGATGCGGGAGTTGGGGCGGGCAGGCCGTATCGCTCCATGACCGGCTGGGTGCAGTGGTGGCCGGTGCGCACGGCGATTCCTTCGGGATCAAGCAGCGTACCGACATGGTGGGGATGGGCGCCGTCCACAACGAATGAAATGACGGACGCTTTTTCCTTGGCGGTTCCAATGAGGCGGACCCCGTCCATGTCCGACAGCAGGGAAGTGCCGTAATCGAGCAGATCGTGCTCGTGGGCAGCAACCGCCTCCATATCCAGATCGTTCATATAGTCGACTGCGGCGCCAAAACCGATCGCCCCCGCGATGTGTGGGGTGCCTGCCTCGAATCGATAAGGAAGCTCGTTATAGGTCGTCCGTTCGAACGAGACGGTCCGGATCATGTCCCCTCCACCCTGCCATGGCGGCATATCCTCGAGGTATTCGGACTTCCCGTATAGGATACCGATTCCCGTCGGACCGAACATCTTATGGCCCGAGAACGCGTAGAAGTCCACGTCGAGCGCCTGGACGTCGACCCGCATATGGGGCATCGCCTGAGCGCCATCGAGGAGTACGGGAATCCCTCGCGCGTGCGCCAACTCGATGATCCGATCGACCGGGTTGATGGTGCCGAGAGAATTTGATACGTGAACCAGGGCCACGATCTTCGTTCGGGGATTGAGCATCCGCTCGAATTGGTCCATCACCAGGTCACCGTCCTCGTCGATTGGGACGACCCGGAGGACAGCCTCGCGCTCATCGCAGATCATCTGCCAGGGAACGATATTGGAGTGGTGCTCCATCGTCGAGATGATCACTTCGTCGCCCGGTCCCAGGTGCTTGCGTCCATAGCTTTGAGCGACGATGTTGATGCTCTCCGTGGTTCCGCGAGTGAAAATGACCTCATGCCGATGAGCAGCATTAATGTAACGGGTGATCCTGTCCCTTGCACCTTCGTAGGCTCTGGTAGCCCGCTCACTCAGCGTGTGGACTCCGCGATGGACGTTGGCGTTGTCCACCTCGTAGTATCGGCGGATGGCGTCGATCACGAATTGCGGCTTTTGAGAAGTCGCGGCGTTGTCGAAATAGACAAGCGGGTTTCCTCGGATTGTCTGCCGGAGGATCGGAAAGTCTTGTCGAATTTTCTTGACGTCCAGCGTTGGACGGATTAGTGTCTGCGTACTCATTTAGTGCAACCTATGTTCAGCCGGTAGGGGCGAAGCGATTGCGCGATAACGTATGGGTTAATCGATTCGGTTTCTGGCAATCGCTTCGCCCCTACCCTTCATTCTTTGCCAGCCGATCTCAGTTTCGCTAGAACCACGCGCTCCAGCTCCTCCCGCAGCGGCTCCACCCTGATCCGCCCGATCACGTCGCTCGCGAAGGCGTTGGTCAGCAGGGCGCGGGCTTCGTCTTTTCCAATTCCGCGCGCTCGCAGATAAAACAGCGCCTCATCGGACAATTGCCCGATCGTCGCGCCGTGTGTACACCTGACATCGTCGGCATAAATCTCGAGCTGCGGCTTGGTGTTCGCCTGGGCGTCTGGCGACAGAAGAAGGTTCTGATTCGTCTGCTTGGCATCCGTCTTCTGCGCGTCCGGATGCACGTGGATTTTGCCGCTGAATACCGTCCGCGACTGACCGTCGAGGATGCCCTTGTACAGCTCGTGGCTGTTGCAGTGGGGCATGGCATGATCGAGTCGGGTGTGGTTGTCGAGAAGCTGCTTTCCGGCAGCCATGTAGAGACCGTTCAGTGTGCATTCGATCCCCTCGCCGCCGAGGTAAGCTCCGACATCGTTTCGCACGATCGCTCCACCGAGTGTGATGTTGTTCGTCGTGAAGTTCGCGCTGCGGTCGAGGCTGATCTGCGTAGACGCCACGTGGAATGATTCGAGGCTTTCGCGTTCGACCTTTACATGGTCCAGGACCGCGTTTTCACCGGCGACGATCTCCGTAACAGCATTCGTGAAATAGGTACCTTTCCCAAGTCCCGCATAGCTCTCGACGATCGTGACTTGGCTGCTCTCTTCGGCGACAATCAATGTTCGCGGGAATGTGGTGAAGGGCTCGGGCGCTTCGTTCGACAAAAAGTGCAGATGTACAGGCTTTTCCAGTACCGCGCCGCGCGAAATATGTACGAAGGCGCCGTCTTCCATCAGCGCCGTGTTCAGTGCGACGAACGGCCGGCTGTGATACAGCGCTTGCTGTGCCAAATACCGCCCGACCAGCTCCGAATCGGTGTCCAGCGTTTCGGCAAGGGACTTCACGCGGACTCCGGCCGGCAGCGTACCTACGGACGATAACTCGCGTGAGTAAAAGCCGTTGACGAACACCAAACGGTGGCATCCGCGGTCATCGAACTTCCGCCTTCGGACGATTTGGTCGTTAAGACCGGACGGATCGTAAACAGGCTGCGAGAACGCAGTGTCCGCGATAGGACGTACGTCCGTGTATCGCCACTCTTCCTCTTTGAGGGTGGGAAATCCGAGCTCGGCGAACCGGTCGAAAGCGGCGCGGCGAAGTCCGACCAGCCATACGGGTTCATTGGCCGTTTGGAGTCGCTGGTCGAAGAGCGCAAGGTATTGGTCGATTGATGTTGCTTCCTGGATCACGCCGGTACCGCGGCCTCCTGCAGCCATTCGTATCCTTTGTCCTCGAGCTCGAGGGCGAGATTCTTATCGCCCGATCTCACGATTCGGCCATCGATCAGGACATGGACGAAGTCCGGCACGATGTAGTTGAGGAGCCGCTGGTAGTGTGTAACCACCAGGATTGCGCGCTCCGGGCTGCGCAAGCCGTTGACGCCTTTGGCGACGATCCTAAGAGCGTCGATATCCAGGCCGGAGTCCGTTTCATCCAGGATCGCAAACTTCGGGTCCAGAACCGCCATTTGGAAGATCTCATTTCGCTTCTTCTCTCCGCCAGAGAAGCCTTCGTTCACGGGACGATTGAGCAGGCTCTGATCGAGCTCCAGAAGTTTCGCCTTCTCTTTAACGAGTTTCAGGAAGTCCATCGCATCGAGCTCCGGTTCGCCCCGATGCTTGCGGATTGCGTTCAGGCCGGCCTTCAGGAAGTAGGTATTGCTCACGCCGGGAATCTCGACCGGATATTGGAATGCCAGGAAGACCCCTTCGCGTGCGCGCTCCTCGGGATCCATGTCCAATAGGTCCATACCGTCGTATGTGACCTCGCCCGCCGTTATGTCGTAGGCATCACGACCGGCTAAAACGGAAGCAAGTGTGCTTTTCCCCGATCCGTTCGGCCCCATGATGGCGTGGACCTCGCCCGCATTAATCGTCAGGTCGATCCCTCGCAGTATCTCATTGTTGTCTACACTCGCGTGCAGATTGCGTATTTCAAGCATTCACGGTCCTTTTTGTCGTTGATTTATCCAACGCTGCCTTCGAGGCTCACCCCCAGCAGCTTCTGCGCCTCTACGGCAAACTCCATTGGCAACTCTCGGAAGACCTCACGGCAGAAGCCGTTTACGATCATGCTGACCGCGTCTTCCGTCGAAAGACCGCGCTGGTTGCAGTAAAAGATCTGGTCCTCGCCGATCTTGCTGGTCGATGCCTCATGCTCCACCTGGGCGGTCGGATTCTTGACCTCTATGTACGGGAAAGTATGCGCGCCGCACTTGTCTCCCAATAGCAGCGAGTCGCATTGGCTGAAGTTGCGGGCGTTCTCCGCGCCTTTCAGGACGCGGACGAGGCCACGGTAGGTGTTCTGGCCCTTTCCGGCGGCGATACCCTTGGAGACGATCGTGCTTCGCGTGTTCTTGCCTATATGGATCATCTTGGTGCCGGTATCGGCCTGCTGGTAGTTGTTTGTGAGCGCGACCGAGTAGAACTCGCCGATGGAGTTGTCACCCTGCAGGATGCAGCTCGGGTATTTCCAGGTGATGGCGGAGCCGGTTTCGACCTGGGTCCAGGATATTTTTGAGTTGATGCCACGGCAGGCGCCGCGCTTGGTGACGAAGTTGTAGATTCCGCCCCGCCCCTCTTTGTCGCCCGGGTACCAGTTCTGGACGGTGGAGTACTTGATCTGGGCGTCGTCCAGGGCCACCAGCTCGACGACTGCCGCATGGAGCTGGTTCTCGTCGCGCATGGGCGCCGTGCAGCCCTCGAGGTAGCTTACATACGCGCCTTCGTCGGCGATGATGAGTGTGCGCTCGAACTGGCCTGTGTTCTCGGCGTTGATGCGGAAGTAGGTCGAAAGCTCCATGGGGCAGCGGATGCCCTTCGGGATGTAGACGAAGGAGCCGTCCGTGAAGACCGCCGAGTTCAGGGTAGCAAAGAAGTTATCGGAATATGGGACGACGGATCCCATGTATTCGCGGACGAGGTCGGGGTGCTCCAAAATCGCCTCACTGAACGAGCAGAAGATGATCCCCAATTCGCGCAGTTTTGCTTTGAAAGTCGTCGCGACAGAGACTGAATCGAAGACCGCGTCGACGGCCACGCCGGCAAGTACCATCTGCTCCTCGAGGGGGATACCGAGCTTCTCGTACGTGCGCCGGATCTCGGGGTCGACCTCGTCCATGCTATCCAGTTTCTTCTTGGGCGCGGAGAAGTAACTGGCCGCCTGGTAGTCGATCGGCGGATATTGGACGTGCGGCCAGGTGGGCTCGCCTTCGCCTTTCATCTCGAGCCACTTTCGGTAGGCCTTGAGCCGCCACTCGAGCATCCACTCGGGCTCATTCTTCTTGGCGGATATGAGCCGGACGACATCCTCATTCAGCCCGGGTGGAACCGTGTCGGCTTCGATGTCGGAGACGAATCCCCATTTGTATTCTTGTTTAACTCGTTCTTCGAGTAGCTCAGTTGAACTCATAATTTATACTCAGGGAGTAATGAGGTGTTGGAGTGATGGAGTCCTGAGTTTTGCATCACTCCACCACTCCACCACTCCATCCTTATTTCTTGGGAGTGAAACTTGTGCCGCAGCCGCAGCTGCGTTGGGCGTTCGGGTTGTTGAAGACCCATCCGCCCTCAAGCAGGTTCTTCGTGCTGAAATCGATGGTTGTGCCGGCAATGAAACGCGCGCTCCTTTGATCGACAAAGACCGTGATACCTTCAACGTCATAGGACAGATAGGACTTATAGGACTCCTTGGACGGGTCGTCCAGGGAAAGCACATAGGACAGCCCGGAGCAGCCGCCGCCCTTTACGGCGATGCGCATGCCAAGGGCGGGATCGCCCTTCTTCGCGATCAGATACTTGACGCGCTGGATCGCAGCCGGAGTGAGCATAACGACCGGTGTATCGATCGATTGTTGGTTATCAATGGTAATTGATGGCATTTTCACCTCAACGCGAAACGCTTAATACTTCCTTGCCCGGCATGGCCCGATCCATGAACACGATGTCGTGTATGAGCGGGCGGGTCATCTGGGCGAGCGTGATGTTGTCCAGCGCTCCCAGGACGGCCTGATTGATGAGCTGCAGGTTGCTGCGGGCCGGGCAGCCATTCGTAAGGCCGCACCTGTTATGCGTTTTCGAGCTGCACTCGGTAATCTCGATAGGTCCATCGAGCGCCGTCACGATCTCGGCCAGGGTAATCTCCGCCGACCTTCGAGATAGATGGTATCCGCCGTTCACTCCCCGATGAGAATTCAAAAGCCCACCTTTTGCCAGCAGCTTGAGGACCTTGCTCACCGTCGGCAGCGGCAGATGCGCCTCGGCGGCCAGATCCGGGACGTTGTGGACACGCCCTTCGGGGTGCCGCGCAACATACGTGAGCAGCACAATTCCGTAGTCCGCCAGCCTCGTTAGTTTGATCATAGTCGCGCTCGCAATACAGGACTAATTTAGTACAGTATATTGTAGCACGGATGGGAAGAGGATGGCAAGGGGGCGGGAGTGATAGGGATGCGAAACACGAAGATCACGAAGAGAGGGAAGTGTAGGAGGGGGAATGGGGAAATGAGGCAGTGGGGGAATGGGGCGGGACATTTGATGCTTGACATGTGTCGGGTAATTGCTGTAGAATTGGGTAGTGAACGGAACCGGATTAGGATTAGGATCAGGATTAGGATGGCGGAAGCGATACACGGACGAGGGGCGGCGGGGAATCCGGTCAACCGGTTTGAGAAGCTGGAGTACGAGCGGGATGATGATGCCGATCCGGAGGATGAGCCGGCGCACGCCACCCAGTTTCTAAAAGATCATTCTCGGAGCATTATCGCGCACAACAACAGCCCGGACGTTGGCTTCTCAGCCAGCGTCAATCCTTATCGCGGGTGCGAGCATGGGTGCATCTATTGCTATGCCCGGCCGACGCACGAGTTCCTGGGGATGTCTGCGGGTTTGGATTTCGAAACGAAGATTCTGGTCAAGGAAGACGCGCCCGATCTGCTGCGGGCCGAGCTGTCCTCTCCCCGTTGGAAGCCGGAGGTTCTCGTCCTCAGCGGAGTGACCGACTGCTACCAGCCCATCGAGCGAAAGCTGAAGCTGACCCGTCGATGCCTGGAGGTGCTGTGCGAGTTCAGGAATCCCACGGGCATCATCACAAAGAACCGGCTGGTTACCCGTGACATCGACCTACTGCAGGAGCTTGCGAAGCTCAACGCGGTCTCGGTGGCGCTGTCGATCACGTCGCTCGACCGGAACCTTCAACGCGTGCTTGAGCCGCGCACTTCCACTCCGGAAAACCGCCTGGCCGCTATCCGCGCGCTGGCGGACGCGGGAATTCCGGTCAGCGTAATGACGGCACCCATCATTCCCGGGTTGAACGATCCCGAAATCCCCGCGATCCTGCAGGCGGCAGCCAACGCGGGGGCGACTGGCGCGGGATATGTCGCAGTCCGGCTGCCGTATGCGATCAAGGACCTCTTCGAGAACTGGCTGGAGCAGCACCGGCCGCTGGCGAAGGAGAAGATACTGAACGCGATCCGATCGATGCGCGGCGGCAAGCTGAACGATCCCAGGTTCAAATCGCGTATGAGGGGCGAAGGAGTGGTGGCGGATCGGATCAAGACCCTGTTTGAGATTTCGAAGAAACGGTTCGGGCTGGAAGGCGTGAGGCGGAAGTTGTCAGTAGAGGCTTTTCGAAGGCCGGGGGAGCAGTTGAGGCTGGGTGATTGGTGAGTGAGTCAGTGGGTTGAATGAATTTGTACAGTCGGGGGCGAACCATGCGAATTGTGCCAAGCCGGGAAAACGATAAGGGAGCTGATTCCATGGATTGCCGTCCGACTCGCCGCGTTATTCTAAAGTACTTCGCAGCCGCTTCCACGGTCGCCATTTTGGATGGTTTTGAAGGGGTTCATGCGTACGCACAAGCGTCTCGCAGCGCGAAACTCCGGCGCGGCTCATCCGAATCGGCGGGCGTCTCTCCGGATGCGATCCTCGCCTTTATCGATACCGTGGAACAGAAGGTGGGAGGTCTGCACAGCTTCATGCTTCTGTGCCATGGAAAGGTCGCCGCCGAAGGCTGGTGGGCGCCCTACGCCCCGCATCTGCCGCACATGCTCTATTCTCTCAGCAAGAGTTTCACATCCACGGCGGTCGGGCTCGCCGTCGCGGAGGGCAAGCTGACCGTGGAAGACCGAGTGACGACCTTCTTTCCGGACAAGCTGCCGCCTAAGCTGGACGACAACTTGGCAGTCATGCGAGTGAAAGACCTCCTCACGATGAATACGGGGCATGATAAAGACGCGACCGGTCCGGTAACAGCCGCGGCGGATGGCGATTGGGCGCGAGCGTTTCTTGCGCTGCCAGTCGAGCACGCGCCCGGCAGCAAGTTCGTCTATAACAGCGCCGCAACTTACATGTGTTCCGCGATCGTGCAGAAGCTCACCGAAATAACGATTCTGGAATATTTGAAACCCCGCCTGTTCGGGCCGCTCGGAATCACGGGGATGACGTGGGAGACCTGCCCGAAAGGCATTAATACCGGCGGTTGGGGATTGAGCGTCAAGACGGAGGACATCGTCCGGTTCGGACAGCTCTATCTACAAAAGGGCCGCTGGAACGGCAAACAAGTTATCCCGGCGGGCTGGGTCGAAGAAGCCACCTCCAATCAGGTCTCCAATGGAAGTCCGGCTGCGAGCAGCGACTGGACGCAGGGTTACGGCTATCAGTTCTGGCGCTGCCGAAACAACGCCTATCGGGGTGACGGAGCTTTCGGCCAGTACTGTGTGGTGATGCCGGAATACGACGCAGTGCTCGCGATCACCAGCGGCGTGGGCGATATGCAGGCCGTACTCAATGCCGTATGGGACCATCTGCTGCCAGGGATGCGGTCCGCCGCCAACTTGTCATCCCCTAGCCCGCCACGAGGGGGAACTTCAAACGGTGGCACGGCGCTCCGACAGAGACTAACAAAGCTGGAAGTCCGGCCGCCGGAAGGCGTTTCGGAATCCGCGACTGCGGCGCGGGTATCGGGCAAGACCTATCGGCTGGAGGCAAATGCGGACAAGCTCCAGACGGCGGATTTCGACTTTTCATCGGACCGATGCACGTTGACTCTGCACGGAGATGCCGGCGAACTGAAGATCGTGAGCGGCCGTGACAGATGGCAGCAAGGCTCCGTTCCAGGAACCAAAACCCCGCCGAGGCTTGGCGCTCCGCCAACGGGAAAGATCGCATCGCGCGGCGCCTGGACGGACCCCGACACTTACACAATGAAAGTCTGCTACATCGAATCCCCCTATGTGGAAACGATTACGTGCCGGTTCTCAGGCAATGAAGTCGCCTTGACCCGGAAGATGAACGTCGGGTTTGGACCTACGGAGAGACCGAGGCTGGTCGGGCGGGCTGCTTAAGCAGGCCGGTCCCGACCTCGATGTGAGGCGACGCAATGCCCCTACTCTTCACCTATGGCACGCTCTAAGAGCCGGCTGTCCAGATGTCGACGTTTGGGAGGCTGCTGGACGGAGAATCGGACGAGCTTGTCGGTTTCGAGCGATCGTCAGTGAGGATCGAGGACGCTGAATTCGTGGCCGCGAGCGGGAAGGCCCATCATGCCATCGTGAAGTTCACCGGGAGAGACGAAGACCGCGTGAGCGGGATAGTGTTCGAGGTATCGGAGAGCGAACTCCTGAAGGCCGACGAATACGAACCCGTGCCCTACAAACGGCTCTCCGTGATGCTTGCCTCGGGGAGAGAGGCGTGGGTTTACATTGATGGGCGGTTTTGCTAGGGCGCGGGGTCGTCGGAATCCACACTTCGCGCGTAATGTGGCCGCTCAGATTCTGTGGCTGGGAGGCTCTTTTGTTGCCTTCCTCCAAACCGGCAGGTATTCGGTATGTTGCGGCGAAGAGTTTGGCGGCATAAGAGAATGGATTTCTTCCAGCGGCCACGCAACCACGTGAGGTGCAGAGATGAGACATAACAATCACTTACATATTCTCCGGCTTGCGATCGGTTTCGCGGTTGCAGTTGCCGCTCAGTCGATGCCGAGCTTGGGCTGGGCCGAGATGCCGAAGCCAGCAGAACTCGCGCGCGTGATCGATTTAAATGTGGGCGAGTCTGTCGAGGTCGAGCTTTCCAATGGATCGAAAGTCCGTGTCAACCTGCTCGATCTGCAGGAGACGCGCGACAGTCTTCGCGATGCCGTCCGCCAGGCAAAGGTGACGGTAGAGGTGAACGGCAAGTCGGCATCGTTTCTATCAGCCCAGTACAACCTGCCAATCACGATCGCCGGGGTTCAGATCGATTGTCCGATTACGCGGGGACCCGTCGCCGGGAGCAGCCAGGGCAACGTCTGGGGGCTCAAGAAGGACGCGCGTTTCCGACTATGGCCGGCCGGCTCTCCGCTCATCGAGCCGGGTACTTTCATCTATCCCTTGAAGCAGCGGCTGTTCGCCAGCGATTCGCAGATGGCAAACGAGCCGTCGTTCGTGGATGGCGGCGAGCCGGTTGGCGATAAGAGGATCTACTACCACTACGGTCTGGACTTTGGCGGCGCCGAGGGGATGGTCGAAGTCGTAGCGGCGACGGACGGCCAGGTTGTCAGTGCTGCGGCGACCACTCTGCCGGAGCATGCGGATTCGCCGGCAAAACCGCGATACGACGTCATCTACGTGCAGGACGGCCGGGGCTGGTACTACCGCTACAGCCATCTAAAGATCATCGACGTCAAGCCGGGCCAGCGCGTACACATGGGGCAGCGCCTCGGTCTTCTGGGCAAGGAGGGGGCGAGCGGGGGCTGGTCGCACCTCCACTTCGATATCACGAGCCGGCAGCCGTCAGGCGAGTGGGGAATTCAGGACGCCTACGCTTACGTGTGGGGGGCCTGGCAGAAGGAGTACGCTCCCCGCATTACCGCTGTGGCCCGTCCGCATCACTTCGTGGCTATCAACGAGCGAGTCGTGCTCAACGGCAGCAAATCGTGGAGCGCCGCCGGTCCGATCTCACAATATGAGTGGACTTTCATGGATCGCAGCAAGGCAACGGGAGCTGCCGTCGAGCGGACGTATTCGCGGCCCGGCAGGTACAGCGAAGTCTTGAAGGTCACCGACTCAAAAGGTCAGACCGCATTCGATTTCGCGGTAGTCGACGTGGCCGATCCCGCACAGCCCAAACTGCGGCCGCCGGCGATTCACGCGGCGTACTATCCCACGACAAACATCCACGCGGCCGACGAAGTGACTTTCAAGGTCCGGACCTTCAACACGACATACGGCGAAGAGACCTGGGACTTCGGCGACAGGACGCAGCAGATTAAGGTCAAATCTGACGGGAACGTGGAAGCGCACGCAAAGGACGGGTACGCAGTCACGCAGCATCGTTTTGTGAAGCCGGGGCGCTATCTGGTCAGCGTCGAACGGGCCAATGAGCGCGGCGAGACGGCTGTCGCCCACCTGGACGTACAGGTCGGTTCCGTTTCGCCGACAGTCACGGCGCCAAAAAAGGATACGAAGCAGATGCGAATTTCATTGGTCGGAACGGACCGTCCGCGCTCTCGGGCGGGCGGCGCAGCTCAGAGGGATGGTGGATATCCGTCCGGATGGCAGACAGGTTCCCCACGCGACGAGATCCGGCCCCGTTTCTCTTACGACCCGGCCGGCGGACCGAAGAGGGACGGATGTTTTGTGATCGCGCACGACGACCGCGAAGGGCTCCACGGCTGGTTCTCCAAGACATTTCCCGTCAAGGGCGGGAGTTTCTATCGTTTTCACGCTGTGCGGCAAGTTCAGCAGGTATCCGTGCCGCGAAGGAGCGCCGTCGCGAGGATACTCTGGCAGGATTCGAACGGCAATCCCGTGCCGATGAGCGAGCCGGCGGTGAAGGGTTATCTGACCGGCTTCGCAGGGAGAGCGGAAGCGGAGCATCCGACCGACAAAGGCACCGACGCGCAGGGCTGGACGGAGGTTTCGGACGACTATCGCGCCCCGGCGGCGGCGACACAGGCCGTCGTCGAGCTGCACCTCCTCTGGGCGCCCGGCGGGAAGGTGAAGTGGGCGGATGTGTCCTTCGCCGAAGAGCCGGCGCCCGCGTCCCGCAATGTCAGGCTGGCGACGATCCATTTCCGACCGAGCGGAAAGTCGCCCCGTCAGAACTGCCAAGAGTACGCGCCGCTCATCGCCGAGGCGGCCAGGGAGAAGGCGGACATTATCGTGCTCGGCGAGACGCTGACATACTACGGCGTCGGAAAATCGATGGCGGAGTGTGCCGAGCCGATCCCGGGTCCCTCCACGAGGTATTTCGCTGAGCTGGCAAAGAAGCACAACCTGTACATCGCCGCGGGATTGGTTGAGCGGGACCATCCCCTGTTCTACAATGTTTGCGTTCTGGTTGGACCGGATGGATCCCTGGTGGGCAAGTACCGCAAAGTCTGCCTGCCGCGCGGGGAGATCGAACAGGGATGCGCGCCGGGGAAGGAATACCCGGTATTCGCGACCCGTTTCGGCAAAGTAGGAATGATGGTCTGCTACGACGGATTCTTCCCGGAGGTGGCCCGGGAACTATCGAACCGCGGGGCAGAGGTGATCGCCTGGCCGGTGTGGGGCTGCAATCCGAGCCTGGCCGCGGCCCGCGCATGTGAGAACCACGTCTACATCGTCAGCAGCACCTATGAGGACGTCTCCCGAAACTGGATGCTCTCCGCCGTCTACGACCACGACGGCCAGACGATGGCGAAGGCGGAGAAGTGGGGTACGGTAGCGGTCGCCGAAGTGGACCTGAATCGCCGTCTCTACTGGAACAGTCTGGGCGACTTCAAAGGAGAGCTGCCACGGCATCGGCCGGTTGGGGTTGGAGAGGCAGGGAGGGAGTGAGGGAGTGATGGAGCGTCCAAAGCGCTC
>ORMF010784296.1_pt1 | contig 13003 bp, 13 predicted proteins | sample 1779871 | NCBI WGS metagenome assembly ORMF01 (sample SAMEA104232316, study PRJEB22302) | groundwater metagenome | biome: forest; feature: aquifer; material: groundwater | place: USA | collected 2011-08-07 | depth 5.4 m | reverse complement strand
TGGTATTGGTGAACCCATCGATGCCCCCACGAGTGATATTCCCACCAGCGCCATCCGTCCCCAATTTCGATAACGTATGAAATCCGCCCCTCTTGCCGACATCGTTCCCCTCTTGAACCTCCCGCGCGGCAAGGACACGTATACGTATGCCCTTCCCGCGGGTGCTGATATTGTGGGAGGTGAATTCGTCAACATTCCCTTTCGCTCCCGAACGGTTTCTGGCGTAATTTGGAGGACACACAACTCGATTGGTCCTCAGTCATTTACTCCACGTCCTGTTTCATGGGTAGGCCGAAAAGTGCTGTCGAATAGTCAACGCGTACTGATTGAACGATGTTGCTCCACACTTGGAGGATCTCGAGCGACACTGAGTAAATTTTGGGTTAAACAACAAAAAAATCTCACTGTTGATTTTCAAGAAACTCCCCAACCCACAAACAAATCGTATGGTCTTAGCGGTCCAACAGCCCACATCATTAAAGAAATAGTGAATGCATGCACGCATGTCTCGTCCAATAGCCAACATCTTTTACTTGTTCCCACGAAAGAAGTTGGTGAATCTCTTGAACAAACATTACGTCAACAGTTGCCTCATGCGGTTATTCTAACCGCCCATGCCAATAAACAACCAGCGGCCTTACTCTCTCTTATCCATCGTCTCCAGTCCACGGATGATTCCGGTGGAATCGTGATTGCGACACATATGGGACTATTTCTCCCATGGCAGCACCTTACTTCGTTATGGCTTATTGATGAACATCATGGGGCCCATCGACAGTGGGATTCGGAACCGCGTATTGATAATCGCATCGTCGCACAGTGGTTGGCAGAATATTGGGGCGCAACACTTACTCTCACGAGCGTTGCTCTCAGTATCTCATCCATGGAACGTCTGCAAACACAACCACAATCACAATGGGATCCCAATGTATTTTCCACGCCCCTCATCGAACACTGGCCAGTGATCGCAGAACGAGGAACTGAACAATCTGATCCATGGTCGGCATGGATGCGAGAACATTTAGACAATGGACGATCCGTTATTGTGATGGATAGTGGGTCGAATTCCACTGATCGCCACAGCTGGTGCGCTTCGTGCAAACAGATGCTCCGGTGCACCACGTGCCAACGAGGGGTGATGGCACACCACGATCAACCAAACCAATGGTACTGCTCGTGGTGCCAGAACAATGCAACCATAACAATGTGCCCAATCTGTAAGGGAGTACTTTTTCGCACACCCCATTCAACCATGGAACGACTGGCAAAAAAACTCGCTTCCGTCTTTCCAGAGTACCCTGTACAGACCACTGGCGCTAACAAAGCAATTCCTAGTGTATGGCCGAAGGAACCCACGATCATGATTATTCCTGAACGAACTATTCTTGCCGCAACAGAACTTCTGCGTTGGGAATGTTCACCCACACCATGGCCGCCGATGTTTGTGTGGTCACTTGAAACACTGCATCGTGTCGGGTACCTTCAAGAGGAGCAACAATGGCAAACACTCTTGAGCTTTATTGATCTTGTTACGAGCAAGGTAATATACTCTATGGGTATCGCGGAAATCCCGTCACGCATCCATCATGCGCTCACAACCAATCACTGGTGGCAAACATGGTACGCACAAGAACGATCGCTCCGCCAACAATTTCTCTATCCCCCATTCGCGCATTTTATCCTTCTTGACACACACAATGCATTGCCCCACAATAGCAAGGATTTTGAGAACACACTATTGGCAATACCAAAAATTGAGATCATGATGAAAAGCAAAGCATTTGCCCGCAGAAAAGGATACCAAGAGCGTTTTATGATAGTACTCCGTTATACGGGAGATCCTCAGACCATCGAACAGTGTTGTCGTGATATTCTCTCTGTCCTGCCCCCACAATGGTCGTTTACCCTAGACCCCGAGATCCTTCCACCCCCATTACCATTATGATACTCCCCCTTATTCAACTCCCCGATGAACGCCTCCATCATCTCTCCACGATGATTAAGCGCTCTGATATTTCGACCACCCACTTCCAGCAACGACTGCATGATTTTCGAGAAACGATGGTGCATGCAAAAGGGGTTGGTATTGCGGGCGTGCAAGTGGGATATTGCAGCCAAGTCTTTTTAGCGATGAACAAAGAAAAACCATTTTACCTCATCAACCCCGAATTTGTTTGGCATGGAGAAGCGATGGATACCGAGGAAGAAGGATGTTTGTCTGTCCCGGGAACGTATGGAAAAGTGAAGCGCTACACAAGCGTCCGTATAAAAGGGCTCAACGAGCGGGGGCTTCCGATTGAACTCAAGGCCCGCGGATATTTTGCAAAAATTCTACAACATGAATTCGACCACCTCCAGGGCACATTGTTTGTAGACCGGCTCTAATTCCATTCAACGCTTTTTAAATCAACAAGAAGTAGTCTAACGGTACCTTGACTACATTCGCGTCTTCGAGCAACTTAAGCGAGGTTTGGCATATCACTACGCCGTATTGAGCCGATCCAATTTTTTTCATAGTGTTTCGAACTTGCGTGCCAGACTTTTCGCCTATGCCAACTTCAATCGGAATAATGTTTTTACCGGAGATAGTAAGAATAAAGTCAGCGCCGGATCTTGAACTGTCGTAATTTAATGCACCGCGACTATTGGCGACAAACTCCCGATATAAAGTCATAGCAACGATGTCTTCCATAAGGCGACCTTTCTGGCTGGAAAAAATCTGCTCGTTACCGGCAACAGAAAGAAATGCTGACCGCATTGCCGATGACATGAACTGGTAGCGTGACGGTTTTCTAACTTTTTTTGAATTTGAACCATACGGCATAACACGGATAAGTAGCTCAGCCTGCTCCAAAACCTCAAGGATGCTGGAAACGGTGTTCACACTTGTTTCAAGTGTCTTGGCCAGTTTTTGAGTGCTTACCACGTCGGACTCGGCTAATAAAAATAGCACTCGCTTAATATGAACCAGAGTTTTTGTATCAAAACGACCCAGACTTTGAACGTCTTGGTTAATTACTTTATCTAAGAGCAAAGTGATAGTTTGATATACGCGTACTTCGTCTTTAATCCGGATGGCAAATGGTAAAGTACCGATTTTCAAATACTCATCAATATAGTGGCGGTCTATCGATGACCATGCGCTTAGCACGCTTGGTTCTTGTTTTTTTAGTTTTTCATAAGCGTCTTTGGCGGAATCAGAATTGAACAAAGCGTCTTTTATATTTTTCTTTAGGTCTTTGATTGGGAATTTGCCATCACGGATCATTAAGAATTCAGAAAAACTGGTCGGAAACAGTTTTTGAAAAATGGAACGGCGGATCACATCCGGATTTGTTTGTAAGGAAACGGCTGATGAGCCGCTGCACGCAACAAACACTTTATTTGATCGGTCATACACAGACTTTAATACCGATGCCCACTTGGGATCGTATTGCGCTTCATCGATAAAAATAAAAACTGGTTGAGTAAGTTTTTCAAAGCTCTCGCCAATTATTTTTTCGTATGCGCTCAAAACGTCTTTCAGTGATGATCCCAGCACATTCACAACTTCATCCAACGAGACGTAGAGGATCCTATGATCGCCGACTTCTTGATGATGGTTTAAGAAAAGTTGGGCAAGTATCGTGGTTTTGCCAACACCTCGTAAGCCGGGGATTATGATCCATCGGTCTTGAGCGTTTGAATTATGCAAAAAATCTCTTAAATATTTATCAATTTTAATGTAAATATTTCTTTGTGGGTATTTTTTGCCTTGCTCGTCTTGCACATAGGTTCGTAAGCGAAAAGGGGCTTGGACAAGCTGGTTTTGTACATACTTAAGTGCTTCCTCCATATTTTTGTATATTTTTAAGTGATATAGTAATCTCACTTACTATGATACCCTGTTGATATAGTAAAGTCAAGGATACTTATTTTGTGTAAAAAACAGGCTTTTATACCTGTTTACTAAATTGGGTGTGTAAAAATAAGATTATTTTTTCCGTGTAATCATTTTTATAATTCCCTTATCCGCGTCTACTTCAATCAAGTCACCATCTGTAAAAGTTTCACTTGCAGTTTTTGTCCCAACAATACAAGGAATTTTTAATTCTCTTGATATGATTGCGGCATGGCAGAGTTGACCGCCTTCATCTGTAACAATAGCACTGGCTTTTTTAATAGCAATAAAAACATCGGGAGTAGTCATTGGAGAAATGAGGATTTCACCTTTTTTCATTTGATCAATCTCATCTTTTCTTCTAATGATTCGAACTTTGCCAATAACTATACCTGGGTATGCAGTCATTCCTTTTACCATGCCACTTGCACTTTTTTCAAAAACCTCAATTTTAATATTGATTTTTTTTGCCAAACTACTCAAGTTGGTGTTTTTTGAATATTTTTTAGGAATCAAAACAAAATTTTGAAGTCTTTTTCTGAGTATATCAATTTTGGGGACAGTAGATAAAAATTCATCTTTAAATATTGCGGTTTCAAAACCTTTCGTTTTTGGGAATTTCTTCAGTAATTTTTTTCGTAGAATTTTGTCATTATAATCAAAAATTATGTCGGTGTCTCTTATTTCTACAAATTTATTTTGCAGTTCTTTTTTAGTTCTATTATCTTGTATTCCATACCAGAAAATTGCAAAAATACTAATTGCTTCAAACAAGTTATCAATATAAACGGAGTCATTTAGGTTGTTGTCTTTTAATTTTGCAATCAAAATTGTGTACCTTTTAACTAAAACATTAAAGAAATTAGTGTCTGAGTTTTTTCTTAAAATCGCATCCATGATTTTTTGTATAAAATCTTTACTTTCCCAAACTTCGATAAGTCCCTTGTTAAAAAAATAAAAATTTGGATATTCTTTTGGCGGCTCTAATTTAAGCATATCCCAAAGTCCTTTTGAGAGAGCGTGATACCACGCCTCCTCCATAATTATGGAAAAGTCCCTTGCATAGGCTTTTGTGAAAATTTGTTTCTTCATAGACTAATAATCTATTTTAATTTGTGAGATTAGATGTAGGAGAAAATACGGTATTTTTTCCTTAACCACCAATCACAAAAAACAAAAAGTGTAAAAATTTTATTACGCCTAACGTTCGCGTGTATGCGATGTTTTTGTCCCGTTTTAATAGCACTAATTAACACAATTTATTGGATTTCCTTTTATAAAATTCTCAATATTACTTACAAATATTTCCTGCTTAGCGATTCCTGCCTCCGCTGAAATATAACCGATTGGAGGATAAATAATACAATTATCGTATTTAGAAAATCGATTCAAATCTTTTTCGGTCATTTCATCTGAATGATCCAAGATGAATGTAATATCACTTTTTTTTAGCCGATTTTCTAAAGCATCCAAATCAAGTAGTTCCATTGACGAAGTATTAACGACAATTGCACCTTGTTTAATATTATTTATCCTCTTTGAATTCAAAAAAGTTTTTGTGCCACTATTTAAAACCAAATGTAGTGACAAAATGTCGCTTGACGAGATTACCTCATCAGCATCAGCATAGTCAATTTTTTCGCTACAGTATTTTTCACTTCTCGACCAATACTTTACTTTTGCTCCAAATCCTACTGCGATTTCTGCTGTTCGCAGACCTATCTGTCCAAGTCCAACCACACCAAAGGTTTTGTCTTTTATCTCGGACGCTGAAAATCCAGCCTCGGAATAATTACCTTCTCGTGCTTGTTCTTTAGCGCGTTCAATATCTCGAATATGTTCAAGAATAACAGCAAATACAAATTCGGAAACAGATTGAGTACTATAGCCAGGTACGTTGCAGATAGTAATTCCTTTGTTTTTGGCGTATTCAGCATCAACCTTGCCAAAACCAGTTCCGAAAACACCAATATATTTTAGATTTGGAGCATTATCTATCATTTTTTTGGTTACTCCGTTGAATTTAACGAACAAGCAATCTGCATCGGAGAGAAGTGAAATTAAGTCATCATCTGTAGCTGATGAAAAATCAATTTTGCCTGTTATATTTTTGATACGAAGCCAATAGCCGGTTTCCATTTCAGGTTCCGAGAGCCCAGTGACTAAAACTTTTTTGAATTTCATATGATTTTCTAAATAATTGTAATATTGAGAATTTTTTATTACCACAAAACGGAGGGGTGAAAATGGCGTATAACTCGTTGATAGCGGAGTGTTTTGGGATATGATACGAATATTTGTAGGATATGCCACCAGATGGTATAATTTATACCATCTTACCAACCCTATTAATATTATCACACAAGAAACCGGGTTGCGCAATTCTAGCCCCAAAACCACAAATTCTCAAGTATTTAAAAATGTTGTGGTTTGTAGAATGTTATAAATATGGATTCAGAAAAAAAACCGATGGTTGATGTTTTCGGATCAAATAGTTTTTGTATTCCGACAGCAGATGAGTTATTGACGAAAGGGTACTCACTCCGCTGTGTGACCATCCGTTTGCCGGAAGAGCACCGAAGTAGAAAAACCCCCTCTTCCCCTCTTGCCGAATTTGCAAAGTCACACGATCTCCCACTTGCAGAACTCAGAAAGAAACATGAATTAACTGATCTGTATGAGCATTGGCCCGCTCCGGACGCGATTGTTGTGGCCAGCTTCGGCATCCTTATCCCCTTTTCGCTGTTATCGTTACCGAGGTTTGGAGTGTTAAATATCCATCCATCCCTCCTTCCAAAATATCGAGGCCCTTCACCTATTCAAACCACTCTCCTTAATGGTGATGCGACAACCGGTGTGAGTATTATTGTCCTTGATGACAAGATGGATCATGGCCCAATTCTTTTGCAACAGTCCTATCCAGTTCTCCCCCAGGATACCACTGGCGCCCTCAGGCAGCGCCTTGGAGCAGAAGGCGCTCCACTTCTTTGTACAGCACTACGAGAGCGAATTGCTGGCAGATTAACTCCGACGGCACAAGATGAAACCCTGGCAACACTCACCAAAAAGATTGCAAAAGAAGATGGGCGCGTCGAGTGGTCCAACACCGCTGTGGTCATAGAGCGGAGATCACGAGCATTCGATCCGTGGCCGGGATTATGGACGCAATGGAATGGAGTCATTCTGAAATTATTTGACTGCACTATTGTGGACAGTCATTCTGCCCAGGAGCCGGGGACAGTACTTAGTGTGACCGATGGGGTGCTCCATATTCAGGCAGGCGATGGAACTGTTGTAGGGTTTGGGTCGATCCAACGCGAAGGGAAAAAGAGAATGACCATTGAAGCGTTCATTGCCGGCAATCGGAATATTGTCGATGCGGTTCTGGAATAGTAAAACACTATGATACCCAACCCTGAAGCAAAAATCCAACAAACATGTCAAGAGGGATTGAAACTCCTTAAGGATGCCCAAATACGCTTGTATGAAAGGGAAATATCCGATCTACAGCAATGGTCTATTGAACCTTTTACAAACCACGTAGAGCGGGCCACAAGACTCAAACGCGCCATTGTACAGCGATCTCACCGCGTGCCATTTGCCTACATCACTGGAGAACAACCCTTTTATCATCGTAACTTTGGAGTAACGAAAACCGTACTGATTCCGCGTCCGGAAACAGAACATCTGGTAAGTCTTATCATTCCAGCACTTCAAGAATTCCCACACCCCAAAGTGATTGATTGTGGTACAGGAAGCGGAGCCATCGCTATAACGATCGCGGCGGAAGTACCGCGCTCACAGGTCATCGCAACTGATCAAAGCGCTTTTGCCATCGACTGCGCGAGAGAGAATGCGCAACGCCATACCACGCATGTTGACTTCCGGATTGGCAATCTTCTGACGCCGTGCCAAGCAGAGGTGGTCGATGCGGTGATTGCCAACCTTCCCTATCTTCCCAGTTCATGGACTCAGAGTGTGGATCTTGAACTGAGACACGAACCCCCTGACGCACTTTTTTCGGGCACCGAAGGCCTTGATTGTATTACGCGATTACTACAACAATTAAAGGATGGCGTTGTTCAAACACAATTGTTATGGTTGGAAATGTTGCCTCACCAAATTTCACCTGTGACACAATTAATAAAAACACTGTCACCGGATGCGCATGTCATAATATTGTACGATCTTGGTGGGACACCGCGATATCTTCAGGTTGAATACTCACATGGCTAGATTTATTCTTCCATTACTCATCCTTTTCCTTCCCACCTATCAAATTCGATGGCTCATTGTTGGCATTCCCGTCACACTCTTAGAAGTCGCAATCATACTCTCTGTTCTCGTGTGCCTATTACAAACAAGTGGAACAGTGGTCTACCGACTGCGTTATTTTTTCACGGACGAATATGCCCCTCTTCGGTATGCGATGGCGTTATTTGTGGCAGGCGCTACAGTTGCCGCGGTTCTCTCGCCCAATACCATTGCCGCTGCGGGCATCTGGAAGGCGTATGTGATTGAACCAATACTCGTATTCTATGTTGTGCTCTGGACCATTCACACAAAGGCGTTCTCGTGGAAATGGCTCACAAATTCTTTTTCACTGTTATTGATCGTGATGGGAAGCGGATCCATACTCCAGTGGTTTCACTTTTTACCCATTCCCTCGGCATTGTGGGAAGCTCGCGAAACATTTCGCGCCACAAGCATTTTCCCCTACCCCAACGCAGTTGCGTTATTGGTGGGCCCCATACTCCCAATCGTTGCCTCTGCAGTTGTCTCTAGTGCATGGTCGAAACGCTCGATAGTGCCCCTGATCGGATTTTTACTTGGAATCATAGCGCTGTACTTAAGTGCCTCAACAGCAGGTATGATCGCTACACTCATTGGAATGCTTATCTTGCTTCTTTTGTCATCCTCGGGCTTGGCCCGAGGATCCACAAATAAAGCCCTTGGGTTTGCATTACTTTCAATTATCACTGCGATCGTCATACTACTGCCAAACAAACCACTTGAAAACAAACTTCAATTTCAAACACACTCGGGCATTCTTCGCCAACAACAATATGCGGAGACTTATCAGTTGTTGCGGGATCACCCACTTATGGCTGGAGGGCTTGCAAACTATCAACAGGCAATCGAGCCCTATCACAATACGAAAAAATCTGGGGAGCCGTTGTTATACCCCCATAATTTCATGTTGGCTCTCTGGAGTGAGTTTGGGTTATTGGGACTTATTGCGATGATATGGATTCTCGCGATCATTGGAGTCACGCTATACCGCGACCATCGGCGTTATCCCTCAATGATCACCGCAAGTCTCATTGCTGCATGGGTCATCCTCGTTGCCCACGGCGTGGTGGACATCCCCTATTTTAAGAACGATCTTTCTGTGGTATTTTGGATACTCATCGCACTTTCCATAACAATAACTCCGGGCATACTCCCGGCCAACGCCAAGGAGGCGCCATGATTACGTACCGTCAGTTCCTAGACACTCTCCGGTCTGTCAGAAGCAAGGGGCACACTCCCTTTCTGCACGAGCACAGAGTTTTCATCTGCACCACCCGTCCCGGGACCTTCAGAGGAGTCCCTATCGGGATACCCACCCTTGAAGACGTGAATTCCTACGCCTTCAAGATGACAAGGCAACGGCGCACATCGTACTCTGACATGGAAATTGAATTCTCTGCCGCTGGGTTCACAAGGAGCGCATCGTTCAAGGCTGAAATACGAGGTACAATCCTCAAAGCACTTGGCCTGAAGGAAACCCTTTCTCCACGAGGGAGAAAACGAATATGGTGAACAATCACTGTTGAGCGTTAGACACGCCTGACGCTCATGCTTCTCAACCTAGCCGCCGGGTCTGCACCAGATCCGGCGGCCTCTTTCAGTCAAAAAATATCCAATTCTATTATTTTTAGCATATGCGTAAAATGATAGAATCGGAACAATTCGCCTACCCCCTCTGTTGTCTTTCCACCTCAACGCTTTTGCGAAAGCCAATCCGGTCATGCGCGTAATCTTCCATACCAAAGAGTCGACCGCGAGTGATCGTGTATTCTCCCCAGACGTTGTTGATAGCATCCATGGCTTTCACAATGCTTTGTTGTTTTTCACTTTTAGGATTCTTCCAGAATGATAACTGATTTGTTTGAGCTCGAAGATCAGAAACACTGACGGAGAGAAATGAAATGCGTTGTTCTTCGATTCTGGATTGCTTCCCGCCAAAGGCGGACAGGCGCACGCTCGCAATGACGGAGCCGGCAATAGTAAAAATATCCTCTGTACTCCACAGTGGAGATTCAACACGATGTTGGGCTGAACCCCCTCCACCTTCGGCATACCCCCAAACACACGAAAGGCTCCACGCTTCACGCCCATCCTCGCGCAACCGCCGCCCTGTTTTTTCACAAAGCTTCATCAGAACCCCAAAAAGATATTTGGGGTCGTTTATTTTCTTGGGTAGGCAATAAGAATGCCCGATCGATTTTACAGGAGGTAAAGAGGTGGGGAGATGAAGAGATGAAGAAGTTGACTCGATGCCATTGACGTTCGCCCAAAGATAATACCCTTGTACACCCATCGCTTCCATGAGGTTGGCAACCGGATACGTTCGAAGGTCATTCAACGTCCAAATCCCTAAACGATTTAATCGATCTTCAATTCGACTCCCAATACCCCAGGCATCAGTAAGCTTCACGCGTTCATATATGCGGGAAAGGTCATCAAGAGTTAGTATCGTTAACCCATCGGGTTTTTGAAGTTCGCCCGCAAACTTTGCCAACCACCGTGTGGGCGCGATTCCAATCGAACAGCGTAGCCACTCGCCCACTTCATTTTTAATTCGCTGCTTCATCTCCTGCGCCACTGTTGTCATTGCGAGGGAGGCCATGCCGACCGTGGCAATCTCACGCCGATCGGGAAATTCCAAAAAACATTCATCAATGCTATATGGCTCAATGGTATCCGTATAATCCGCCAAAATAGAAAATATCTTTTTAGTCGTTGAACGGTATTTCATGGGATCATTCTCAACGCAAATAATTCCCGGACACTTCTGTCGCGCCTCGCGCACCCGCATCCCAGTTTTGACCCCACTTTGCTTAGCTTCAATCGAAGGGGCAATAATACATCCATTTTCACCCAAATAAGCGCACACCCCTACCGGCCGGCCCTGCAAAAAGGGGTTGGCTTGTTGCTCTACAGAGGCAAAATAGGAGTTCATGTCTAAGTGCATCCACATATGATTTAACAAAATCTTTCTTGCACATCCTGCACGACCATGGTACCGTAATTCCTTACAGATGTGATTATTCATCGTACCTGAACATCTCAGTATTGGGACTGAAAGTGAGGATCATCGTGGCTATTCCCACGCGTACCTACCCCACCGATGAGCACAACACGATCACTCTGCCGTACACGATGCGCAACCTGCTCGTTTGGACAACGATCGCAGCGTTCGCCATTGCGTTTGTCATATTCTCTGTGAACGGAGAGAACACACAAGAGGCTTCCCGAGCCTTCGTCGTCTTTGTTCTGCCCTTCCTATACCACGTGTTCAGTAAGAAAGAGGTCTTGCTGACGCATCGCGGAGCGAGCGCTGCGGCTGACGGCAGATGTCGACGCATTCGGCTCTCTCTAAGCACGTTGGGGTGCACCGGAAGAGTCGAGGGCACTCATGACGACAAAGACCCGCCATGGAAAGTGGAGGTTCGCGGACTGGACCACACGGGTGAATTCCTGTTGCGGCTCACTGACAAGTCGGGTCGCGCCCACGACGAAGATGAAGTGTCAGTCGTCTTTGAACTCCTGGAACGTTTCAAAAACGTCAAGGAAATTCGGACCACTGCCATGGCAGCCATCGAAGAACGCGACGCTCTGCTGGCAGCCCTCTCCAGGGTTGCCCCACCGCTGCAGATACTAGAGCAACTCGTGGCGAATACTTGCTCAGTTCCTGCCGCGGTCACGGCAGCACAAAACCTCTTTGGAGAAATTTCGACTGCTCTGAGCCGGTGGATGGCCCAAGAGAAAAAAGCGATAGAAGGGGAACAGAGCAAGGCGAGGGTCTCTGGTGCCAGTCACGCAGTAGCGCACCTAAAATCCCCTCCGCTCACACAAGAGGACTCTCAGTCGTGGGGTCTTCCACCCGCCAAACCCTCAAAGGGCGGTGATCGATCATGACGATTGTGGAAGGTGTCACGATCGACAAACAAGAGTATATCCATCATGAGCTCGTCCAGATGCTGATCGAGGTTTCTATCTTCGACTCCATTGTCTTCCTGATCCTTCTGGAATTCTACATTCGCATAGGAGAACTGGAAGGTATTGAACGCACGGTGGCGCATCTTGAAGAAAACCTCGAACTCTACACAATGCCGACGAAGGCCATAGATTACCCAGGGCTTCCGGCGGCCACCATGCACCTACGAAGCCTTCTTCGCTCCACTGCGATCAATGCTTCGTCAGTCCACGATGTTGCAAAGACCTTCTCCCAACTCCTTTCCCGGCCGTAGCGCTCTTCGGCCGGTGTTTTTTTACTCCACATAGTATCCTCCCAATTTCCACTGCTGGCTGTGGCTATAATAGTCGAGTTGATACGCCGTACTGTGGTCGCTCACTGCAAAATGGTAAACGCGCTCTCTGCCCGCCATTGAGTCGTATCGTAAATTAATCTTTTGAATATTCACCCTTCTCCCGTTCCATTGGAATGCTAGTGGATCCATACTCGTCGGCCGCCTGCCTGCCGTCAAGGCAGGAAAACGAACGAGCACTTCGATCGGGTCGTCGGGAAACACGTAACCCATAGCGGGGGCGAGGATGATTAAAGAATGTAACGCGATTGGGTTGAATATGTGCGATGATAGACATAAATTTCTATAATGTGACAAACTTTCGGATGACTGCTCGAACAACACCTTGAATAATCGGGTCTACCACAAAGATGGGTTGCATGGTCGAGTTGGCTGGCTGGAGACGAATCCGATTCGCTTCACGGTAAAATCGTTTCAGTGTCGCGAATGCGTTATCAAGGAGTGCTACCACCACATCACCATCTTTGGGGCTGGGATTACGCTCCACAATCACCAAGTCGCCATTAAGAATCCCGTCTTCAATCAT
>ORMF012681637.1_pt1 | contig 13004 bp, 14 predicted proteins | sample 1779871 | NCBI WGS metagenome assembly ORMF01 (sample SAMEA104232316, study PRJEB22302) | groundwater metagenome | biome: forest; feature: aquifer; material: groundwater | place: USA | collected 2011-08-07 | depth 5.4 m | reverse complement strand
ATTTGGACCTTACTACTTGGTTAATTAAATACAACTCCTACAGACCTCATGAATCCCTTGATTTAGATACACCCTTAGAGTATGCTGACAAAATCTTCTTTAACAAAGTGTTACCTATGTGGCCTGCCCACACAGTCCAGGATTGCTGTTTTAGATCCCAATAGGGCTAAACCAGAGCTTAGAGATTTCTATGAAAGCCTGACTTCTGATGTTCCTGAAGGGTTAGTTTTGCCTGCAGCTGCATAGAATATGTACAACTATTGAGTTTTTAGTCTGGAATTAGTACAATTGCACTCGTGAATAATTATACTTTAACTTTGGTGCTAAAATCTGATTTGGAAGAAAAGGAGAGAAAAGCTCTCTTGGATACTTTGACCAAAAAATTTATAGGCACTGAAGGTAAAATAACTAAAGAAGATTTGTGGGGAAACAAAGACTTGTCGTACCCAATAAAAAGACAAGTTAAAGGTTATGTTGCCCACTACGAAATAACTGCTGACCCTAAAGATGCAAAAACTATTGACAAAGACCTAAAAGTAGAAGATGATATTTTGCGTTACCTGCTCGTGAGGAGATAAGTTTTGGGTTATGAGTTGGTGGTTCATGGATGTTTTTAACTATGAACTATGAACCCATAACTAATAACTAAATATGGCATCAAGAAGTTGGAATAGAGTAGAGCTGATAGGAAATTTAACCCGCGACCCCGAACTTAGGTTTACCCCCAATGGAGCTGCAGTTTGTACTTTTGGACTTGCAACCAACAGAAGCTTTGTCACAGATGGAGAAAAACGTGAGGAAGTTGATTTTCACAGATTAGTTTCTTGGAATAAATTGGCAGAACTTTGCAATCAGCTTTTGAAAAAAGGGACTAAAGTTTTTGTTTCAGGAAGACTGCAGACCCGTTCTTGGGAAGGTCAAGATGGACAACAAAGACAAACAACAGAGATTGTTATTGAAGATATGATCGTACTTTCTCCAAAAACTGGAAGTGAAAGTGCAGCCCCATACTCAGAAGAATCTATAGAAAGTTTAGTATCATCCCAACCCAAAGCAAAAACTCCTGAAGAAGAAAAGCCGGCAGTTGAAGAAAAAAAGGAAGTTAAGGCGGAAACAAAGAGCGAGGAAGAACCTAAAGCAGACGCAGCACTACCTCAAGAAGATGTCAAAGACGACTTGCCTTTCTAACAGAATCAGGAATTAGATTGGAGGAACTAGGTAATTTTTCCTAGATCCTAGTTCTTAGTTCCTAGATCCAAAGTATTGCTGTTTCTGTGTGTATACGATATAATCTCACCCATGGCTACACGCAAAATAACCAGAAAAGTTATAACACCTGTAAAACCTATCGAACCACGAAAGGTTGTGCCAGTTGTGCAGGCAAAAGCTGTAACTTTGGAAAAACAACCTGAAAGGGTTGAAGAAGTAAAAACTGAAGAAGGATACCAAAAACCAATCAGAGCTAAAAAAGAATGTTACTTTTGCCAAAGCAAAACAACTCCGTCATTTACAGATTTAAGCAATTTAAGGCGTTTGTTAACAGATAGAGCCAAAATTGTTGCTAAAGAAAGAAGTGGTATTTGTTCAAAACACCAAAGGGGAGTTGCCAAAAATATCAAATATGCTCGTCACCTGAGCTTACTCCCATTTGTACCCAAGATATAAGTTTAAGTGGCAGTTGCTAACTTTGTCCTTTTAGATTATAGTTTCTAAATTAATGAATTCCAAGATTGTTTTGATTGCAATTTTAAGCTTTCTTGTAGGGTGGCAATTAGGCCACAGAGATGTCTCCATAAAATGGGCAAATTATAAACCCAATGTTTCAGTTGTAAATCGCGAAGTTCCCAAAAATATTACTGTTGATTTCAAACTCTTTTGGGATACTTGGGATCTATTATCCAAAAATTATATAGACAAAAAAGCTTTGGATCCCCAAAAGCTATTTTATGGAAGTATCCAAGGAATGGTGGCCGCATTGGGCGATCCTTATACAGTCTTTTTGCCTCCTGAGTCTCAAAAAATGACTAGGGAAGAATTAAATGGCAGTTTTGATGGAGTGGGGATTCAACTTGGGTTTAATGATTCAAAGCCCCCAAGGTTGGTTGTGATTGCACCACTTGATGGAACCCCAGCTAAAAAAGCAGGGATAAAACCTCAAGATATGATTGTTAAAATTGATGACAAAGATACATCGGGCATGAGCTTGCCTGATGCTGTAAAACTGATCAGAGGGGTAAAAGGGACCAAGGTTGTTTTAACAACTTTTAGAGAGGGAGATTCTGCCCCCAAAACCTATACTTTGGAACGGGATACAATTATTGTTAAAAGTGTGGAGGTTTCCTTCAAAGAAACCCCTAAGGGTAAAAATGTGGCTGTTGTTAAATTATCCCGTTTTGGCGAGAGAACCAAAGATGAATGGAATGAAGTTGTCACAGAGATACAACAGCAAAATCCTGATGCCATGATTTTAGATGTTAGAAATAATCCAGGTGGATATCTAGAGGGTGCAGTCTTTATTGGGTCAGAATTTTTAGAGGGTGGAGATGTTGTTTTACAGGAAAACAACCAAGGAGAAAGGGTGCCATTTAGGGTTAACAGGGTGGGAAAATTAACCAAGATTCCGGTTGAGGTTTTGATCAATAAAGGTTCAGCTTCAGCTTCAGAAATTGTGGCTGGTGCTTTGCAGGATAGAAAAAGAGGCAGGCTTTTAGGTGAAAAATCATTTGGTAAGGGTACTATTCAAGAGGCTCAAGATTTGGCAGAAGGCACAGGCATTCATATTACAGTTGCCAAATGGTTAACCCCTAACGGAAGATGGGTTAATGATACCCAAGGCTTGGAACCGGATGTTAAAATAGAAGCAGATAAAGAAGATGCAACGAAGGATTTGCAGTTAGATAAAGCACTGGAATTATTTGACTAAGTAAGAGGTCAAAGGTCAAAAATCAAAAGTACAGTTCAAAAGTAGTAAAGTTTTGAATTCTAACTTGAAATTTTGACTTTTGTATTTTGAATTTGAGAGAAACGAATATGGATTACTCAAAAATGCCCAAGCCCAATATGACAGGTGTAGCTATTGCCATCGCCACAGGAGTTTTGGTGGCAGTTGGTTTATACCAAGCTCAAGTAAGAGGCTTATTACCTTCTAATGTACCCTTACCAAAAACAAATTTAGGTCAAACTCAAACCGTGGTTCAAGAAGAGAATGCCATTATTGATGTAACAGAAAAATCTTCACCCTCAGTGATTGCAATTGGGATTTCCAGAAGAGTTATAAATCCTTTTGATCCTTATGCAGTTCCCAAAAAAGAAGATACTACGATAGGTACAGGATTTTTGGTATCTGATAAAGGAGTTATTGTCACCAACAAACATGTAGTTTCTGATACCTCAACCAAATTTACGGTAATCACCAAAGAGGGTCAAAAATATGAAACCAAAAAAATCTACCGCGACCCGGTTTTAGATTTGGCATTGGTTCAAATTGATGCCACAAATTTGAAAGCTTTGGAACTTGGGGATTCTTCCAAATTAAGGGTTGGTCAGGTGGCGATAGCAATTGGGAATGCTTTAGGAAGATTTACCAACACAGTTACAACAGGGGTGGTGTCTGGTTTAGGCAGAAGAGTTTTGGCAGGGGATCCTTTTTCTGGAGAGTCTGAAAGTTTGGATAATTTAATTCAAACTGATGCAGCCATTAACCCTGGTAATTCAGGTGGACCCTTGCTCAATTCTGCAGGTCAAGTAATTGGGGTAAATGTGGCTACAACTGAAGGAGCCCAAAACATTGGTTTTGCTATTCCTATCAACGCCATCAAGCCAATTATTGATGAATTCCTAACAACAGGAACAATCTCTAGACCTTATTTAGGAATCAGATATAGGTTTATATCCCGTGATGTGGCAATCTTAAATGAAATTCCTCAAGGCGCTTATGTTCAGGAGGTGGTTTTTGGGGGACCTGCTGAAAAGGCTAGAGTTTTAGAAGGGGATATTATTACTAAAATTAAAGAACAATCAATAGATTCAGAAAACAAAGTTGCAGAAGTTATTTCCAAAAGTAGAATTGGGGAAAATTTGGAACTTTTAGTTTGGAGAAATGGGAAAGAGTTAAAACTTTCAGCTACTGTGGGTGAATCACCTCAGCAGTAATCTTATTACAAGATTCTTGCAGAATTCTATTAGATTATTTGACTGAATTTTTTAAAGTACGTGTAGTTTATAAAATTTATGGTAGAAAGACCGTTTACAATTGGGTTGGGGCAAGTCCGTCAAAGAGCTGCGGAAGATTTAACGCGGGCAGTTTTAGGTTGGGGTAGAATGGCTACAAGGGTAGTGGGGGGAAGATCTCTGCATGCTGTTCCGGATGAAGAAATCCCATATCTTGCCCCGATTACCCCTTTTCCTACAAATTTAGACCGAAAATTAACTGATTATAATAGAATTGGGGTTTCTAAAACCCTTCCTGAACTGTTAGCAAAATTCGGTGTTGATGCTGCTGATGTGGTAGTTGATCCTTTTGAGGAAAGAAGATTAATAAATTCTCAACTTTGGATTAATGAAAATCTTACTATTAAACAAGGTTTAGGCAAGCGGGGTGTTGGAGCAAATGCTGCTTTGGCTGTAGATGAAGAAGCAAAAGCTGATAGAGAAAGAGCCAGGAGAAGATATAGATATCACTTGAATAAAAAAGGTGCAGATCATGTTGATACACAAACCAAATTAAGACAATACCAAAGAGCAACCCTAGAGTTATTTGATAAGTTAAATGTTCAAAACCAAGAAAGAATGGGTTCCCAAATTGAAGTACTCAGAGAGCGGACAATGGCAGAAAGCTTAAGGGAAAAATATGAGCAGGTTTTAATGCATCCAAAAACTGTAGAACAAGCAGTTCAAAATCTGGATATGTTAAGCGAAGAAAGAGGTGGAGATAGAGTTTGGAATAAAGCATTATCGAGTATTTCCGAGGTATCTTCTGGCTACAAACGACATGCCAAGCTTGGAGTTGCTGCTATGTTTTTGGCATTAGGTTTAACCGGTCTTCACTTTGGATTAGGTGTTAACGTTATGGATGCTAGCAAAACCGGGTTGAATTTATCTTATGAAAAGCTTACCGAAAGTTTTCAAAAACACCATATTTGGGGTAGCTCAGATATAGATTATGCAGGTGATCTTGCCCAATTTGATCTTCTTAACGCTCGCATGGCAGCTGTAACTGATGTTTCTCATCAGTTTGGAAAATCCACATCTGGAAAACTGACAGCAGAACAACAGAGAATTATCAGTGAACTGTATGCAATTCCGATTGAAAATGAAGATGAATTCCAATCGAAGATAAAACAATATTTACCAGATGAGGGGAGTAAGCCATGAAAACAGAACAAGGTGAAACTAGTCCATTTTCCGATAAATTAAATACTGGAGATAGGATTAATTTTTTGTTATTCCAAAAAGGTCTTCTTAACTTTACGGCCTCAAATCCAGATCTTCAATTCGAAGCAGTGAGTTACAGAGATCGCAAAACTCATGAATTAAAATACAAAGTTAAAGTTCGTCTTGAGGAGGGAATGAAAAGAAATGATATGGCAGGTCGATTCTCCTCTGTTATGGAGCAATCATTTAGTGGGTATAAAGAATGGATGCCTGAAATTAAGTTTGTCGGATCAAGAAGATTTGATGTAAATATCCAAGGTCATTCTGTTGTAGATAAACCCAATCGTTGGGCTCTAACATTGGGTGAACCAATGCATTATGTAAAAACTGCCCAAGAGCAGGCCAGAGGAGCAAAAGTGCTGCCAGAATCAGATATGACTATTACAGAACCGCTAGAGTTGATCCCTAGTCGTGAGGATGAAGTATTAGGACAGGTAACAGATTTGAGTAAGTTTAAAAGGCGATTCAGGTATCCAAGATATGCAGCAGCAGGTACAGCTGCCGGGTTACTGATTGGTGTAGGTGTTGCATGGCATAATGGTTATCTTGATTCACCAGCGAGAACAATTGCCGATATTGCTTCAGGTCTTTTCTCAGCTCCTCAAGCTGTTTCAGCTGCTGATTGTAGGAGGATAAATGTTAATATCGATAGTGTACCTCCTGTATTAGTTGACGGTCGGGTAAAACCAGGACCAATCCCATCTTGGCTGCAAGAACTTAGAGAAAAGTGTCTTCCGAAAGCTGAAGCATCATATCCAACTGCTATAGCATCAATTCAGGCAACCCCAGATTGGGCAGCCACTGCTACCGAGATGGATGTTGCCAATCGTCCTGCTGAAGTTCGGCCAGCTCAAAATAGATCAGAATCTGTACCAACAATACCAGTTGCACCGAAAGAGACTTTACCTCTTCCTACAGCTACCCCAAAACCAACAGAGGAAATAAAACCTGCTCTCACCCAAACTCCTGAAGCAGAGATAGAGCAAGTAAAAGAACCTGATTCAGATAGAATTTTTGAGGACTTTCTGGATAGACTGTTAACTATTGAGAGAGGGCAAACAGTCTCAGGTGTTTTGGAAAGGGAGTGGCCTCAGGAGTTGTTAAGTTCTGAAACTCCTAATGGTTGGATAATTGATGGACGAGGTAGGCCAATCACCCAAAAAGGCTTTGGTACCAGTTATATCGTGGTACAGGCCCAGGATAATTTTAAAAGAGGAGAGATTTCCATTAATCCTGATGAGGTTTCAGCTAATACTGTATTGACTGGTCGGCAATTACTCAAAACAGATGAAGCAATAAAAGGAGCAAAAAGTGTTGCTTTGGCTCCTACTGCTGAGGAAGCTTTGCAGTTCTTGATCCCAAGAAGGTAAAAATTCACCCACAAACTATTTGACTAGGCACTAATTTTTAAGATTCTTTGCCTGTGGTGTAGATCCAATTTAACTTCACAATTCATTTCAGGAAAATATTTATTTGCTTCCAAAAGTGCAGATTCTCCATGAGTATAATCAATCTCTCCAACCAGTAAGCTAAATTTAACTTTTTTATCTTTAAGTTCCTGAAAAAGTTTTTTATATAAGTAAAACCCGTCATCTCCACCATCCAAAGCTATGTGAGGTTCAAAATCTTTAACAGATGAATCAAGATAGGGAATTCGTTCAGAGGGAATATAGGGGAGATTGGTAACAATAACTAGTGGGTAGTTGGTAGTTTGTAGTTGGTAGTTAGATAGCAAGTTACTTTTAAGGAAATCAATTCTGTCTAAAACTCCGTGCAGTTTGGCATTTTGTTTGGCAATTTTTAAAGCTTTAGCAGATACATCTGTGGCAATAACCTGCCTGCCGGCAGGCAGGTTTTTAACAATAGATATAGAAATATTCCCAGCTCCAGTACCTATATCAATTAAAGTAAATGGTTTGGGGTTTAGAGAATAAAATTTTAAAACTTCATCAACTAAAAGTTCTGTTTCAGGTCTGGGGATTAAAACATCCTCTGTAACTTTAAATTTAAGCTTGTAAAACTCTACAAAACCTTGGATATATTGCTTAGGCTTGTTCTGTTTTTGTAGAGAATTTTTCATATCATGCTGCTAAAAGTTCCCGTAAATCTTTGGTAACTGGTCGAAAATCCTTAGTGAGAACTGGAATTTGAAGTAAAGATAAGTGGTCAACAGGTAATTTTGGAAAAAAACCCACAAGGCGCTCCCTAATCATTATTCCATCCCATGTATCAACTGTCAAAGCAGTTTTAGTAACATCCTTGGGGTAAACACGTACTTCATCAACAAAAGGCCATCTTCCAACATCAGACTTCTTTATCGGAAAGCCAAAAACAGTATCAGCGTTCTCATCATAATCATATAAATATTTAAGATCTGCCTCCATGTTATGAAATGCCTCACCAACCGCGAAAACTTCATCACCTAGTTTTTTTCTAGCTTTTTCGCCGTTTATTATAATTGCTAGATCCTTCCAATCTACCATCCCATAAGGTCCGGTATGAAGAGTGTTTCTATATCTTTCTGGCATTCTTCCTTGTGACAGCAATCCCAAACAAATATTTTCAGGAGTATAGCATTTTGGCATCTCTGCGGGGTTAAATGCACCTTTGGGAGTCCTGATTCCACTTAAAAGATAGAAAATAAAATGTTCTAAATTTCCCCCATAAACCAAATTTCCGGGTTTAAAGACCTGCTCTACAAGATCTGGGTTTTCTATCATAATTATTGGGCAGGGGAGTTTGCAGTAGCTTGTAAGGTTTTGATGACGTCATCCAAATCTCCATTCAGGATTTTTTCCAAATTATGCCAGGATTTACCAATTCTATGATCAGTAATCCTGTTTTGAGGAAAGTTATATGTCCTGATTTTTTCAGACCTGTCACCAGTACCTATTTGGGATGTTCTTTGGGCTTCAACGTTACCAACTTTTTGCTGAATTTCTCTTTCCCAAATTCTTGAGCGCAGTAAATTCATGGCATTTTCCCTGTTTTGCAGTTGGGATCTTTCTGTCTGACAAGTCACAATAATTCCGGTTGGAATGTGTTTTAACCTTACAGCAGTTGATACTTTATTAACATTTTGTCCTCCAGCTCCACCGCTCCTAAATGCCTCAAATTCAATATCAGATGGGTTTATAGCCACCTCAGACGGGTCAACTTGGGGTAAAACAGCCACAGTTGCTGTTGATGTATGAATTCTACCTGATGACTCTGTAAGAGGCACTCTTTGGACTCTGTGGACCCCAGATTCATACTTTAAGTTGTTATATGCATCACGGCCATTAATTTTTAGGGTAATTTCCTTAATTTGACCAATTTTCCCTTCAGATCGATCCAACTCTTCCATTTGCCATTTTTTGTTTTGGGCAAATCTTTCATACATTCTGAGTAATTCTGAGGCAAAAAGTCCTGCCTCATCTCCTCCTGCAGCAGATCTTATTTCTAAAATTGCTATATTAGGGTTTAATCCATCACTTTGACTCTCTGACTCTCCGCCACTGGTGGATGATTCACTTGACTCTTGCATAGGAGTTTGGGCTGATTGTTCAAGCTCTTTTTTTTGAGCTTCAAGAGCAGTAATTTCCATTTGGGCCAATTCTGCCATTTCAGAATCAGAGAGAAGTTGTTTTACTTCCTCAATTCTTTTGTCTATTTGCTCAAGTTGTTGTTTAAGATAATTATCCATGGGTATGGTGATAGGTAATATGTGATAAGTAATAAGTTAACATATCTCATATCACTTATCTCTTGTCACCATCTAAGAAGGGATTTGTTTTCGGGCCTGCATAAGCAGTTCTTTTAGGGAAAGTTTGTCTCCCTGTTTTCTTTGAATTTTGGATTGTCTGGCTTCCAAAATCTTTTTTCTTTCCAATTGTTTAACCTTGGAAGTTTCAGTTTTCTTCACAAACCTGTCAACTTGACCTAAGGTATCTACAAATTTTTGGGTTCCTGTATAAAATGGGTGACAAGCACTACAAATTTCTACCCTGATCTCAGGTAGAGTGGAGCCAGTAGTAAAAGTATTGCCACAAGCGCAAACCACTTTTGTATCTGTATGCCAAACTGGATGAAAATTTGCTTTCATGATGTAGGTAGTATAACAGGCTCGCAAGAATTTTTCAATTAGACTCTGTGGGCTTTGTGATGATGGTGGCGTGTTTTTAGTTTAGCCAAGGTTCCCAAGATAGCACTGGCTGCAATCAGTAAGCTTCCCACTAAAAAAGTACTGGAAATTTTTTCTCCCAAAATACTGACTGCCAAAGTTCCTGCTATAAATGGTTCAATATATTGAAATAGATTTGATTTATAAAAAGAGGTCTTGGATAATCCCCATTCATACAAAAAATATGCTGAAATTGAAGACAAAAGTGTCATATAGGCAAGTCCTAATATTCCCAAAATTGTTAAGTGATTTACCCAAGCAGGGTTTTGGATATATTCTGATGAAGCAGGAATAAAAAAGGTTAAAGTTCCCACCATAAAAACAATTGCTGTAACTATCATGGTTGGGTATTTATTTAATATTGGTTTGGCGATAATTCCTCCGACAACCCAAGAAATTGAGGCCAAAACAATTAACACATTTCCCAAAGTTTCTTGAGGTGAATAATTGCCAGTTAAAAGTTGAGGCAATCCTATGATAATTAAAGCACCCAAAAGTCCTAAAATAACCCCCAATATATTTACAAAAAAAATCTTTTCTTTCAAAAACCACCAGCCAAACCAAACAGAAAGAATAGGGGTGGTTAAGGATAAAACAGAAGCATTTATGGCTGTGGTTCTCCTCATTCCCTCCAAAAAGAAGGCAATATTTAAAGTTACAATCAAAATCCCAACCGCAATTAGTCTTGGCAGATCTTTTTTATCAAGTTTAACCTGCCTGCCGGCAGGCAGGCTTTTTTTAGTTTGGGCTAGAAAAAATGGGGCTAAAAACAAAGATGCTAGGGCAAATCTAAAAAAAGCTAAAGTCATGGGGGGGAATTCCTGAAGAGTAATTTTGGCAACCACAAAATTTCCACCCCAAATAACAAAGGCAATAAAAAGGGCTATATAAGGGAGGGGTTTTGTGAGTAGAGGTGATGACACGATTTAAGAGTATAAAATTTCAAGCATCCTGTCCAATCCGAATGAGAAACCAACTGCAGGAATACTATTTTTAGCAAACATCCCAATTAAGTTGTCATATCTGCCTCCACCTCCAACAGATAAGGAATCTGGATTTTTATCCAATTTCAATTCAAAAATAGCACCTGTGTAATAATCCAAACCTCGGGCTAAAGTTGCATCAAAAGCAAAATCTTTACCCTCCTCCAAAGAATATTGTTCTTTTAGAACTCTAAAAACTTCCTCCAAATTTGGGGTGGGTTTTTGAGACCTAATTTTTACAACTGAGTCTTTGGCTTCAGATTCATTCATTCCTCCATCAGTAAGTTCCTTGATAACCCCTTCCTCACCAATTTTATTAATTTTATCTATAGCTCGGATAACAGAAATAGGGAAGTCTTTAAAATTAGTTCTGTCATTTACCACCATAATGGCATCTGCAAGTCCGAGTTCTCTCATGCATTTTATGGCAACAGCCAAAACTTTAGCATCCTCTGAAGGATCATTTGAACCTACAGTATCCAAATCAAATTGGGTAAATTCGCGAAATCGCCCTCGTTGAGGATTTTCTCCTCTAAAAACTTGGCCTAGCTGGTACCTTCTAAAAGGTAGCGCAGGATTATATGTGGCAACATATCTGGCAAGGGGGATTGTTAAATCATAACGTAAAGCAAGTTGCCTTCCGCCGCGGTCTGTAAATTCATATATTAATTTTTCATCCTCACCATATTTACCCTTTAAGGTTTCTGCAAATTCAACTGTTGGGGTCTCTATTGGAACAAATTCAAATTCTTCTAAAATTGTGGCAATTTTTTCTATAGTTTCCCGTCTCCTCTTTGCAGTCTCAGGAGCAATATCACGAAAACCCTTTGGTGTTGGTGGTGCTGTATTCATATTCTTAATTATACCCTATATACGCTGGCAGGGAAGGGGTGCACTCCCTTTGCCCTGCCATAAAACTACCTGAGTGATGCAATTAGTGCATCAATTCTTTTTTTTCTTTTCAAGGCATCTGGATTACCTTGTCTTAGAAGACTGTCGAAAAATCTATCCCTGACAGCATCAACAAAAGGATTATCTCCTTTTTTATTCCCTGGTTCAGCAATTAAAACTGCCTGAGAATCAAATAAAGGTAAGATTTCCTTTAACTTGTTATCTCTTAAGGTATCTCCAGATTCAACGATGCATATAACAGCATCAGCCTGACCTATTTCTGGGGCTACTTCTACAGATCCAGTAAAATCCTCATTTAGGTTATACTCTAAAGAGTCAGAGGAATCTGTATCCAAGCAACTCCTGGTTAATTTAGGATATTCTGTGGCAATTGTTAAGCCTCTAAATTGCTCCAGAGTTCTTCTCCAAGATGGAGGGTCAGACTCAATCTCTGCCAGAAACCCATCTTTTATTGGAGCAACCAAACTTAATCTACATTTCCCAATTCCTAACTCCAAAAGCACTTCGGGTGCATTCCTTGCACCTGGGGAGGCATATTCACGTAATGTGTCTAATCCTACAATACCAACAGGAATTTGACCTCTTCCTACAAATTTGACTATATCCTTTGATTTCATCAAAGCTAGGGTAAAATCAACATCTGAGTTGGCCCAGCGATCTGCTGGAAACCGACTACCAGGGGCTACTAATCGTCTGCCTGATAATCTATATTGGATGCCATTTGTTACTCCAAAATCTGCCAACAATTCCAATGTTGGACTCTTTAGCCTATCATTACTAGGTATAGCCAAAATATTTTCAGTACTCATAATTTCTCACCTCCTTTCAAAAAACGATCAATTCTTTGAAAATCCGAAAAAGAAGGATAAAGAGGCGAAAAGAGTCTGGCTAGCTCTGTTAAAACCTTGTTAACTTCCTTGTAAGGGTTTGTCGTGGGCTTGTTTTCTTCCAGCCATTTCCATTGGTCTTCTTTGGGGAATGATCTTTCTAACCATGATTTTCGGTCCGGACTTTCGGGTGTAGGAAAATTCATAATCGCCGAATAATATTGAGGTATAGTTAGATTGGTTTGAATCAGTCTAAGCTTTGGTTTATCGATAATTTTCCCATTAGTAAAAAATTCATAATTATCCGTGAATCTTGCTCTGGAGCCGTCTGTTGAAGTGTAAAAAGTTATATAGCTTCTTTCACCTAGAACTACTTGTTTTCCATTTTCATCTTTATAACCAAAAATATTTTCAGGGTTGCCTTCTGCCCAAGATCCACAGATTCCATATTCAGAAGCTTCTGGGTTTGTTAAAAACCAAACAGCTTCAATAATCTTACTTCGGTTACCCCATCTGATAGGTTGCCAAACAGAGTATGGGCTTTCAAATCTTCGAAAACCCTCGTTTGGCCATCCTTCATTGCCTGATCTTTCGCCACAGAATTTAAAGTACGCTGAAAGCATACGATTTAACTCTCTATTATCTTTTTGTCCAGACTCTTGGCCTGTTTCTAATATATTCATATTT
>ORMF010544288.1_pt1 | contig 13004 bp, 14 predicted proteins | sample 1779871 | NCBI WGS metagenome assembly ORMF01 (sample SAMEA104232316, study PRJEB22302) | groundwater metagenome | biome: forest; feature: aquifer; material: groundwater | place: USA | collected 2011-08-07 | depth 5.4 m | reverse complement strand
GTGCCGTCGAGCTTGGCGAGGATGATCCCGGTGAGAGGAACGACAGCTTTAAACTCTTTGGCCTGGCTGATTGCGTTCTGGCCGGTTGTGGCATCGAGGACGAGGAGCGTTTCGTCCGCCGGTCGGCCCAGCTCCCGCTCAAGTACGCGATTGACTTTCTTCAGCTCCTCCATGAGGTTGCTTCGTGTGTGGAGGCGGCCGGCCGTGTCGGCGATCACGTAGTCAGCCCGACGGGAACGCGCGGCCTGGATAGCGTCGAAGATGACCGCCGACGGGTCGGAGCCCTCGCGATGCTTGATGACGTCCACGCCGATCCTATGACCCCAAATCTCTAGCTGATCTATCGCCGCCGCGCGGAAGGTGTCGCCGGCTGCGAGCAGCACGCGCTCGCCCTGGGACTTCAGCATGTGTGCCATCTTGGCGATGCTGGTGGTCTTCCCCACCCCGTTCACGCCGACGACCAGGTAGACCGTCGGCGGCGGCTCGCCCACGGTCAGCGCGCCCCCCTTTACTCCAGCATGATCGAGCGTTGCGCTCAGACTGGCTCTGAGCCGCTCTTTCACGTCTCCCGAATCCTTCAGTCGGTCTTCCCGGACGGCCGTCCGAAGATCTTCGAGCGCCGCGAAAGTGGTGTGGACGTTTACGTCGGCTTGCAGGAGCGCGGCCTCTAGTTCTTCGAAGAGGTCCTCGTCGATCCGCCCCCGTCCTGTGACTAGGGTGTCGACCTTCTGGAATATCGATTTTACAAATCCGAATCGCATGGGCGGCTTCGTTGGGTCGTCAGGTCGTTAGGTCGTTGCAATCGTCCTCGTCCTCGTAATCGTGCTCGTAATCGGACTTTGTGGTGGATTCAGAGATCGGGCCGGGCTAGTATACCCGCGAGGTTATTCGACCGGCTGTTTCGGTGTGCTGTCGGTGCCCGTGTTCCGATACAGGGTGTATGCGCTGAGGAACATGGCGATAATTCCGAAAGATACTAGAGGGATAGGACTCGTCTGAAGGTTGCGGGCCAGCAGGACACCGCCGGCAAAGCCCCCAATTCCTCCGCCGACCAGCATCCAGAAACCGGCCCCTCGATCGATTTGCCCGGCGCCCGCTCTTGTCATTGCGGGCAAGAAGGACGCGACCGCGATCACGATCAAAGAGGTGACTATGGCCTTCGGCGCGCCGAGCGCGCTCATAAAAATGAGCGCGGGGACAACCAACACGCCCATCGCCATCTGGAAATAGGCCGACACAGCGCCCGCGACGAACCCGATGATCGCATAGCCGCCGCCGGTCCGAAGCTCCTCCACAGCGAGCGCCTGTGTCCCGGAAACGCGCGATTGGACACCGGTCATGATCACGAAAAGTCCTAGCGGCATAATTAATGTATGGGCGATCCGACGGGCGATACCAAATCCCGTTTGGCTCGCCGGCCGGGCTGCCACCAAGACGCCAAAGAATGCTCCGACCGCCAGTACGATTGCTTGACTGGTATCGACGTGCAGGCCGCCATATCCCGCGCCGATAGCAGCCGCCGCCGAGGCGAACAGCCCAAACGCGATCCCGGTACCCTTCTGTTTGTCTTCATTGAAACCGAGCAAGAAGGCCATCGTCGGCGCGGCGGCAACCTGCATCCCGATCCCTGATATTCCGCCGAGAGCGCCCACGACAATCCCCATCACAAACATGACGGCGCTCTTTATGAGCGGGATATTCACTTTTCGGCGGGTTCTGGGCAAAGAGGTTTATGTGGGCAAGCAGTTTCCGATTATCGGAAGAGAGGTTCAGCGCCCCCGGCCCGATTCCTCCTGCACGGAGCCATTCTACGGCGCGCACAAAGTTTCCACGCCGGGGCGTCAGATGGAACGTGTGGTGCGGTTTGCAAGCCCGGTAAGCGTACTATTTCTCGACTTGGAAACGAATGCTCATTGCCTCGAACCTGAAGTTCCTCGCCAAACATGAAGGAGCCAACGGGCGGCCAGAAATAAGGCAATCAACAACGCAAAGACAAGCATCGCAGCCAGGACCAAAGAGATCCAAAATGCTGTCTCCCATGGGAGTGAGAAAGGGCCGACTCGAACTGGTGCGCATCCAGCGAGCCACATCGGCGCCGCGAGCCCGATCACCAGGACCCACGAGAATCGAAGCGCTTTCTTCATCGGCACCAACCCGCCCTTGACGTCATTCCGAGGACCCGAGGAATCCGCTATCGATTACGGCGATCGTCTGGGCGAGGGCGGATTCCTCACAAGTGCGGTTCGGAATGACGGCGTTCCTGCATTTCCGCGCTGAAGTCCAGCCACCCAGTACTCAAATCGTCCCACTCGAGGTTCATGGATTCGATCAGCGCGACCTTCTTCGCCCTCGACCACCCCTTGATTTGCTTCTCCCGCGCAATTGCGGCCTTCGGCCCATCGCATTCCTCGTAATAGACCAGGGAAGTCACATTGTACTTCGAGGTGAAGCCCTCCACGGACTTATCCTTGTGCTGCCATACGCGGAGGACGAGGTTGCTCGTCATGCCGGCATAAAGGACCCGGCTAAACGGGTTGGCCATGATGTAGACGAAACACTTCAATGTCACACACCCACGAGGGCTCTTGACGTCATTCCGAGGACCCGAGGAATCCGCTCTCAATTACCGCGAACCCGACTAGATGAGCCGATTCCTCGCTAGAACGGTTTGGACTGATGGCAATGCCCCCGCTGAGCACGCTGACGTCAACTCTGTGATTGAAACTGTCGTCCGCCGCGATGGCCCATTGGTCGTGAAGCGCCATTGGGAACTCCTATCCTTTTTCGTCCCGCGCGAGATCGAGCGGATCATACCGGATAACGGCAGATACGAACCCATAGTAATGGACGTGTATCTTAACTCTCCCCGTGGCTTCTTCCCAGTGATCCGAGCCGAACCGGAAGTCGCGTCCAGTCCAAAGCCAAGTGGTATGCCATCCTGAACCCCGGGGCACCGCCGACAGCACTGCGACCGGCGGGACTACCACCAGTCCGATCACCAGAACCCACCAGTATCGAAGCGCTTTCTTCATCTGCACCAACCCGCACTTGACGTCATTCCGAAGACCCGAGGAATCCGCTCTCAATTACCGCGACTTTACCATCGTCCATCGACCATCGGGTTCCCTGCGTCCGGCACTGCTTCGAGGACGTAGGGCCATCGACCAACTCCCGGCTTTATCGGTGGCGGATTGTTTGAGTTCGAGCGTGGCGCGATCACAGGACCCGCGACTAGATAGGTTTGACGAGGTCGGTTACATTGACTCCCTCAAAGGGCATCGTCTTGTCCTCGCCGGGCATTTCGATGACTTCGACGTTTCCTCCGAGCCCCTCCATTCCCGGATACCAGGCTGAGAGAGATGAATAGATATGGGACTTGAATCCGGAGAACGGATCAGTGCGTCGAATGGTTCGGCGCGTAATATGTGACTTCGTTTCATCTGAAACCAGGGTCGCCATATGCTCCTGCACATGTTTAGCTGAGGCAACACCCTTGACAATCTCGAGCGTTCCGAGAGGAGCGCCGGTGTCCGGGTCACTCAGCTCTTCCCCGAGCGCATACACTAGGAAGCGCTGCGTTGATTTAACACCTTCAGCGGACCCTCGATTTATGACGATCGTAAAGTTGTCCACAACCTTCACCACCTTTGCTGGAAAGGCATTCGGGCTTTCAGTTTCACTCATGGCTGAGCTCCTCCATGCGCCTACCCGGAGCGATTGGCATTGACGGCTTGACTCGGAGCGATTTCAGAGTGAGAGTTTCACGTCCCCGGATTTTCGCCTCCAACTCGTCCAGTCCGGGAAACAAGCTCCCAACTCTCACCTGAATCTTCCCATTGTCTTGAATATTAAGGACTTGACCAAATCCGATAAACCGTTCGTAGCCTTCTGCCGAGAGACTGAATATGGAGACACCTATGCCGTGCGAAAAGAGCTCGGACGGCTCCATGAGCAATACGAAATCCGTGCCGCCTCCTGGGCGCGGCTCCTCATAGGAAATCTTCACTTCTGGCAGTGGCGCCCGAATGCCCCTGAACGCAACCCGCACAGACTCGAACAAAGCCGCAATAATCCAGACAACCAGCACGGCAGTGAAAATGACACAGGGTAGCGGAACCGTGGTAGTCGGCTTTGCCAACCAGAGAATGAACCCAAGCGCGAGTGCAACAACGCCTGTTAGGAATCCAGTCGTGCTCCTGAAGCACGTCCAAATCAGTTCCCAGATCGAACGACTTGAGGTAAGAGCAGTCATTTTCCTTCCCGTTACCCCGTCCTAGTCACGCTCACCGTATTGCTCCCCTACGCGTACACCACTCCCGTGTTGCTATGCTCGCTCTCGTGGACGCCTCGGGTGGCTTTATCGGTGGCGGATTGTTTGAGCTCGAGCATTATACGAGTTCCGCATTAGCAGATGACACCTCCCTGCGGTCAAAGATAACATACCAAGTTCCATCGGAGGGAACGGTAAACTCGGTGGTCGGATTCGTCAGTTCTACCCGCCTAATCCCCGCGACTGGGTTGTATGGTCCCGGATTATTTGCGATTGTCTTAAACTGCGATTCGTCAGCCAGCATGAAATGGCAAGACGGTTTTGACGGTGTAACAGTAATAAGTATTTTGCGACCTGCAGTCGCGACAATCTTAAACGATTGAAGTGAAGGGTGCATGGCGTTCCTTTCAACAGTTCTGGTTCGGGGTGCCCGAGCGCCGCTGCTGCAGGAGCTCTACAGTTGTAGAGACTATAGTCTTCACGCGCCCGCTGACCAGGAGTGACCTCGCCATGGGGATTTTCCGCTCGGCACCCCACGGGACCTACTAGGGGGCAGATCGGCATGCCGGCTTCTCTGCCACTCTTCGGACCCGCTTGTCTCCGCCGCGCAAACCGGGCATCGGTCCCGCACTTGCATTGACATCGGCATTTTATCACCGATGATGTTGCCAGTCAACTTCCAGTGACGAACCTAAGCGGGTCTCGTCACCGACACTGTGTTTGACCCATTGTCGTTCGCCGTCGTCAGGAACGGGATAACTTTATCGGTGGCGGATTGTTTGAGCTCGAGCATATGAAATGGCTGGTTTGATTCGTAGGTTTAGCCCTGCTTAGGACAAATCTTTACTCCACTTGCTGTCTCTTCAAGCCATGGGGCAGCGTGATAGGCCGGGGAGTACACACCTAGTGACCTTGCAAACCCGTCTAAGCCGGGAAAGAGACTCGTGCGGTTGATATTCATCTCGAACAGTGACTTCAGGAATTCTCTCCTCAAGAGTTTGGGTATAACCAGCTTGATCGCGTTCCGACGCTTGTCGAATCCACGCATGTTTGTGAGGTTCGCCATGAATCCACTGGTAAGGTCACCTTGCATGAGAAAGATACCCTTCTGCGTCCTCAGCCTCTCGTTTAGCCTGTACGGGTTAATCGGGCAGACGAGAGATGAGACAGGGCTCTCGAAGAACAGCTCCTTAGTGTCTTTCTCCCGACCTTCATCAAACTGGTAGGGTAGCAATGTCTTCATGGAATTGATTGGCTTATTGGCTGCCTTTAAAAGCAAATACGTCTGCTGGAAGGCCCACGATCCGTTAATTGCCCACACTGCACAGTCACCCTCTGTATCCTCTGTGGCAAAATACGCCGCGACGTATATGGAATACGTGAAGTTCAGGAGCCGCGTCGGCGCACCATGGTGTTGCATCAACGCAAGCCACTCCACAAAGTAATCATTCGGAGGAACATGGGCCGCGTACTGGTGATAGGCCCTTCGGAACTCCCGCATCAGGCCACGCTCTCGCTCTTGGCGCGATGCAGCGGGTATCTGTTCGCGGTCAAGACATCGCTCTATTGAGGTTTTCAGGTCCCATGCGGCATCACGCTGCCCACGGAACAACCATCGATGCCGTCCATACTCGCGGTATCGGTGAAGTTCCCCCCAACTCCTGAGCGTCTTAACCTCAATCATCTCAGTATCAGCTACAAGATTCAACGGCGGACACCACCGCCATGTTGCTGTAGGCGCTTTCGTGTTCTCAAGAAGGGAATTCCCCGCCCCGCCTCGAACTCCTGCCTCAATTGTCGCAATTGAGGCAGGAACGGGGCGGTGGGCCTGGGGACGGGTGATACGTCCCTGAGAACGTGTCATCCGATCTCAAGAACAGACCATCCGTTCCTGGGAACGACTCAGCCGTTCCGATCCCCGAGCCGTCCGTTCCGGGGGACAGGCGGTCCGTTCCGATCCCCGGATGACGCGGGGAGACCAGCGCCCGAACCGTCCCTCCCAATGGCGACGACGATGCCAACAAGACCGCACACTACATGTGCCGCTGGGTCTCTACCCCCCACGAACCCGGGCCGTGGAGCGAGACCGTGAGCGCGTCGATTACGGGGTAGGGCGCATAATTGAATAAGGCCGCTGTCCACTCCGGACAGCGGCCTCTTCTACTTCCACCAATCCTGCCTGTCTGCCATGTCCACCCTGAACAACTGGACATGCCCACAGTGGCTGCAAGCGAGAACCCTCCAGTCAGATCCCTGAGGGTTCCCAAGCCCAAATTTCCGAACGTCGATTGTATCGTTATCGCTCTTGGCCACCAGGCGATATCGTCCCTTGCCGCAGTAGCTGCATAGCGGGTGAATCTTTGGTGAGACCACATTGTAGCCGCCCTTCAGCACCCGGATTAGCTCCCTCACATCCTCTGCCACGTATATTGCGCTCTTCAGTCGGCGGTTCATATCAAGCGTAATCATATCGTCGAGAACACGATTGACATGCTCCAGTTTATCGTCTTGATGAGAGAGCTCGATCAGATTCCACTTCGCATCCCGGAAGTCTTCGCGCGGAATGATGCGGCCACCGCTCATCAGCCAATAGAGGAGCTTACCCAGGGAATAGACGTCGACAAGCGGGGGCACGTCGCCTTCGAATCTACCTTCTTCGAGCAATGGGTCTGTGAAGAATCTGGCTCCGACGACCTCCTTTGTAAGCGTGAGCCGCTCGGCATTCTCCACATTGCAGATTCCCCAATCCGCCACTACGGCCGGCCCGCTTTCGTCTTTCAGCAGGATATTGGCAGGCTTAATATCTCGGTGGACAATCTTGTGGCCGTTAACCAGCGCGTGTGACAGTCCTGCACATACCTGCTCAAAGAGCGTGAGAGCCTCGATCCGGTCGACGCTTCCCCCTGCTCGTTTCAGCCAATCTTCCAGGCTTCCACCAGCACAGTGTTCGGAGACGTAATACGGCTGCTTGTCTTCCAGATTGGCATCGACCAGCTTGATGATGTTCTCATGATCCAGGCTGCGGATGACGTTTATCTCTTGCTCGAACCGCTTCCAAGCCTGTTCGCTCTCGGTCTTCTTCAGGCGCTTGAGAACGAACCAGGTCTGTCCATCGCCCTTTTTGTCAACCACAATGCAGGTAGCGCCCTGTCCGCCTTCTCCGAGTTCCTTGACAAACTCCCATCTATCACCATAGATCATCGTCCCGTCTCCGTAGGTCCTCCGCAGATTGTCGATCCCGTCGCGAGAATACCCGACGCCATCTAGGAAGTCGTCACTAAGTTCGCGCACACAGGAGCGAAGGGTATGTGTGTCCAGGGATGACGGGCCCTCGTGCACCACCTTTTTGAGGCCCTTCGCTTCGTGGAGATCGTTGCAACCGGCAAAGACCGTGTACCAGAGGTGCGCGCCGGTCACGTCCGCGCCAGACAGGATCGTGCCGGACATGTTCGCGCCGGACAGGTCCGCGTCGCACAGGTGCGCTCCGGTCAGGTCCGCGCCGGTCAGGTTCGCTCGGGTCAGGTCCGCGCCAGACAGGATCGCGTCGGCCAGATGCGCTTCGCACAGGTCCGCGTCGCATAGGTTCGTGCCGCTCAGGTCCGCTCGGGTCAAGTCTGCCCCGTTCAGGTCTGCGCTGGGCAGGTTCGTGCCGCTCAGGTCCGCGCCGTTCAGGTCCGCGCCGAACAGATCCGCGCCGGACAGGTTTGCGCCGGCGAGGGTGTCGACCTTGACAGCCTTGAGCACATTGCCGCCTCGGTTCCTTATCTCCACCTTCACTCCTCCGCACTCACGGTTCGGCGGGAAAGGGAGGATTAGCTGTCAGCCGTGCCCCGCACCACCCACCGCCTCAACCCCCCCGCCACCTCGTCTTCCGTCCCATTCCGCAGCCATTCCACGGGGAAATCGAAACCACGGTTGAGAGTTAAGGGTTGAGAGTTGAGAGTTAAAGGCAACTGTACGGAGACGTGGGTTACGTTTCCTCCCGTGCGGCCTTCCATCACGCGGGCGCTGGCCAGGAGCAGGCCGGCGTACGAGTCGGTCTCCCGCAGGTCCGCCGCCGCAAAGCTCCGTCCGATCTGTACCATGTCGAGGTAGTTTCGCATTGGATTCTCCTTGTTGAGTGTTGAGAGTTGAGAGTTGAGAGTTGATTGTGAGGCGTGAAAAAGCCCCCCTGCAGACGGGCAAGGAGGGGCTCCCTTTCGGGCTGCTCCCCCCGGCCCGCCCGCAGCGAGGCTCTTTAGCTTATTATTTGATCGCTCACACCGTCGCCGGTTTCATTCCCGCCGCTTCCCGGCTCTTGAGAACGCCCAGCGCGACGAATACGGCCGGGGAAACCAGGATGGATGCGAAGCGCATTACTGCGGTCATTTTGTCCCAGTACGAATAGCACCCTTCCGCCAGCAGGAAGATGCCGCCGAAGACGAGTCCTGCGCCCACCGCGCGGAACCTCAGGAACGCCCCCGCGATCACGGCGGCGATTCCGATGGGGAAGGATACAAAGAACATCACCTTCTCGTGCTCCTTCTCCTGCGCCTTGTAGGTCTTTTGCGCCTGTTGCTCCTCTTTCGTTATCTGCTGGTTCTCCTTCACGCTTCCCGCGCTCTCCCGACGCGCCTGGAAGTCCCCGGCATAAACCTTCTCCCATTCCGGACCTGGCTTGAATATGCTCACACCCGTGTATACCGCCAGGGGAACGAGCAGAGCGATCCCAAATCCGATTGCAAATAGCAGCGCTCTCATGGCTTAAGCCTCCCTCCCGAATGTGCCAAACCGCACCATGAGAATAAGAACGGCTCTGCCTGTCGCCCGGTTCCACCTACAACATTATCCTCACTCCACCCTCACGCTCCCGCAAATCTCCTTTTAGGTCTCCTCGAACGCGCGCCGGTCGTGCTCGTCCTCGTTCTAGTCCTCGTCCTCGTGATCGTGCTCGTGATCGTGCTCGTATTCGGAGCCTTCATAGAACAGGGGCGGCGTTGATGGTTGATGGTTGATAATTGATGTTTGAAAAAGGGTTCGCCAACCCACTCACAACTCACCACTCACAACTCACTCGGCAAGATTTCCAAAAAAACCTGAATAAAACACCCCCTCCCGCGGCTATATATATGGAGGTACCAGAATCTTGTCCATCATCCGCCAGCTCATCCGGCTCGTCGCCGCACAGCGCGCCCTCCTCTGCCCGATCAATAATCCGCTCAATCCCACAAATCCGACAAATCCGAGTTCAGACAATAATCCGCCCAATCCGCTCAATCCGACAAATCCGAGTTCAAGACAAGCCGCTAATCATGTCAATCAATCAATCACACAAATCACAGTTCAAGACAATCCGACCAATCCGTTAAATCCGATAAATCCGAGTTCAGACAATCTCCGCTCCAATCGCGGGCCGCCCTGGTCCCCTCCCCGCGTCACGCCCGACGTCGTCACCCGCTGTTCCCAGTCCGAAGACCAGACGGTCCGGACCATCATAACCAGGAGTCCATGCGGGCAGCGATCGAGCAGTCCGCACACCACAATCTGCATTTTGCATTTTGCATTTTGCATTTTGCATTTTGCAATTCAACTCAAAGGACGTAATACCTCGTCCGTCACCAAACCGGGTGTGACGCTCCAACCACGTCTCTTGACACGCCCCAGGACTCCGGGCCCGTCGCTCACCAGGGTTCCCATTGCGGCACTGCTTCGAGCAATGGGATCACCACTCACAACTCACCACTCACAACTCACCACTCACAACTCACCACTCACGTCTGCCGTGACGGTATACTCATGTATTCAAGCACGAACCATGCACGAGGAGGCCATGGCCGAAACAGACCCGACCGCCGAACGCGCGGACATCCCGACCGACTTCATCCGCGAAGCGATCCGTGAGGATTTGCACGCCGGGCGTTTCGATCGCGTCCACACGCGCTTCCCGCCGGAACCGAACGCCTATCTCCATATCGGACATGCGAAGGCGGTCTGGATCGACTACGGCATCGCGCTCGACTTCGGCGGCAAGTTCAATCTGCGGTTTGACGATACGAACCCGACCCGTGAAGAACAGGAATTCGTGGACGGGATCATCGAGGACGTACGCTGGCTCGGCGCGGACTGGGAGGACCGGCTCTGCTTTGCTTCCGACTACTTCGAGCAGATGTACGATTGGGCCGTCGACCTGATCCGCAAGGGCAAGGCGTTCGTCTGCGACCTATCGGCGGAAGAGGTGAGCGCGACACGCGGAACACTCACCAGCCCTGGGACGGACAGCCCGTACCGGAACCGCAGCGTGGAGGAAAACCTGGATCTATTTGCCCGCATGAGGGCGGGCGAGTTCCCGGATGGCGCCAGGACGCTGCGTGCGAAGATCGATATGGCCTCGCCGAATATGTTCCTGCGCGACCCCATCATGTACCGCATCCTCCACGCGCACCATCACCGCCAGGGCGACAAGTGGTGCATCTACCCGATGTACGATTGGGCACACGGCCTCGAGGACTCCATCGAGGGAATTACCCACTCACTCTGCTCGCTGGAGTACGAGATCCATCGTCCGCTCTACGACTGGTTCCTGGATGAGCTGGGAATCTACCATCCGCGCCAGATCGAGTTCGGCCGCCTCGGAATGACCTACACGGTCATGAGCAAGCGGCGGTTCATCGAGCTGGTGAACGGCGGCTGCGTTGACGGATACGACGATCCGCGCCTGCCCACTCTCGCGGGAATGCGTCGACGAGGTTTCACGCCGGAAGCGATTCGCGAATTCGTCCATCGCCTTGGCGTCGGCGGGAAGGCGAATATCGACGTCGACCCCCATCAGCTGGAAGACTGCGTTCGTGAGGAGCTCAACCGGTGGGCGCCTCGCGCGATGGCGGCGCTCGATCCACTAAAGGTGGTGTTGTCAAACTACCCCGAGGGCAAGATCGAGGAGCTCGACGCCGTCGTCAATCCGGAAGATCCGGGCGAGGGCACTCGCAAAGTTCCCTTCGCAAGGGAAATCTACATCGAGCGGGAGGACTTCCGCGAGGACCCGCCGCCCAAGTTCTATCGGCTGTCTCCCGGCAGAGAAGTCCGACTGCGCTATGCCTACTTCATTACGTGCGATGAAGTGATGAAGGACGCGGCCGGTAACATCACAGAGCTCCGCTGCTCCTACGATCCACAGACCCGCGGCGGCGACGCGCCGGACGGTCGGAAGGTGAAGGCCACGCTACATTGGGTCGCCGCCCCGACGGCAGTCCCGGCCGAGATCAGGCTCTACGACCACCTCTTCCTGAAGCCCGACCCGGACGACGTGGAGCCCGGCCAGACCTACCTCGATAACCTCAACCCAAAGGCGCTGCAGGTGAAGCAGGGGTTTGTCGATCCCAGCATCGCCAACGCCCGCCCCGGCACACGTTACCAATTCGAGCGCCTGGGCTACTTCTGTGTAGACCCGGACTCAACGCCCGAACGGCCCGTCTTCAACCGAACGGTTACGCTGCGGGATACGTGGGCGAAGATCGAAAAGCGGGAATGAACACGAAAGACATCCTCAAGGCCCGCTTCGCCATCGTCCGCCGTGACCTCGACCGCGTCCTTTCACACCTCACCGATGAGACGTTCACGTGGGCGCCCAGAGAAGGGATGCGGACCGTAAAGGGCCAGCTCTTCGAGATTGTGGGAAAGGAGATAGAGCTGCTGGTCTGGGCCAGGGCAGGCGGCCAGGGCGAGTGGGTAGAAATCGAGGATTTCGGCGGGAGGGAGACGACTAGAGAGGGCTGGTTAGAAGTCCTGAAAGATACTCGGAAGTCGACCCTCGACTATCTCGATTCCCTGTCGGAAAACGATCTGGAAGCCCCGGTCCGGTTTCCCACGGACTGGTGGGAAGGGTTGGGCCTCCCCGAATTGCCCTTGCACGAGATCTTTCGCACCATCGCGATGCACGAATGGTATCACACGGCTCAGCTCGTCTCCTACCTGTGGTGGAAGGGCGACGATCCGTACAAGTGGTAATTTGATGTGAGGAGGGATCCGGATGCCGGAAGCGCCGACAACAGAAATCGAGGCATACGAACGGCTGCTCTGCTCACACTTGGAGGCCATGACGACGCGACTCCGGCTGCTCCCGCGAGATCGATGGGACTGGTCTCCTGATCCGGCGGCACCAAACGCTAGGACTCTTGCAGCCCATACATGGCAGTGGCTCCAATGCGATCGTCAACATATCCTGGAGCCGGATCCCTCCAGACACGACCGCATCCCGGATCCGCCGAAGGAACCGCAAGCTATGTGTGACGCGCTTGCCCGGGAGACCGAGAATTGGCGGATGCTGATCCGCGGACTGACGCCTGAAAAACTGGCAGAGCCGCGCAGGCAGTTCGACTCGGAACCGGTGCTCAATGTCCGCTGGTTCGTCTATCACATGATCCAGAACAGCATCTACAAGCACGGCCAGTTCTCAGTGCTGTTCTTTGCGCTCGGGCTTGATGGCCGGGAGCCTTACATGGCCCCGTTTCCGAACCCTATATACGCTGAGTGTTACGAGTAGATTCCCATCACCCGTTCAGCGTCCAACCCGAACGGTACTTGCGTCCCAGGAATTCGTTTGCCTCCGAGGCGTTAGTCACCTTTCCGGTAGCGGAATCGTACTCGATCTTCTTGCCCACACGGTATGCCACCAGCCCTAGGAGCATCTGCTCGATCATGTTGCCGCTGTACTCGAAGTCGCAGGAAGTCTTGAGGTTCCCTTTGCAGGCGTTGATCC
>ORMF010310979.1_pt1 | contig 13004 bp, 10 predicted proteins | sample 1779871 | NCBI WGS metagenome assembly ORMF01 (sample SAMEA104232316, study PRJEB22302) | groundwater metagenome | biome: forest; feature: aquifer; material: groundwater | place: USA | collected 2011-08-07 | depth 5.4 m | reverse complement strand
GCAGCAAGGATTTCCTGCCCTCAAGCGAGGGAAATGTGGGCGAGCGATTGTCCTCAAAAGAAATGGCGCCGGGATCAAGAGGTGCTAGCGCGCGCGGTTACCAGATGAAAGTGAAGTCTTTTACGTACGAGAGGAATTGGACCGGGAAGTACTACCGACAAAGGTTGCTCCCTAGCATGCACACAATGGACAAGCACCTTGCAAGCATGCTGAACGAGGGTTGGGAGGTCATGACGGAAACCTCCCATTCCGGCAATAGCCGAGGCTTTCGGCCTTTCGCCAAACGCGATACCATCACTATCTCTTTTCGAAAACCTAGCTGATTCCTACTGATCGCGCCCGGCTAGAAATCCCGGTGGCCGAAGGCATGACACCCTGGCTAGGGTTGCAATTGGAGGGTTTACATTACGCCCAAACTGGCGTGATTCAGCAAGAATGAGACGGTTGAAGCACCACTCAAATGATTGAATAACAACAAAATCAGCTCCGCGCCCCCAAGTTCGGGACCAGGGAGTCAAGCTTTCAAAGCGACTCATCTGCCATTTCCAATCAAGCGTTTAGAAAGCACAGCTCAAACGGGCCTCTTCCGAAAGGGGTTACGTTCTAACCGCCCGAGGAGCTGAACCGCACGTCCAACAGACGCGCGAGCGCCACTGCTGCTAAAATGTTTCTCGTTTGTGAAAGGACACCGCATGCCTAAGAAAATCGACCCTCTTAACAAGAAACAATACGGAGCCGTCACGGCCATGCTCACAGTTTCGGACATAGCTGCGGCCGTGAGCTTTTATCAAAAAGCTCTTGGCTTTTCCAAACGCGGGATCATGAATGGTCCTGATGGCAAGGCCATTCACGCCGAGTTGACCCTGCGTGGGGCAACGCTAATGCTTGGACCCGAAAACCCTGCTTTAGGCAAGCGCACTGCGAAGACGCTTGGTGGCTCGCCGGCAGCTTTGTACGTCTATGTCGAAAACGTCGACAAGGTCGTGGCCAAAGCAAACGGTCTAGGAGCGACCGCTCAAGGCCCGGTGATGGACATGTTTTGGGGTGATCGCTGTGGGACATTGGTCGATCCGGACGGCTATACCTGGGTGATCGGCACCCACAAGGCGGAACCTTCTGCGAAGGAGATGAAGAAGAAAATGCTCGAACAAATCGGGCAGATGAAGCAGCAATCGGCTGGTACGGCAACGGCAGCCTGAGCGAATCATTCTTATTGTTTAGACGGCAACGTTGGAGAACCCTCGCGACAGCTACTTCAACGCCGAGAGTCTCTGACGAACTTGAGGTACTACATTCCACAACCGCCGCCGTGCCCGGAGGTCGTGATTTCGAAGGGGTTACTGAATGAATCAAGGGAACCCCGCACAGTCCAATTACAGTCCATTAGGGCAAACTACCATTGCCTTATATGCGTTTTGAGCACCGCCCGTGCTCTGCATGTAGTTGATAGTACATTTGCTCGTGTTTTCGAATCCCACTCTCTCCGCCAGAGTTTCTTCGTTCCGCTCAACCCAATACTGTCGTCCCACGCCTAGCGCACGCGGAAAACGGCGAGCGCCTGGGACGCCAGCGTGACGCGCACTTCGTCTCCGGTGATCTGGGCCGTGGCGTTGCCGAAGAGTGGCTCCAGTTGCTGGGCGCTCTGAAGGGGTGTGTCGGCGACAGGAATCCTCAGGTCCCGGGCGGACGAGGCGTTGTTGTACACGACGAGCAGTTTTTCCTCGGGCAAATCGCGCAGGAAGACGTAGTAGGTGTCGTCCCAGCCGATGTGCCATTGCTTGCCAGTGCGCAGGGCGGGATGTGCTTTCCGCAACGCCAGCAAGGACTGCACGTGCGCGAATACATCCTGTTGTTCGGGGGTGCGCCCGCTGGCCGTGAATGCATCGTGCGGATCAGTGGGGAAACCGCCGGGGAAGTCGCGGCGGTTGTCGGGGTCATCGCCGCCGGGCATCGCGATTTCGTCTCCGGAATAAATCTGTGGGACGCCGCGCAGGGTGAGGAGAAGCGAAAACGCAGCCTTTAGCTTGGCAGGGTTGCTGCCTTCTTCGCTGACGAATCGCCGCGTGTCGTGGTTTCCGATGAACGTGACCAGCATTTCGGGATGCGGGTAGAGCGAGTCGTGCCGGAGGACATCGACGATCTTCAGCATCGGCTGACCTTTGATCACCACGTCGCGCAAAGCAGAGTAGAGTGGGAAATCGAACACCGTCAGCAGGCGGGAATCGATGCCGTCGAACTGCGGGCGGCCGCCCTCGAAAAACGACGTAATGGACGGATCGCCGTCAAAGACTTCCCCGACGCTGTTGATCTTGGGATAGACGTGGCGCAGGCGTTCGTGCCAGCCGCTCCAGAACTGGCGCGAGGAGTAGGGGAAAGTGTCGAGGCGGAAGCCGTCGAGTTGGGCGGTTTCAGCCCACCACAGGCCATTCTGCGCGAGATACGCGCTCAGCTTGGGATCGTCGGGATTGATGTCAGGCAGTTTGCCAGCGAACCAGCCCTCGAGCGTGGCGCGATATTGGCGCGGCGAAGCATGTGGATCTGCCAGACCGGCGAAGTTGTAGGTGGGATCGACATGGTGTGCGGGCGTGCCGTGCAGCCAGGTGGGCGTCGGGGGATCGTTGGCCCAGACGTGATTGGGTCCGGTGTGATTGGCGACATAGTCCATCAGGACCTTCATGCCGAGCTTATGGGCATCGGCGATCAGGCCCTGATACTCGGTGAGCGAGCCCATGTGATCGTCGAGCGCGTAGAAGTCCAGCACGTGATAACCGTGATAGTCGGAGTCGGTGTTCTTCCAGACGGGAGTGAGCCAGAGCGTGGTGACGCCAAGGTCGCGCAGGTAGGTGAGGTGCTGGCGAACGCCGCGCAGATCGCCTCCGTGATACGCCCTGGGCTGGCTGCGGTCGTACTCGCCCGTCGAGCCGGGCGGCCGGTCATTCGAAGGATCGCCGTCGGCAAAGCGGTCGGGCATGATCAGGTAGATGACGTCGTCGCGGGAGAAGCCCTGGAAGTGGCCGCGGGAATCGGCACGGGGCAATAGCGGCAACTCAACCGTTGTCGAACCAGAGGGAGTACGCAGGTTGAACTTCGCTGTGCCGGGTTGTAGGGAACGATCGAGCTTCAGCCGGACGAAAAGATAGTGGCCGTTGGCGGAAGCTTCGCTGCCGAGGACGGCGAGATGCTTCGTCGTGCTCGTGACGCGCGCGCCGGAGAGGTTCTCGCCGGTCAGGAGCAGAGTGAGGTCCGGCGTGAAGTTCGTCCACCAGTTGGGTGGTTCGATCTTGCGGACGAGGGGAGCGGCGGCGGGCTCAGGCGCCGGCTGCGACCAGGCGGCCGGGCAAAGAATCAAGGTCGAAAGAGAGTAGAAGGCCAATAGAGCGAAAGTTCGGAAGCTTCTCATAGGGAAAGTTGATCTCCCATCGAAATCAGGATTTTGCGGGGGCGGCTTGCGCTGTAGCCGCTCCACTTCCATGCCGTACGTCTTGCGGTTCTTCGACCCGTTGGGTTAAAGCTGCCGCCAGCATCAGGAAAACTCCTCCTGCTACGACTGCGGACAGGCGGTTGTTGTTCAGCAAGTGGGCCATTACCCAGCCGAACCCGAGCGAGGCCGTGATCTCCGGAATCACAATGAAGAAGTTAAAAATGCCCATATAGACACCGGTTTTGCCGGAGGGCAAAGATCCAGCGAGGATGGAATAGGGCATGGAGAGCGTGCTGGCCCAGGCGATGCCGACGCCCGTCATGGACAGCAGCAGCAGGAACTTGCTGTGGATGAAGGCTACTGAGAGCAGTCCCAGTCCGCCGCAAATCAGGCAGAGGCTGTGGGTTGTCTTGCGGCCGAACCTCTGCGCCAACGCCGGCAGCACCAACGAAAATCCGAAGCACACCGCCGAATACATGCCGAAACAGACACCGCCCCACTCGATGCCCGCTGCGTAGAAGGGCGAGTTGGTGTCCTGGGCGCCGAAAACATTTCTTGCTACCGCCACGGGAAAATAGAGCCACATGCAGAACAAACCCAGCCAGGTGCAGATCTGGACCCAGGCCAGTTGCCGCATGGTGCGCGGCATCTCGCGAATCGAGGTGAGGATTTCCTGCGCACTCGCCGCGAGGCCGCTGTGCTCCGATTTCATCTTCTGGAACTCGGCGAGGTTTTCGGGCGGGTACTCCTTGGTGGTGAGGATCGTCCACAGCACGGCTCCAAAGAACGCAACCGCTCCGATTTCGAATGACAGCTTTACGGTGAAAGGAATCTTGCCCGGCGCGGTCTGGCTGGCGAGGTGGAAGACGTTCGTTAGCAGCCACGGGAGGGCGGAAGCAACGATCGCGCCCAGGCCAATGAAAAGACTCTGCATGGCGAAGCCGCGCGTGCGCTGCGATTCCGGGAGCAGGTCAGCGACGAAAGCGCGGAACGGTTCCATGCTGATGTTGATGGAAGCGTCGAGAATCCAGAGCAGTCCGGCCGCCATCCAGAGGGCAGAACTGCGCGGCATGACGATCAGGGCCAGCGAACTCAAGATGGCGCCCGCCAGAAAGTAAGGGCGGCGCCGGCCCAGCCGACCCCAGGTCCGATCGCTGGCATGGCCGATGATCGGTTGCACGATCAGCCCGGTGAGTGGAGCGGCCAGCCACAGGATCGGGATCTGATCGGCGCGCGCTCCCAGGTACTCGTAGATCGCGCTCATGTTGGCCATCTGCAATCCCCAGCCGAACTGGATGCCAAGGAAGCCGAAGCTCATGTTCCAAATTTGCCAGAAACTGCGGGATGGTTTTTCCATGAAGTTTCCTAACGATCGTAAATGGTGGTCAGGGATCGGAGCTTTGCGGCCAAGGCAGCAGTGAGCGCGCCCGGGAGATAGCGCCACTTCCAGTTGCCGCCGAGCGTTCCCGGGAGATTCATCCGCGCCTCGCTGCCCAAGCCCAGCACGTCTTGCAAGGGGATGATAGCCACGTCAGCCACGGAAGCGAGCACTGCGCGAATCATGACCCAGTGGATTTCGGAGTCATCCCTGAAGCCGAGATAGGCGCGTGCGAATTCGTGCTCCTTGCAGACATCCTCCGGAGTACGAGTGCTGTCACTTGCGCCGGAACTCGACCACCAGCCGACGGTGGTGTCGTTGTCGTGTCCTCCGGTGTAGGCGACCAGATCGCGGCTGTAATTGTGCGGACGAAACGATGGGCCCTGCGGGTCATTCCCGAACGCAAACTGCAACAGGCTCATGCCCGGCAGGCCGAATTGCTGGCGCAGTTTTTCGACCGGCGGAGTAATTACGCCCAGATTCTCCGCAACGATGGGAAGTCCGCCGAAGGCATTTTGCAGAGCGGAAAGAAAATCTTCTCCCGGCCCTTTCACCCAGCGCCCGCGCATCGCGGTGGGTTCGCCGGCGGGAATCTCCCAGTAGGCTTCGAAGCCGCGAAAATGATCGAGGCGCACCATGTCGAACAAGTTCAGCGACGCGCGAAAGCGCTCGATCCACCACTTGTATCCGTTCGCGGCCAGCACGTCCCAGCGATAGATGGGATTGCCCCAGAGCTGTCCGGTAGCGCTGAAGTAGTCGGGAGGAACGCCGGAGACCACCGTGGGGAGGCCCTGGTCGTCGAGCTGAAACAGTTCGGGATGCGCCCAGACATCGGCGCTGTCGTGGGCCACATAGATCGGGGCATCGCCCATGAAGCGGATGCCGCGCTCCTGACAGTAGGCCTTGAGATGTTCCCATTGCCGGAAGAATTCGAACTGCCAGTACTTGTGAGCCTGCACCTGAGGCGCCAGCTTCGCCGACCACTCGCGGAGGGCCTGAGGATCGCGACGGCGGATGGACGGATCCCACGTGGCCCAGGTATTTTCCCGGCGAATATCCTTGCAAGCCATGAAGAGCGCGTAGTCGTTGAGCCATGGGGCGGCACTTTCGCAGAAGCGCTCAAAGGCCGCGTGGTCGGCGCCCGAGGCGTCGGCGAAAAACGCATGCGCGGCCCGCCGCAACACGCCACGCTTGAATTCGATGACGGGCCCGTAGTCCACCGAGTCTTCGGGAAAAGAGGGGACCGGCGCCAGATCGGAAGCCTCGAGGACGCCCTGTTCACGCAGGCGCTCCAAGCTGAGCAACAGAGGGTTTCCCGCAAAGGCGGAGAAGCACTGATAGGGAGAGTCGGCATACCCGGTAGGATTCAGTGGCAGAACCTGCCACAACTTCTGCCCAGCGGCCGCCAGGAAGTCGGCAAATTCGTAGGCGCAGGGGCCCAGGTCGCCCACGCCAAAACGGCCGGGCAGGGATGTAATGTGGAGCAGGATTCCGCTGCATCGCGGGAATTTCACCCCGTAACGATACGCAGGCGGCGGGTTTCGGGCAAGGATGGCAGTCTCCGTGCGGTCCGTACGCAGCCGTACCTGATCTTCCGTGACCTCGGAAGGTGGCTCCCTGCGCGCTAAGCTCCGATCTGGAGTCCAAGGAGAGCTACCTTGCCCGCTACGTCTGCCAAGCCCACGATCAAGATTCTTTATGGTGAGTGCGAGGAGGAAGTGTTGGCCACTCAGGCCGCCGCGATGAAGAAGGCCGGCCACCATGTTACAACCGCCGTCGGTCGCCAGGGAGTTCAGGAGGCGTTGCGTCGGGACGCGTTCGACCTGGTCATTCTTGGTTCCACGCTGGCCAAAGACGATCGCCATCACTTGCCCTACATGGTGAAGAAGACGCACGAAGGGACGAAGGTTCTGGTCATGCATGCCAGCGGACGTCACCACGAAGTGGATGCGACCATAGACGCCGGCACCAGCATGCAATTCGTGCTGGAAAAAATCGCGCGCGTGATGGTTGAGCAGATTGTCTCGGTGTAGTTTTTCCATTCACATTTCCAAATCAGGCGGCGGGACTCGCGATACGAGATCCCGCCCTTTTTCTTTACGAGGTCCCAGTAAATTCCGCGAGATCGCTGCGTCCTTTGCGGTAAAAAGTTGTTAACCGCAGTCGGGCATGGGATGAGATCCCACCCAGGAAACATGAAAATCGGGGATAGGGCGCAGCGAAATCCTTAACCGCGAAGAACGCCAAGGTTCGCCAAGGACGCGAAGAAAGGCTTGAACCACAAGGATCACAGGGCAGACTGGGGTCTGAGCGCAACTCCGGATACGGAGTGAGAGGCGGGGGATGTGCACCTGATGGCGAAGGGGCAATCGCGGAAACTAAAATGGGCCGCCAGCCAAGAAGCGGTGACTTTTTCTTGGCTATCGGCCCACTCGATCCTGAAGCGGATCGGAGGTGATACTTACATCGTAAACCCTTCGATTCGATTGTCAAGAACCAACTTCCACCGTCTCAAATCGGCCTTGGGAGCGGCGTCCCGCTATTGACACCACTGTCGCCAGAGTGTTAATTTTATTGGTTTTAGTAGCCCTTAATCTTCCAGCTAGATCAGCAGAAAAATGGATCAGACAATCCGTCAACTAGGGGAATTACTGCTCGGAGCCGTACCCACGGCGGTCCTCCTGGCGACGCTTTACATCCTGTACACGGTGCTGGTCCACAAGCCGCTCACGGCCGTGCTGGCGGAGCGCCGAAACCGGACCGAAGGCGCCTTGGAAAAGGCGCGCGCCGATATCGCCGCCGCCGAGGCGCGGACTGCCGACTACGAACAGCGTCTGCGGGAAGCGCGGATGAAGATTTTCAAGAACCTGGAAGCGCGGCGTCAACAGGCGATGCAGTCGCGCGCCGAAGCGGCGGCGCAAGCGCGTGTGCGAGCTCAAGAACAGGTCAAAGCGGCGCGTGCCGGTATCGAGCAAGACAAACAGCAGGCGCGTGCGAACCTTCAGGCGGAAGCCGGACGGCTGGCGACGGAGATTGTGCGTACCGTGCTGCGGCCGGTGGAGGCTGCGAGTCCGGTGGGTGGGCAATGAGAGTGCAGAGCTCGGTCCGGACACTTCTGTTACTCGCGCTATTGGCAATGGTTCCGGCGATTCCGGTGCGGGCTTTCGGACTCGTGCAGGAACACTCTTCGGAGGCCGCGCAGGCGGCGCCAGAGGACAAGAGCGTCGGCGGTGAGCCAGCCAAAGAAACGCGGGAGGCGGCCGGGGAAGAAGAAAAGAACGGGAATCTGAAGCACTCCGCCGCAATCCGGTACCTGGCCAAGAAGACGGGGATCACCGTGCATCAGGCTCACCTGGTAGCGGTCAGCCTCAATTTTTTGATCATTGCTTTCCTGATCTACTGGTACGGGCGCAAGATCGTGCCCGCTGCCCTGCGCAAGCGCACGGAATCGATCCAGCGCGCTCTGGAAGAAGGGCGTGCCGCCAGCCAGGACGCCAATCGGCGGCTGGCTGAAATCGAGACCCGGCTGAGCAAGCTGGATGCTGAAATCGGACAGATGCAGACCTCGGCTGAAAAGGAAGCGGAAGCCGAGGAAGTGCGGATCAAGAAAGCAGCGGAAGAAGACATTCGCAAAGTGGTGCAGGCGGCGGAGCAGGAAATTGCGTCCGCTGCCAAGCAAGCCCGCCGGGAATTGATGTCGCAGACTGCCGACCTCGCGGTGGCGCTGGCCCGCAAACAGATTCAGGTAGACTCCGCGACCGACCAGGTTCTGGTTCGTAACTTTGCCGGAAAGCTGGCGTTCGGGAACAGCGGAAAGGACCGTCAGTAATGGCTTCCGTAGTTGGCGTTTACGCCCGAGCTTTCGCCGATGTGGTGGTGAGCCGCAAGCTCGATCCCGTGCTCATGCTCCAGGAGCTGCGCGCGACGGAGGCGCTGCTTGCGGAAAGCGTCCAGTTGCGCCGTGTGATGGAGAACCCGTCTATCCCCGGCGACCGCAAGCGCGCCGTTCTGGACGCGGTTGCGAAGCGACTGGGCATGGCGCAGCAGGTGCGGAACTTCATTGCGGTCGTGACCGATCATCGGCGACTGCCGCTGCTGGCGGACATCCTGAAACAGTTGGACCAGGAATTAAACGATCGCATGGGCATTGCGGATGCGGAAGTGATCAGCGCCCGCGAGCTCAGTGACGCCGAAAGGAAACTGCTGGAAGGCGAGGTTGCCAAGTTGACCGGCAAGCAGGTCCGCGCCCGTTACCGGCAAGACTCTTCGCTGCTGGGGGGTGCGTTGGTGAAGGTCGGAAGCACGATCTACGACGGGTCGGTGAGCGAACAGCTGGAGAGGATACGGGAGCAGTTGGTGAGTTAGCGTTTAGCACTTAGCACTTAGCATTTAGGACTTGGCCAAAGCCTTCGCGACCGACTGATTTGGCTAAATGCTAAGTGCTAAGTGCTAAGTGCCAAATGCCGAATGCAGCGTTCACGAGTTGAATTTATGGCACAAATCAAAGCAGACGAAATCACGCAATTAATCCGCGAGCAGATCGAAAACTACGAGTCGAAGATTGCGGTCGACGAAGTGGGCACGGTCATCACGCTGGGCGACGGAATTGCCCGCGTCTACGGCCTCGACAAGGTCATGGCGGGCGAGCTGCTCTCTTTCCCGCACGGCCTGGCCGGAATCGCCATGAACCTGGAAGAAGACCAGGTGGGCGTGGTGTTGCTTGGCGAATACACCGAGATCAAGGAAGGCGACGAAGTGAAGCGCACCGGCCGCATCGTGAGCGTGCCGGTGGGCGATGCACTGATCGGCCGGGTAGTGAATTCGCTCGGCCAGCCGATTGACGATAAGGGGCCGATCGCGACCGACAAATTCATCGCGCTCGAGCGCATTGCGCCGGGCGTGATTGACCGGCAGCCGGTGCGCGAACCGATGGCGACCGGTCTCAAGGCCATCGACTCGATGATCCCGATCGGTCGAGGACAGCGCGAGCTGATCATCGGCGACCGCCAGACCGGCAAGACCGCCGTCGCGCTCGATACCATCATCAACAGCAAGGGCAACAACCTGGTCTGCATTTACAACGCAATCGGGCAGAAACGGTCGTCGATTGCCCGGGTGGTGAAGATTCTCGAGGATGCGGGTGCGATGGAGTACACGATCGTCGTCGCGGCTTCGGCGTCGGAGCCAGCGCCCATGCAGTACATTTCGCCCTACGCGGCGTGCGCCATGGGCGAGTATTTTCGAGATACCAAGCGCCACGCGCTCTGCATCTACGACGATCTTTCGAAGCACGCGGCATCGTACCGCGAAATTTCGTTGTTGCTGCGGCGTCCGCCGGGACGCGAAGCCTATCCCGGAGACGTTTTCTACCTCCACTCGCGTTTGCTGGAGCGCGCCTCCAAGCTGAGCGACAAGAACGGCGGCGGATCGTTGACCGCGCTGCCCATCATCGAGACGCAGGCGGGAGACGTTTCGGCCTACATTCCGACCAACGTCATTTCGATCACCGACGGCCAGATTTATCTCGAAACCGACCTGTTCAACCAGGGCGTGCGTCCGGCGGTCAACGTCGGACTTTCCGTGAGCCGCGTCGGCGGCAGCGCGCAGATCAAGGCCATGCGGCAAGTCGCCGGAACGCTCAAGCTTGAGCTCGCGCAGTACCGCGAACTGGCGGCTTTCGCGCAATTCGGCAGCGACCTCGACAAGGCCACGCAGGCGCAGCTCAACCGCGGCAAGCGTCTGGTGGAAATTCTGAAGCAAGACCAATTCGCGCCCTTGCCGTTCTCCAAGCAGATTCTCATCATCTTTGCCGGAACCAGTGGCGCGCTCGACGACATGCCAGTTGAGCAGGTGCGCGACTTCGAGAAAGAGCTTTACAAGTACGTGGACACGACCCATCCCGGGCTGCTGAACACCATTATGGAGAAGAAGATTCTCGATGACGGCCTGAAAGCCGAGATGACGCGAGTGATCCAGGAAGCGAAGCAGCAGTTTGTGGAAGCACGGCAGACAGTCAAGTAGTACCTAGTACTCAGTACCCAGTACCAAGAAAAGCGGAGACGCTGAGACTGGTAACTGGCAACTGATTTCATGGCAAACGTACTCGACATCCGGCGCAGGATCCGCAGCGTGGTCAACACGCGGCAGATCACCAAGGCCATGAAGACGGTCTCGGCGGCGAAGTTGCGGCGCGCGCAGGAGCATGCGCTGGCCGCGCGTCCATATTCGCAGATGCTGACGAACGTTCTGAAGTCGCTGGTCTCGCGGGTCGATATCTACGATCCTGTGACCGGTGAGCCAATACATCCGCTTCTGGCGGAGCGTCCGGAGAAGAACATTCTGCTGATCGTGGTGACTGGCGACAAGGGGCTGGCGGGCGCATTCAATACCAATATCTTGAAGATCGTCAGCAAGTTCATCGAGTCGAAGCCAGAGCAGAATATTGACATCGAATGCATTGGCCGCAAGGGCCGCGACTTCATGCGACGGCGGTTTCCGGCGGGGCCAACCTCCAACGCGGAAGCGGCTGGATCGGCCGAAGCCGTCGAAAGGAACGTTCCGCGGGCCGGCCGGGTGCAGATTGTGGGCGAGCATGTGGGCGTCCTGGGCAAGGTGGAATTCGCCTTCGCTTCCGGACTCGGAGAGAGCGTGGTCGAGCGTTTTTCCCGCGGCGAGATTGATGGCGTTTACTTACTTTATAACGAGTTCAAGTCTGTGATCGCGCAGCGCCTGCTTGCGCAACAACTTCTGCCCATCAAGGAAATCGGCGTGGTGGATGTGCGCATGGCCGAAGAGGCCGCGGAAGATGAGCGGAAGCGGCGACTGGAAGCGGCCAAGGGAGCGGGAGTCGGCCTTCGCCCGGCGGACACGAGCGCCATGGACGAAGCGGCCGCAAAGTTCGGCGCGCTGCCGGTCGATTACATCTACGAGCAGCCTCCGGCCCAACTGTTCCGCGAGATTCTGCCGAAGTACATTGGCGTCGAGATTTTCCATGCGCTGCTGGAGTCGGTGGCGGCCGAGCACGCCGCCCGCATGACCGCCATGGATTCGGCCACCAACAATGCGTCGGACATGATTGATTCCCTGACGTTGGTCATGAACCGCGCCCGCCAAGCCAAGATCACGAAGGAAATTATCGAGATCGTGAGCGGCGCGGCAGCGCAGTAAGGCAGCAGTTGGCACTTAGCAATTAGCACTTAGCAAAACCCTAAAGTGCTTCAAGCTAAATGCTAAATGCTAAGTGCTAACTGCTGGTTTTGAGGTCTTATGCCTGAAAATATCGGACGTGTTATCCAAATCGCAGGTCCCGCGGTGGACGTGCAGTTTGCCGCGGGGGCCATGCCTCCCATCTACCAAGCGCTGCGCGTGGTCAGCGAGGGCTTCACGGTGCCGTCGCCCATCAACGTCGTTCTCGAAGTGCAACAGCACCTGGGTGAAGGCCGCGTGCGCTGCATCGCCATGGAAGCCACCGACGGCATGGTGCGCGGTATGAAAACCATCGATCAGGGCGGGCCAATTTCTGTTCCGGTTGGCCGTGGCACGCTGGGCCGCGTGATGAATGTCATCGGCCAGCCCGTCGATCAGCTGGGGCCGATCGCGCACACCAAGACGATGCCGATTCACCGCCTGGCGCCCCGCTTTGACGAACAGGCCACGTCCGCCGAAATGTTCGAGACCGGCGTGAAAGTTGTGGACCTGATCCAACCCTTCCTGAAGGGCGGAAAGATTGGCTTGTTCGGCGGCGCGGGCGTGGGCAAGACCGTGGTCATCATGGAACTGATCAACAACGTGGCCAAGCAGCACGGCGGATTCTCGGTGTTTGCCGGCGTGGGTGAGCGTACCCGTGAAGGCAACGACCTGTGGCTGGAAATGAGCGAATCCGGAGTCATCAAGCCGGGCAAGCCCGAGGAGTCGAAGGCCGCGCTGATTTATGGCCAGATGACCGAGCCTCCCGGGGCGCGTCTGCGGGTGGCGCTGACCGGACTGACGGTCGCCGAATACTTCCGCGACGAAGAAGGCGCCGACACGCTGCTTTTCATTGACAACATCTTCCGCTTCACGCAGGCGGGCTCGGAAGTCTCGGCGCTGCTGGGCCGCATGCCTTCGGCCGTGGGTTACCAGCCCAACCTGGCGACCGAGATGGGCGAACTGCAGGAGCGCATCACTTCGACCAAGCAGGGATCGGTCACCTCGGTGCAGGCGATT
>ORMF010563578.1_pt1 | contig 13005 bp, 12 predicted proteins | sample 1779871 | NCBI WGS metagenome assembly ORMF01 (sample SAMEA104232316, study PRJEB22302) | groundwater metagenome | biome: forest; feature: aquifer; material: groundwater | place: USA | collected 2011-08-07 | depth 5.4 m | reverse complement strand
GATCTCGTCTGCCAGATCGGATCGCCGCATCGGATTGCGACCCTGCTCCAGCGCGTCGGCCGATCCGGCCATACGATCGCCGGCACGCCAAAGGGACGGCTGATGCCGGTCTCTCGCGACGACCTGATCGAATGCGCCGCTCTTCTGCGATCCGTTCGCCTCGGTGAGCTCGATCGCATCGTCACGCAGGACGCGCCGCTCGATGTGCTCGCGCAGCAGATCGCCGCGGAAGTGGCGACCACCGAGTACGGCGAGGACGAGCTCTTTGCGTTCGTGCGTGGCGCGTGGCCGTATCGCTCGTTGGCGCGCAGTGACTTCGATGCGGTCGTCGGGATGCTGGCCGATGGCTTTGCCACGAAACGGGGCCGACGCGCGGCGCTCGTGCATCGAGATGAAGTGCACGGGGTGCTCAAGGGTCGGCGCGGGACGCGGATGCTCGCGCTCACCTCGGGCGGCGCGATCCCGGAGGTTGCCGACTACCGCGTCGTGGTCGAGCCGGACGATACCTTCGTCGGCACGCTGAACGAGGACTTCGCGATCGAGAGCAACGCGGGCGACGTGTTTCAGCTCGGCAACACCTCGTGGCAGATCACGCAGGTAGTGGCCGGCAGCGTGCGCGTCAGGGATGCGCACGGCGCGCCGCCGACGATTCCGTTCTGGCTCGGTGAGGCTCCCGCGCGAAGCGATGAGCTCTCGCGCGCGGTGTCCGATCTCCGCAAAGATGCAGAAACCGTCCTCAGCGGCGCGGACCTTTCCCTGTCCGCCGAAGTCTCGGCGAAGGCGGAAGGTCCGCTAGGCGAGCCTGAAAGGCTCGCCCCGCATGTCAATCTGACGGCCTGGCTCGAGACCGAGACCGGCCTTTGCCCCGGCGGCGCCGAACAAGCCGCCAGCTATCTGCTGGATGGACGCGCGGCGCTCGGAGTGATCCCGACGCAGGAGACGCTCGTGCTCGAGCGCTTCTTCGACCAGTCGGGCGGCATGCAGCTCGTACTGCACGCGCCGTTCGGCAGCCGCATCAACAAGGCGTGGACGCTGGCGCTCCGCAAGCGGTTCTGCCGCCAGTTCAACTTCGAACTGCAAGCTGCCGCGACCGAAGACGCGCTGCTGCTGTCACTGGGCCCGCAACACTCCTTTCCGCTCTCCGACGTCTTCCGTTATCTTCATCCGGCGAGCACGCGCGACATCCTCGTGCAGGCGCTGCTCGACGCGCCGGTGTTCAAGACGCGCTGGCGCTGGAACACGACGATCTCGCTTGCCGTGCCGCGCAGCCGCGGCGGGGTCACGGTGCCGCCGCAGCTTCAGCGCATGCAGGCTGACGATCTCATGGCCGCGGTGTTTCCAGACGCGGCCGCATGCCTCGAGAACATTCCGGGCGATCGCGAGGTGCCGGACCATCCGCTCGTGAACCAGACGGTGCGCGACTGCCTGGACGAGGCGATGGACTTGAACGGTCTGATCGCGGTGCTCGCGCGCATCCACGCAGGCGAGCTGCGATGCGTGTCGCGCGACACGCCAGAGCCGTCGGCTTTCGCGCACGAGATCCTCAACGCCAAGCCGTACGCGTGCCTGGACGATGCGCCGCTCGAGGAGAGGCGGACACGCGCGGTGCAGACGCGAATGGCGAGTGACCGGGCGGGCAGCGAGATGAGCGCACTCGACGCGAACGCCATCGAGCGTGTACGGAACGAGGAGCGCCCCGATCCGCGCGACGCCGACGAGCTGCACGACGCGCTGCTCACGACGGGATTCCTGCGCGACGAAGAAGTCATCATTCCACCGGCACCGCTCACGGACTGCGGACGGGCGACGCACGCGCGCGTCGAGACGCGCGCGTGCGTAGGGATCGGGGATCACGGACCGGGGATCAAGAGCGCAACGAACCTGCCTGACCCCCGATCCCCGATCCCTGATCCCTACAGGATCTGGATTGCTGCCGAACGTCTCCCTGAGCTCCTGGCAGTTCACCCTGACGCTCTTCTCGATCCACCAATCACGACTCCTCCGTCGCGCGCGGCCCGTGCGTGGACGCGCGACGCCGCGATCGTGGAGCTGCTGCGCGGCCGGCTGTCGATCGTCGGGCCCACGACCGCGGCGGCACTCGCCGAATCGCTCGCCATCCCGGACGCAGATGCCAACGCCGCGCTGCTTGCGCTCGAAGGGGAAGGCGCGGTCCTGCGCGGACACTTCTCTCTCGCCGTCGAGCCACTCGAGTGGTGCGACCGGCGACTGCTGTCGCGCATCCATCGCTACACGCTGAACCGCCTGCGCGCGGAGATCTCCCCCGTCACGCCGGCGGACTTCATGCGATTCCTGTTCGCATGGCAGCACGTCGAGCCCTCGTGTCGGCTGACCGGGATCGAGGGACTGCGCGAAGTGCTTGCCCAGCTTGATGGCGCGGAAGCGCCGGCGCGGGCGTGGGAACGCGATGTGCTCGCAGCGCGACTCGATCGCTACGACCCAGCGATGCTCGACATGCTGTGCCTGACCGGCACGGTCGCGTGGGCGCGGCTCTCGAGCGGCCCGCCTCCGCGCCACGCAGTTATGGAGCGCTACGGCGAGGCCTCGCCGAAGCCTTCGGCCCAGGCGGGGCCTACACAGGTCGTCGGGGCGACGCCAATCGCGCTGTTCCTCCGCGAGCATGCGGACGCGTGGCTCAGTTTGGCGGCCCGTGAAGGCCCGCCCTACACGGAAGATGCAGGGCGGCCCTTTACGGGCCGCCTCCTCGATCATCTCCGCACGCACGGCGCGTCGTTCGTCAACGAGCTTGCCGCCGCGTGCGTTCTCGACGACGAGCAATTGCGCGTGGCGATTGCCGATCTCGTCGCCGCCGGCGCCGTCAGCTCCGATGGCTTCGCGGGCCTGCGATCGATCGTCGGCGCATCGCCGAACCACTCGTCGGCGCGGCTCAATCGCGCCGATGCCTCGGGCCGGTGGTTCGCCCTGCGAACGGAGGCAACAGACACGGCGCGTGAGGCCGCCATTGAAACGCTCGCGTGGACGCTGCTCCGTCGCTACGGGGTCGTCTTCCGCCGCGTGCTTACGCGCGAAGCGATGAATGTTCCCTGGCGCGATCTCGCGCGCATCTACCGCCGGCTCGAGGCGCGCGGCGAGATCCGCGGCGGCCGGTTCGTGACCGGCATGTCGGGCGAGCAGTTCGCCCTGCCCGAGGCTATCGAGCGGCTGCGCGAGGTCCGGCGCTCCGCGCACGATGATCGCCTCATGACGATCGGGGCCGCCGATCCGCTCAACTTGTCGGGCATTATCACCGGCGAGGACCGTATCCGCGCCTCCGCGTCCAATCGCCTGGTGTACCGCAACGGCGTCCCGGTAGCCGCGATGGAAGGCGACATGCTGCGGGTCCTCAGCCAGGTGGATCCGGAGGTCGCTGCGGCGGCAGCCGCGGCCGCGGCCGGGCGCCGGGTGCCTGTGGTCAGCGGATATGTGGGGCGGATTGGATGATTCTGGTGATTCTGGGGTCAGACCCTGGTGATGACTCGTGCGAGGGTCACGGTAGTGGGCTAAATTTAACGGCACTAGGTTAGCCCAATGCCGGAGTGTCAGGCCCTGGTGACGACCCGTATCAAGTTTGCCGCATCCCCCGTATCACTTGGGTCGTCAACCTGCTACACTAATCGCGTCGCGTTGGTCTCGCTGCGGTTGATCTGCCTGCGTCAGTTCTAAGTCCTGCACGCTCCCAGAAGTTTCAAGCTGCTGCTTCCAACCATTCCAAGGACTGTGCATGAGAATTTACGTAGGAAATTTGTCGTTCAACACCGGCGAAACCGAGCTCCAGACGCTCTTCGCCACCATGGGGACCGTCGACTCGGTGAAACTGGTCCGCGACCAGGCCACCGGCCGCTCGCGCGGCTTCGCGTTCGTCGAGATGACCAACGACCAGGAAGCGAACGCGGCATGCGAGTCGCTCAACCAGCATGAGTTCGAGGGCCGTCGCCTGACGGTCAACGAGGCGAAACCGCAGGAGCGATCCGGCGGCAGCTACTCGCGCGGCGGCGGCTTCGGCGGTCAGAAGCGCGAAGCTCGCTGGTAAGCGCGGCAAACCCCGTGCACCGATGGGTCCGCTTCCTCGTGAAGCGGACTCATGCGGCGGGGTCAGACTCGCGTGACGCCGATTACCCGAGTCAGACTCCAGCACACCACGCATCAGGCTACGGCTTCAGCAGCTTGAAGGCGTGCGACCACTCGTCGCGAAGAAACCCTGGAATGCACCAGAGGATGCACAGCGGCTCGATTGCGCGCGCGGCTTCGACCGTGCCCATGTCCGCCGTCTCCCATCCAAACTGATCGAGAATCCCCTTCACCACCCACTTGGCGGCATCATGATTTCCGCAGATGAACATCGTCGGCGGACCGCCTTCGAATTGTGGATTGACCATGACCTCGTTCCCGACCGAATTGAACGCCTTGACGAAACGCGCACCGGGAAACTCCCGCTGCAGCCGCTCCATCAGCGAATCGTCGAGCGACGTAAAAAACGTCAGCACGCCGTGATCCGGCGGCGCGTCCGCGATGGGGTTCGTCGCGTCGATCACGACCTTACCGTCGAGGTTTGCACCGCCGGCCTGACGCAGGGCATCTGACGCGGCGGTTCCCTTGACGGCAAGTACGACGACCTCGGCTGACGCGGCGGCGTCGGCAAAGCTGCCGACGCCAGCCTTCGGATTCTTCGCCCGCCAGTCGGTCAGCTTCTCGACGTGGCGCGTCCCCACCATGACGTCGTGGCCGTGCTGCAGGAAACCGCCCGCCAGTGACTGCGCGACATCCCCGGAACCGATGATGCCAACTCTCATGTCGCGTCTCGACGTCCGTGAAGGTGCATCCCTTATTCTTTCACGCAGGCTTCTCGATACACCACGTCGTCATGCACCGCTGCTGCTGCACGTTTGTCGTCTTGATGGGATCGGCGAGTCGCGCGCGAAGGCGGTCGGTCCACTCGAGGAGCATCGCCTCGTCCACCAGGAAGCGCTCCGTTCCGTCGGGCAGCCGCATGCGGCGACCCGCCGTCCCACCCAGCACGCGCTCGAGGCCGATGTTCGAGGCAAGCCGCGCGAAAAACAGGCCGCGGGGCGCGAGCACGCGCCACATCTCGGTCACCGTGCGCCCGAAGTGCGCCTCATCGTCTGAGAAATGCAGGACCGCGCTGCAGATCACCGCACTCATGGCGCCGTCCGCCCACGGCAGCTCTTCGATAGTGCCGGTGACGAAATTACCAGCGGGGATGGCGGGCGCCAGATGCGCAGCGCGCCGCCGGACGGCACGGATGGCCCCGGCGTCGGCATCAATGCCGAAGCATTCAACGCCGGCTTTGAGCAGGTAGTGCACGTTCCGTCCGTCGCCGCAGCCCGCATCGAGCACGCGAGCACGATTGTCGAAACGCCCCCGGAGGAGCTGATCGAACAGATAGATGTCGATATCGCCGAACGTGGACCTCAGATCGGCGCTGACGATCATCGCGACGCAAGCTGCGACGCGATTTCCCTGATCTGCTCCGCATGCCGCGATTCGTGCGCGGCGAGAAATCCGCCCCACTGGTAAGCGTTGAGGGCGCCAAAGCGCGGATGCTCGTGGATGACGCCGCTCAACGCGAGACCATCGGCCGCGCTGAGCATGAGGCGAAACGCGGCGCGCGCCGCTTCGGCGCGCGCCCATGCAGCGACCGACCCGAGGCCGCGCGGGTGCAGCAGATCCGGCGCCGTGCGCGGCTCCGTGCGGTCCGCGAGCATCGCCTCGACGCGCGGCGGGAGCAGCGCCGGCGCGCCTTCTTCCTTCCCCAGACCCACCGCACGCGCGTCCGCAATCTTGTTGGCGACGATGGCCGTAAACCGCTCGTCCACGAGCGAGAGATGCTCGAGGACACCGGCCACCGACCAGCGATCGGAACCGGGCGACTGATCGCGCAGATGCACTGGAACGCTGTCGACCGCTGCGCGCAAGCCGGCGCGCGACCGATCGAGGCCGGCAAATACCTCCGTAAGCGATGAATGCACGGTACTCCCCAGCGCTTCAGCTCGACGCGGATGACGTGCTGCTCCGTCGTCCCGGTGTTGCGCGCGAATCGACCAAGCGTCTTTTTCTCACGGTCGAGATTGTAGCGAAACTCTGCGGGACGCGTCCCTGAAAGAGGTAGTACGATCCGCCCTTCGGCATTTGCAACGCCAGAGCTCGGAGGGAGATCATGCCCGAGATCGGTGACTACGAGTTTCAACCATCGTCAACGGAGGCGAGCGGGTCCAGAGGCGGGGGACCCCGTATCTCGCGCGCCGCGCTCATCATCGCTGGTGTCGCCGTTCTGGCGGTTGCCGGTTATCTGATGTTCGGCGGGCGCTCATCTCCATCAGACGCGCCTGCGCCCGCGGCGATCACATCTCCGCAAGCCGAACGGCCACTCGCCGACGCTGCGGAACGGATTGCGCTTCCCGCGCTTGACGACAGCGATGCGCTCGTGCGGGAGCGTGTGGGCGTGCTCTCGTCGCATCCGCTCATGTCCGCATGGCTCGCCACCAACGACCTGATCCGCAATGTGGTCGTGGTGATTGACAACATCTCCCACGGCGTGACGCCGTCGGGGCATCTCCGCGTCCTGCGCCCTGGCGGGGAGTTCCGCGTCGTGAAGCGCGGCAATCGGCTGGTGGTGGATCCCCGTAACTACGATCGCTACGCGCGCATCGTCGCCGCGGCGTCGACGATCGATCCGCGGCTCGCGGCGCGCCCGGACGGGACGTTCCAGCCGCTGCTCCAGTCGGCCTATGACGAGCTTGGGAACCAGGAATCGATCGACCGCGCGCTCGAGCGCGTGCTGGTCGCGCTGCTGCAGGTGCCCGCGGTCGACGGCGACGTCCGGGTGGTGCAGGCCGGCGAAGGGATCGGCTACGAGTACGAGGACGAGAAGCTGGAAATGCTGACCGGGGCGCAGAAGCAGCTGCTCCGGATGGGAGCGAACAACGTCAGGGCCATCCAGCAGCAGCTGCGCCTCTTCGCCCTCACGCTCGGGATTCCCGCGCAGCGCCTATCTCCCGGAACGCCTTGACGACGTTCCTCAACTCTCCCGGAACGCCTTGACGACGTTCCTCAACTCTCCCGGAACGCCTTGACGACGTTCCTCAACTCTCCCGGAACGCCTTGACGACGTTCCTCAACTCTCCCGGAACGCCTTGACGACGTTCCTCGACACGTGAACAAGACACGACTCGAAGCGTTCAGCGACGGGGTGATCGCGATCCTGATTACGATCATGGTGCTGGAGCTGCGCATTCCGGAGGGTGCAGACTGGAACTCCTTGCGGCCGATCGTGCCGGTGTTCGTGACCTACGTCCTCAGCTTCGTGTTTCTCGGCATCTACTGGAGCAACCATCACCACTTGCTCCACATGGCCGACCGCATCACGGGCGGGATCATGTGGGCGAATCTCCATCTGCTGTTCTGGCTGTCGCTGACGCCGTTTGCGACCGGGTGGATGGGACGGAACAATTTCGCGCCGCTGCCGACCGCGATGTATGGTCTGGTGCTGCTGTTCTCGGCGGTCGCGTACACGATTCTCGTCAGGATGATCATCGCCGCACAAGGGTCAGGCTCACGACTCAAAGAGGCGATCGGCAGCGATGCGAAAGGCTACCTGTCGCTGGCAATGTACGCGACGGCGATCCCGCTGGCGTTCGTGAACCGCTGGATCGCGTACGCGCTCTACGTGGGCGTGGTGCTCATGTGGCTCGTGCCGGACCGCCGGATCGAGCGCCGCGTTGACGCGGAGAGCCACCCGCGTCGCACGGGCCAGATCTAGTGTCGTGTCTGTTCAGAATCACTACCGGGCCTCTCCGTTGTCGCGGCACGCAGATCGCGCTCGAAGGCCCGTTGTGACCAGTACTCAATCAGTCCGGACGGTCCACTAGATCATCGAGGTATCGGCATGCAGGACGACGATTCAGACAGCTCACACCATCCACTCGTCGACGCGAAGATCGCGCGGATCAAGGCGTGGTCGCCCGAGCAACGCGCGAAGGTGGAACGGGACTGGGCGGATCTGTTTCGCGAAGTCGAAGCGGTGCTCGACTTGGATCCCGCGAGCGCCCCGGCGCAGGCGCTCGCCAGGCGCTGGATGACACTGCTCGAGGAGTTCGCCGGGCCGAACCAGATGCGTAACGACGATACGCAGGCGCGCTACACGCAGTGGGCCACGTCAACTGGCGGCGACAAAGAGGCGACCTACGGCAATCCGCGCGTGTGGGACTTCATTGCCAGAGCGCTCGCGCGGCATTCGTAGGTAAATCCCAAATCCCAAAACCCAAGGTAATTATATCGTTGACAAACCCACGCGATAAGCCTATATTTTAGGGCATGAAGACGCCGAACTGGTCTGACCTTGGGGCCTACTTTGTTGACGAGGATAAAGCACGCGAACTACTGGAGCAGATGCGGTGGAACGGCCATCCGGCCTGCCCGAAGTGCGGCGGAGCGGACCCGTACAGGCTGACGCCGAAGCCGGGCAGCAGCACTAGGAAGGGCCTGTGGAAATGCCGCGCATGTCGCCAGCAGTTCACCGTGACGGTCGGCAGCGTCTTCGAGGATTCGCACATCAAGATCTCCAAGTGGTTGCAGGCGATCTACCTTCAGACTGCGAGCAAGAAGGGGATTAGCGCGCATCAGCTTCACCGAATGCTCGGCATCACGTACCGTTCGGCATGGTTCATGGCGCATCGGCTCCGTCATGCGATGGGCAAGGAGCCATTTGTTTCGAAGCTGTCCGGCACAGTGGAGATCGACGAGACGTACATCGGCGCGAGAAACAAGCGCGGCACACGCCGAGGACGTCCCGGCCCCGACAGCCACAAGACGCCGGTTGTTGCGTTGGTTGAGCGGAAGACCGGCCGCGTGCGTGCTATGCCGATGCCGCGCGTGACGGTCGATAACCTCCGCGAGGCGCTCACGTCCAACGTGGCCCGCAAGGCGCGAATCATGAGCGACGAACTTTCGTTGTATCCGTCTGCTGCCGAATTTTTCTCGGGCGGTCATCATGCCGTGACGCACTCGAAGGGCGAGTACGTGCGGCGCGGCACGGACGTCCATACGAACACGGTGGAAGGGTTTTTCTCGCTCCTGAAGCGCGGCATCAACGGCATCTATCATCACGTTGGTAAGGGCCATCTGGAGAAGTACTGCGATGAGTTTGCCTTCCGCTACGAGAACCGGAAGACGACCGATGCCGAGCGCGCGGGTTTGCTCGTGCAGGGCGCCGAGGGCAAGCGGCTGACCTATAAGCAGCCAGCTTCAGTACTCTAAGTTGGTGAACGCCATCGCCAGGTATCAGCGGCGATGGCGTAATGGTGGAGGGCAGGGGAATCGAACCCCTGAGCATGCCGACTCCAGACGCCGACGCTCGGACCAGTAACCGCCCCCCGCGCGATCGCCGGGATTCGGCGCTCGCGGTGGGGGACGTGCTAACCTTGATATTGACCCACTGACCGCCGTTTCACGATGGCGGTTATTCCATCGCAGGATCTTGGGTCTGAAAGACCGGACGGTGACCGCCGCCCGGTCTTTCTTTGTACTACGCCGACTTCTTCTTCTGCTCTCCCTCGTCTGGCTCGACGCCAGCGAGCTGCATGAAGCCGATCATCGCATCGTGGGTGTCGATCAGGCGCTGGCGCGCAGTCTTGTCCGTGCGGATCTTGAGGATCTCCTTCACCTGCGCCGCGTCGGTGAACGCCTCTCGCACCTTCTCCAGCAGCTTGAAGAAGTCCGAGCCGATCTCGGGCTCGTTCTGCTCGACGAGCTTCCTCGCCTCAGCGAACGCCGTCTTGACGTTCCCCTTCTCGAACTTCTTCTTGGCTTCCTCGTTCTTCAGGATCTTCGGCAGGACGCGCACGTCTGCGCCAGTCGGAAGACGCCCATCGCCGACCCACCGCGAGAAGTCATCGACGAACTCGGGCTCGGCCTTGATCTGCGCGCGCAGGTCGGGGGACTTGTACAGTTCCTCGAAGTAACTCCACGCGCCTTCCCCTTTATCCTCGTACGCGCCGTCGTCGACGACGAGGAACTTCTCCGTCATCGCCTTATGCGCGTCGAGCAACCGCTGCACCGTGGTCTTGCTCGTGCGCATGTAGAGCGCGATCTCGTCCATCGGCATCTTGAGATCAGCGTTCATCTTGTGGACCTGTGCCGCCTTCTCGTGAGCCTTCCACTGAATCTTCCCGACGACGTGGAAGTCCATGAGCATGATCGCGACAGCGCGGCGATCGGTATCCGGCGGCAGTACCTTGGCGATGACCGTCTGCCAGCGCGCATCCTTCGGATTCTTCTCATGCAGGCTGCGGATCGATACCGTCCGGCAGTTGCCCTCGACGAGCTTGTATTTCTTCGTCTTCGGATCAAACTGCACGATGATGCGCTCGCGCAGACCACCGGTCTTCTCGATGTCCTTCCGCAAGTTGATGACGTCACGCCAACCGAGCAACTCCTGCTCGGCATCCTTGCCGTGCTGATGCGCCAGCCGGTACCGGATACGCGGGTTCTCGGGGTCCAACTCCAGGTCTTCGATCGGAATGCTCTCGTGCTTCAGCCGCACGACCTGCCCACCAACCATGACCTCTTCCACTTCAACAGTGCGTTCCATCGCAGTGCTCCTTCGTCGCCGCTCGCGAAACCCTCGTGACTTCTTCACGCCGAGTAGTACTGACCGGTACTGGCCGTTGCCTTCGTTCGTGACGCGCGCTGAGAATACTCACCGAGGCTGCTGCACGCAATAGCGAAGAGTTGCAAAAGCATGCTCGATACGCCTATCATGCGGCGTTGATCGGCGCAGATCTGCATGACCTGAGATGTCACAGGCTGAGCGAAAGATAGGCGAAGCATGGAATGCGCTGGAGGTTGTAATGGCTGAGCGATATACCCTGAAGCAAGTCGCCAAGATGATCAAGGTCCACTACATCACCATCTATCGATGGGAGAAAAGGGGGTTAGTGGCAGGGCCGAAACGTCTGGCGCGAACCAAAGAGCGGGTCTACTTCGATGAGGACATTGCTCGCCTCACCGCATTTCGTGATCGGCTGATTGACCCGACGGATCCTGTCGATCACGCGGCTGCCTGATCCGCCCAAATGAAAATCCTCCTTGTCGAGCCGAACTACTACACGCAATACCCGCCGCTCGGGTTGCTGAAGCTGTCTACGCTGTACAAGCAGCAAGGACACGAAGTACGGTTCCAGCGCGGCTTGTCACTCATTACGAGGTGGGTCCCTGACGAAGTCAAGGTGACGAGTCTCTTCACATGGGCGTGGAAGCCAGTGTGGGAAGCCGTGGCGTTTTACAAGGCGCTGTTTCCGAAGGCAAAGGTATCGCTCGGTGGCATCTACGCTTCCCTGACGCCAGAACACGCCCGTCAAAGTGGCGCGCACGAAGTCGTCACCGGCCTGATCAGCGAAGCAGAAGACCTGATGCCGGACTACTCGCTTGTGCCCGAATGGGCGGACCGTGAACGTGCCGCCTCTGTCTTGTTCAGCCATCGTGGATGCATCAGAAGTTGTAAGTTTTGTGCGGTGCCCGCGCTCGAAGGAAAGCCCTTTCAGGCACGTGCAACTACGCGCGTCAAGCATCTCATTCACCCGAACCACAAGCGCGTCATTCTCTGGGATAACAACATCCTCGGCGAATCCGCGTGGCGCGAAGTACTTGACGAATTGCGCGAACTCAACATGGAAGTTGACTTCAATCAGGGACTCGATGCGCGCCTCGTCACCCCAGAGGTCGCCGAAGCCCTGAAGACGATCAAGTTACCTACGATTCGCTTGGCGTACGACTTCCCGGCGATGCAGGGAGCCGTGAAGAATGCGGTGCGGTTGCTACGCGCCGCCGGTTTGACGAACAGGCGCTATCGGCATATCTGCTGCTACGTCCTGTATAACTACAAAGATACGCCGGCGGATCTCTTCATGCGCGTGCGCGATCTCCTTGCGTGGGGCGTCAGCGCCTACCCGATGCGCTATCAGCCGCTCAACGGTGAGCAAGCCTTCGAGAAGGATTCGTACATCGCGCCGACATGGACGTTTGAGGAACTAGAGATGGTTGCCGCCGCTCGGCGGGTCATCGGCTACGGTGGGGCATTCCCGCCGTACGAGGGTCTCTTCAACAAATTCAGGGACGCGAAGAATTTTCAGGAGGCATTCGAGCTGCGGCCTCGGCAAGAAAGCGGCGACATCGAGTTGGCGTACCCAAGGCCGAAAAAAGTGAAATCAACGGGAGATGGATTCGAGTTGCGCGAGTTCGCGTGGGATTTGATAGAGATGGGGAAGGATCATCAATTCCCTGTTCCCATTCCAGACAATCTCGTTCAGATTCAGGGGCGTACAAAAAAGCCAATCAAGCCGCCCGTAAGGAGGTCCGTGCAGAAAACGGTCGGTGAGTCGCGCAAAGCACGTAAGATTGCGACGGCCTAAGACACGATGCCACAGGACTTCGACGACTTTCTCATCAAGGAGTACGATCGAATCTCTGAGGCTCACTTCAGCACCATGACCGCGATCGCGCAGTTCATGAGGCTTTATCTTGCGGTTGCCTCTGTGCCACCTGCGGCGATCGCCTTCCTCGCAAAACCAGCCGAGGCGGGTGGAATCGTTGACGTCCTGCGAAACAATCCCTCTCTTGCGCTGGTTCCCCTGCTTGCAATTTCCATTGTTGGCATCCTGCTCGCTGGCTACGTCATCTCCCTCCAAAATGATGCGGCTCTTTATGCGCGGACGGTAAATGGCGTCCGTGCGCACTTTGTTGATAAGGCGGGCGCGGCAACGGCGAGTAAAGCCATAGTCCTCCCAACGGATAGGAACAAGCCGTCATTTTTCAGCACTCGCATCTATTTCGTGCTAGTCCCCTGGATCGGTGATTCTTGTTAAAAGTTCGATCATTAAGCGTGTACCTGCTGCGTGCGAATGCCGAAGCGCCGCATCTTGTCGAGGATGTCATCGGCGGTCTTCGTCCATCGGAACGGTGTGCCGGTCTCGT
>ORMF011882271.1_pt1 | contig 13007 bp, 18 predicted proteins | sample 1779871 | NCBI WGS metagenome assembly ORMF01 (sample SAMEA104232316, study PRJEB22302) | groundwater metagenome | biome: forest; feature: aquifer; material: groundwater | place: USA | collected 2011-08-07 | depth 5.4 m | reverse complement strand
GAGTCTCAGACTCGATGAGCTCACCACCTTCGGTCCCCCAAGGGGCGAGGGGACAAGCGTTGAAGGCGGCTCATGGTTCAACAAGGCTCACTGCAAGTCCCGCGCGGGGGAGAGGGAACGTTATGCCGACTAGCTCTCCCGCTAAAGGGCCTCGCCCCAAATGTCATTCCGAGGAGGGACGACGAGGAATCTGGATGGGTGGGGCAGGCCACTTACATCTTTCGCCTCACGAAGAATCCTGCTTAATCGTTCGTATTTACAAGATGGCGCGGGCTCAACTTGAGGAGCGCCACCCCCCGCCGCCAGATTCCTCCCTTCGACGGGCTCAGGACAGGCGTTGCTCGCTCGGAATGACATTTGCCATAATTACGACTTTTGAGGCAACGCTCCTCCAAGGGGAGAGGTAACATCGTGTTTGCTAGCTCAGGACGGCGTCGGCGGTCAGGCTGAAGGAGGCGCCGGTGAAGGCGGTCACCTTCAGGAAGATCACCGCTCCCCGCACATCAGCTACCCCCAGCGAGTAGCGACCGACGGCGGTGAACTGCCGCGCCGCGCCCCCAAACCAGAGGTTCTGACGGGGATTCCAGAACAGCACCTGCACGTCGAGGCTGCTGAAGCCTGTCCCGGTGATGGCGATGTCCAGGCGGCAGTACTGGTACCCGGAGCAGTCGATGCCGCCGGATGCGTTTGCCGGATCGGAGGCGTCCACTGCGGTGACCGCGCTGCGGTGGGCCACGGGCGACGCGGTGTCGTAGACCGGGGCCTTGGGGATGCCGTTTTCGTCGATTCTGACGTTGGCCATAATGTGTTCCTTTGCTTAGTTCACTCCCAAACCCCTGCCTACCGGACAGGCAGGCCCTCAAGGGGGTTCAAGGTAGCACTTCGAGATTTGATTATTTGGGGACAGATCCCCCTCACTCCTTCGGCAAGCTCAGGACCTGCGGCCTAACCCTCTCCCGCGAGGGGAGAGGGAACTTGGCCCGCCAGGAGAGGGAGATGTGGCCCGTCTCTTAGTCCCGCACGCCGGTGAGCTTGGCGAGCTTGAGGGCGTTGAAGATTGCCAGGGATGCGTACCACTTGACCCGGATGCGGCTGGCGTCCTTGGACTCCAGGCTGCCGACTCTTTCGACCTGCAAGCCGCCGGGACTGGTGAGGCCCGCAACCGCGCCCTCGCCCACCTGGAGCGCGTACACGGTGGAGCAATCGGCGCTGCTGCCGACGGTCTTGGCGTCGGAAATCCACTCGCTCACGCCCACGGGAATGCCGTCGTAGTACTGCGCCATCTGGCCGAACTGGTTGCGGTCGGTCACCAGCAGGCCGCTGCCGGTGGCGCGGCTGAGGCTGCTGAGCTTGCGGCGGCTGCGCTTGGACATCAGGAGCAGGTCGGGCTTGCCTCCCTTCACCTTGTCGATAAGCTCATCGAGCTTCTCCAGGGTGAGGGCCGCGCCGTTTGTGCCCATGGCGACGGTCTGGCCGCCGCCGCAGAGGACATCGACGCCGTCAAAGGCCTTGGCGTTTCCGCCCACGTCGCCGTTGATGAAGGTATCGTCGAACTTCTGCTGGACGGCCTTTGCCTTGAGCTGCACCACGGCGGCCTCCAGGTCCTGCAGGTTGCTGCGGGTGGCCCGCAGGAAGTTGTCGACATCCGCGTCGCCGCCCAGGATTTTGAGGGTGGCCGTGAGCTGGGTGAAGGTGGGCGTGGACTCCGACCAGGTGTCGCCGACGTCATAGAAGCTGGCGGTGGCCGCGGCGTTCTCCCGGTTGTAGGTGAGGCCGTTGCCGACGATCTCGATAAAGGGGAGGACCTGGAGCACGGGGCTCTCGTAGACCACGGTCTACTGAAGAATACGACAACCTTTTTTGCAGGACTGTGATTCTTGCGACGCTACCTGTCCTGCCGCTGAGCCTTCCCGTCTTAATGTCAGGAGACGAAGGTGATCTTTTCGTTTCAAGAGCGTATCGTTGGCTCAGAGGCATGTAGATTATGACAGTACCAAATGAAGATGACCTTGCAGCGTTCATCCACCCAACGAAGGGGTTCGTAGACCTGACGACTGATGGTATTCTCCGGGCCGCCTCTACCCCCGCAGGAAAGAAGGCCATTAAAAAGAACGAACCTCGCCTCGAGTATTACTTACCTCGACGGAAGACGGGCATACGCGAATCCTCTTTCGGCACTGACATCAGGATTAAACTGCTGCCGTTCAACAAAAACTTCGAAGAGCGTGTTACGGAGCTGCGGGGTTTACTAAGGATTCAGCCGGGGCACATGAACGAAGCGGATTGCTTCGAAGAGAAGGGAGACGTTTCCCGCGTCTCGGCGGTCATCCCTGTCAGGGGGCGACCCAGACATATTGCAGGGCAGGCCGCTGGCTCGTGGCTGCAGCTCCACCGGGGCTTAGCCATGGATGCGGAGGCGCTTCCCCTCTTAGCACCATGGCTAATTGATTCTGCCGTGTCGAGCCGGGGTGTTCTTGCGGCACCCACTACCCCGGAGTGGTGGCATCGGACACCTCGAGTGCCACCGAGGTTTGCTGCTCGGTTCACTCCTGGGGTCGATGTTGAAAGCGCTGTTGCCCTTCTTATCGAAGCATTCGAGTTACCCTGGACTGCGGATAAACAGTTGCTGTTCTACGTGCTCACTGAGGACACTCACTATCTGGAGCGCATTCGGCCGTTAAGTGTGGCAGTAGGAGACGTGCAAAGTTTGATCGGCGAGGCGATAAAGGTAAGTGTCGACGGCATCGACGAATTCACCACGCCAGAAATGTGGAGCAGGATTTTTGTTGAATACCTGCGCCCGCGCCAAGATGAGCTTTGGCAGCAAAGGGCGGATACTGCGAAGGGGAAGCGGCCCTTTGGCAACCTGGATCGCGACCTTGGGTGGCTCAGAGAACGTAGAACCGGTAAGTCCTACAAAGAGATCCTTGACGCTTGGAACAGTGACCATCCGGATCAAGATACCCTACTGCGCGATGCTACCGTAGGTGAGGCAATACACCGCTTAAAAGCATGGATGAAACCCTGCTTTTAACCCCCCGCATAAAATCTGGCTGACACGGCACCCCAGGTGCTCCTACCGTAGATGCGGAGGGCCTAGGGTGTCGGATGTCAAAAGTTTTTCGCATTTCTGAAGTCGCACGGGAGCTTAACTGCTCAGTTGATCGGTTGCGCGACCTTGACCGTCGAGGCGTGATTGCACCGGCCTTCCGCGACATCCACGGCTGGTGGGTCTACACCGAGGCCGACTTGGAACAACTGAAAGCACTGCTCCTGCCACCAGAAGCCAGGCGAGGGCCGGGCGAGGTTGTTTCCGAAACCGAGCAGGGTCCTAGATGATCACCGTGGACCCTTCCCGTCGGGTTGTCATGCTTGACACTCCTGCTGACGCCGCTGCACTTCTGCGCGTCCTGCGTCTGCTCAGGGCTCCGGCGGTCGATCCCAAAGAAGGGGGTAGCCCAGTGAGCGCAACAGAAATCCCCACGGTGGAACCCTATTGGCAAGTGGCCGAGGAGCGGGTCTCGTGGTGACGCCAGCCCAGCCCTCACCTGGAAATCTGGAGCGCTTCGTGAAACTGCTCTGGAAGCCGGGCGAAGTCCGGGAAGTACGTATCCTCAAACACAACAAGTACGGCCACACGGCCTCTGGGTATTTCGACGCTCCCGATAAGCTGGCCGCCGCAACCAGCCGTTGGGATGGCAGGGCGAATTGCTATATCACGCTGAACCCGGTGGATCCTGCCCTTCTCGCTCGTGCAATCAACCGCATCGTGGAACACGCCGAGCACACCACGTCCGACACCGACATCCTCTCCTACCACTGGCTGTTCCTCGATATTGATCCCGTCCGGCCTTCCGGCATTAGCAGCACCGATGCCGAGACTGCCTGCGCCAAAGACGTGCTGGATGCGGTTGTTTCCTATCTTTCCGAGTTGGGCTGGCCCGCACCGCTAACTGCGCTTTCCGGCAACGGGTACCATGCCCTCTTTCCTATTGAGCTGCCCAACGCGTCTACCAGCACCGAGCTTTTCAAGCGCGTACTCACGCGGCTTGCTGAGCGGTTTAGTACCGAGCAAGCTCATCTCGACACATCGGTCTATAATCCGGCCCGCCTCGCCGCATTGAGTGGCACCCGCAAGGTCAAAGGGGACGCTACGCCTGATCGTCCGCATCGGCACTCCGCGCTGCTGCATGTTCCCGACGAGTTCGTCGCTGTTACTAAAGCACAACTTGCCCTCGTCGCGGGCGAGACATCGGAGCAGCCGCGGCACAAGCAGTCTACCCAACACCAACCTGGGCCACCGTTGGCCCAGCTCTTACAACAGAGCGGTATTGCCTTCAGGGAGCAGCATCCTGATGCCAACGAGATTACCTGGTACCACCTTGAGCAGTGCCCCTTTCATGACGATGGCCGCCACTTTGAATGCGGGGTGGGACAGAAGCTCCCCGATGGGCCCTACGCTGGTCACTGCTCCCATCGCCAAGGACAAGACAAGGGCTGGCAGGAGTGGAAGGTGGCACTGGGATTGGAAACAAGGCTTCACAGCGGGGCACCGGTGGAAACGTCGGGCGTGGAGGGGGATGACCTCGGACTAACCCGCCGCTTTGCGGACGCTATTACGGCTCAAGAGCAGTTCGCCTTGGACGCCGGCCTGCGCCTATACATCTATCGAGATGGCGTCTACCAACCCGATGGCGAACGCCACATCGCTCGGCTGGTCAAAGACCTAAGTATCGCGTGGGGGTTATCGAAATCCTGGACTACGCACCGGGTGCGTGAGGTGACGGCCTATATTTCCACCGACGCTCCATCGCTCTGGGGGCGGCCTCCGGGCGACCAGGTCAACGTCAAGAATGGCATCCTGCATCTGACCGAGCGACGGCTGGAGCCCCACTCCCCAACGTTCCTCTCCTCGGTGCAACTCCCGGTCGCGTATGACCCGCAGGCGACGTGCAGCGCGTGGGAGCGGCAGATCCAACAGACGGTGCCCCTCGATACCCAAGTTGTGGTCTGGGAGATATTGGCGTGGATGCTGCTCACCGACTCGGGCATCAAGAAGGCCGTCCTTTTTCTCGGTGACGGTAATAACGGGAAGAGTGTGTTGCTGCGGGCGTTCATCGCCTTCCTGGGCACGACCAATGTCGTAAACCTGCCGCTGCACAAGATCGAGGCTGACCGCTTCGCCGCCTCCCGGCTCGTGGGAAAGCTCTCCAACATCTGCCCCGACCTCCCCAGCGAGCACCTGACCAGCACGTCCATCTTCAAGGCCATCACCGGGGGCGATCCTATCCCGGCTGAGTATAAGTACAAGGACTCCTTCGATGTGCTCCCGTTCTGTAAGATCCTCTTCTCCGCGAATCACCCGCCACGGAGCAACGACGCCTCCTATGCGTTCTTTGACCGCTGGCTGGTGCTTCCCTTCGAGGCGGTGTTTGAGGAGGGCAAGGCCGGAACCGTGCGACCTGAGGTGTTGGCCGCACGATTGGCGGAGCCGGGTGAGTTATCCGGCGCGCTGAACCGGGCCCTCGACGCAGTCAATCGGTTGCGGCAACGGGGCGCGTTCACCGTGAGCGCCAGCATGCAGGCCGCCTGGCAGCAGTTCCGGGCGACGACTGACCCATTAGCTGTCTGGCTTGACCAGGCCACCGTGACATCACCTAACGCATATGTGGTCCGTGACGACCTCCACCGGGCGTACGCGGGGGAGTGCATCAGAGCAGGGACGCCGCCTATAAGCAGCAAGAGCTTCATGGCGGCGGTACGTCACCTCCGGCCAGGCCTGGAGGACGGCAAAAGGAAAGTAAACGGCGAACGAGAGTGGTGTTTCCTGGGTATTGGCCTAATCGACCATAAATCACCACGTCCCCAGCGCGCTCCTCGCTCCGAGGGTGTCCGGGATGTCCATGATGTCCACGATCTTCCTAGTTGTTTCGAAAACGTCGGAGAAACAAGAGGAGGGGAGAGAGAGGCAGAAAAAGAAAGGATAGCCGAAATGGTGGACATGAAGGACACCATGGACATCCCGCGAGCAGCACCGGCCTGGGAGGAAGTGATATGACCCCGCTGGAGATTATACAGAAGGTGAGGGCATGCGATGCGGAACTGACTGTGCAAGGAGACCGGCTCTTGGTGCAGGGGCGTGGCAGGCCTTTACCGGAGGAATTGCGTGTGGTCTTGCGGGAAAACAAAGAGGAGGTCATGGCCGTCCTCGTGCAGCAGGATGTTGAGAAACCAGAGGTCCGGTGGCGCGTCACGGCTATGCGCTCACAAGTCCCGACTAAGGAAGGCATACCCCTGCTGGTCGCCAGGCGGGAGATAAGACCAATTCCTGGCAAGTGCTCCTCATGTGGTGATCCGTTAGAGCAAGGGAATCGCTATCGTTGCGAGCTGTGCGTCCAGGCTGCCTGGGAGGTGCTCCGACAATTTGCAGGTTCTAATCTAGACCCCCCTTGAAGTTCGAGATGATCACCGTCGTGCAACATTCCGTCACCTGCTGTTGCAACAAACAAGATGACGACGCAACTGGCAGCCAAGCGAGGTCGGGGTGGCGTCTACGTGGAGGCGGCAGCATTGGAACAATGTGTCAGAGTTCAACCTCGCACGTTGCCGGCGGGCCCGGATCACGCCTTCATCCACTTCACACCGCAGCCAATCTCTCCGACTGCGTCAGCCGAACCACTACGTCCTGATCTAGCACAGTATCCACATGACCAACGCAACGTTGAACGATGATCATCTGCGACGGGGGCGGGCCTGCCTCTGGCTCCGCGTCAGCACCGATACGAAAGGCCAGGACCCCGCGCTCCAACGCGCCGACCTCGAACGCGTCTGTGCACAACGAGGCTGGCAAGTTGTCCAGGTCTACGAGGTCGAGGAGTCGGCCTACGGCAAGCGGCCACGGGGCCAGTTCCAGGCCATGCTGGAGCAGGCGCGCAAGGGTAAGTTCGACGTGCTGGTGGTCTGGAGCATGGACCGTTTCAGTAGAGAGGGCGAATGGTCGGTGAGCCGCGTCATGGCCGCGTTCCAGGACTGGCACTTCCAGTTCTACAGCTACAACGAACCCTTCCTGGATACCACGGGGCCCTTCGCGGGGTTCCTGATTCCGCTGTTCGCCTGGCTGGCCCGACAGGAGAGCGTCCGCAAAGGCAAGGCCGTCCGTCTCGGCATGGAGAAGGCGAGGGCCGAGGGCAAGGCTATCGGGCGGCCCACCGTCGCCGATCGCGTCGATACCGCCCTGGTGGTGCGGCTACGGGCAGACGGTGCCAGCTGGCATGAGATCTCCTTGGCCCATGCGCCGGTGAAGTCCTCCAGCGGCCACAAGGTCAAGCCCAGCATCGCCTCGATTCGTCGCGCCTATCAACTGGCGCAGTCGAGCGTCACTCCAGGTGGGGACTTATGATACTAGGTGGCAAAACATCCGACACAGTCTCCTCATGCACGGTGGAACCATTGCCAGCCGAGGCTAACGACCCTAGGAGAAGACCAAAGGCACCATCGGGCGCAAATGCCGACAGCAACGCTCCCCACTCTCGCTCTGGGTCGCTCTTGGCGAGTCGCTGCACCAGGTACGCCCTGGCCACCTTCCCGAACTCGTCCTCTTTTGGTGGCGGCGCGGGCTGCTGCCGTGCCTGCTCCCACTCGCGCTGTTCCAGATACAGGTCTCTCATGCGCCGCTGGAACTCCGCGTCGTTCTGGACCCCGTTCTGCACCGCCAGCGTCATAGGGTCCACGTCTGCCAGCAGCACGAGGTTGATCATCTGTTTTGCCCACGCGATGAAGCCATCGGGGTCACGTTTCTTGTACACCGGCACCAATTCACGCAGCAGCGTCCGTACGATCTCGCCTTTGAGCTTCTGGTCGGCGGCGTCTTGGGTCGCTTCGCGGCTCTCCGCATGACGGCGGCGTGGACGTCTTTGCCGTTCGTACTCAGCCATGTCACATTTCCTCCCAGCTTCGTTGATATGAGCGTAGGACGAGTTGGGGGACGTTAGGAAGGGCTTGCTAAAAGGCTGTAACGTTATAACCGTCCGAGTAGCCAGGAAGGAGGACTGGATGCCGTTCAAGAAACCGCATGTCAACGTGGGTGTCTCCGACGAAGTACACCGTCGATTGGTATTCTTTGCATTCAGTTTAGGGATGACCATATCGGATCTCGCTGACGAAGCCATCACACGTGGCCTGGATGCCCTCGCGGGGGAAGCGCCTACACAAGAACCGCTGCAGGAGGTCGATGAACAAGTCCGCCGAAGGACGCCCCAATAGATACGAGAGGCGTAAGCATACTGAGCCGCGGTCAAGCGTGGAGGACCGCACGTGGGACAACAGCTCTCGAAGCACCAGGTGAAATAGGAGGGATACAATGCACGTGGAGAAGACGCCGGAAGAAAGAGGAGTCTTTCTCGTTCTGAAAACCTACTTCGAGAATATCAAGGATGCCAGATTCGCCGAGCAGGTGCTCACACGCGAGGGCTATCAGAAATGGCTACGTAGAGATACCCTGGCGACGGAAGACCTCAAACCAGAATATCGCTGATAATCGCCATCCGCATGTCAGTGGCATTTGCCCGACCGATAAGCGAGCGAAGCCCGATGCCTACGACATAACGTGAATGTGGGAACCTGGGTCAAGAGGCATCCCTCGGCCCGAACTCACATCTCACGCAAGCTGCTGGTCAAGGGCCGAGCGCAGCGAGGCGAGCGAGCGCAGGGAGCGAGTTCACCCTTGAGGAGCAGCTTATGCTGGCCTTGGTGAGGGCCGCTTGAAACTCTGAAATACAGAATCTCGCAAGAGCCTTGCGAAGGAAGGGGACTGCTGATAGTTCAACAGTCTATTGCGCGGTAGACAAGGGTGGACGCTTCTCTATGTCCGGGACACGTTCGGGGCTGAGTCGAAATCTAGTGGCGCGGGCAAAAGCAGAGACGTTACAGCTCATGGGAGATTACGACGGTGCCGCTCGGATAGTCGAGCCGTACCTCTAACAGGGTGTTGATTTTCTCAATTTTGGCCCGATTGCGGCCTTCGGACAGGCACGAATTTCGGGCGGTTTATGCTCCGCCAGACCCTTTTTCAACAGCCTGCTAAAGGGCCCCGATTCCGGTGCAGTAATCCGAGACGCATGGGCCGTGTTCAGATTGGCGAAATGTCATGTCGCGGCGAGGTTAGGATGGTTCCGAACTGCAAAGGCCGGCACTACCATGAGCACGCCGAAGAAAATAGCGTAACTCCCAATCAGCCATGCAACCGCTAAGGCACCGGAACCAGGGCTGAACGCCAAGAATGCAGCGAATACGATAGAAAGAAACCCCGTCAGGATGAGCACCCATTCATTTTGGATTTCCTTCCGTAGCTGTATGGCCAGAAATACCTCGATGACACCGGTAACGAAGGCCCAGGCGGCAATCAGGTAAAGCAACAAAAAGCCCGTAATGCTCGGCATGACAAGGGTTACCGCGCCAAGGACTACTCCTGTCAGTCCCTCGAGGGCCATCAGCACACGGTGGTTGCCCGATTCATGGCTGCGGATGGCACCAACCAAAGCAAGCACACCATCGACAAGCGCGTAAGCCCCGAAAAGGAAAACGAGGAATAACAACTCCAAGCCGGGCCAAACGAAGGCCATGACGCCAAAGAGGATAGCTGCAACGCCGCGCAATGCCAACGTCCACCAGTGATCACTAATTGTCCGTAACGTAAGTCACATCCTCCCGAGCTTATTTTACGCCGCCTCCAGGCAATATGTCTGCGTCCTGTCCTCAGGTTGCGATGTTTTCTCCTCCGCCTGGCGGGCTATTCGGGCCAAGCAGCCAGAATGTCCCTGGCGATAAGCCGTTGATTCACCGTTTCAATGCGCTCTATCTTGCCATCCCGCGTGTGAATAATGTGTCCTGAACGGTGAGCACAACCATTCACGACTAGACACCTTCTGGCTTTCTAAGTGAGAGGGAAGAGGTAGAAAGCATTCGGAGGGCGGAACCTCTCACTATTGGCGGTGCTGAAACATCTATGTTTGGAGGCTGATTTGCTTCTCGATAAGTACAAACCTCAGTTAAGAGCTCGCGAAAGGATCACCATGACTTCATAGCGTGGGCTAACACGAGTTGGACTACCAAAGAGGCTAACCAACTTGATATCCTGGTGGAAATGCTCTGCGCTTTACATGCGGCGGCAAACCAAGCGGGCGCTAGAGAAGTGAGTAGCACGCTGCGCCCGCCCTCGTGGGTCATTTCACGCCGCTTGCTACCCAGGCACTCCAGCCCAGGGTAACAACGGATAATCCACCCGCGTCAGGCTGTACAGCCTCTACGACTGCTCGTCTCACTTCTTCACGTTTGGCCTGGTCGATCTGTGCCAACGCGTTGGCAACGGGAGCGACGACGTCGGTAATGAACTCCCAATAATGCTGCGGAGACTCGAAGAGGATCTTCCCGGTGACCTCCACCTCGCTGGCGCTGCTCAGACCTGCCTGCTGAAGCAGGCCGCTCAAGGTTCCGGGCGTGGCGCAGCGGAATATCCCTGGCGCGTCAGCGGCGGGTGATGGCAAAGCAAGCATTTCGCTAACGACTCTTGCAGCCGTAGTTCCCCACGGATTCTTTTGAGGCTCCGCCCACGCCGACAGCGCTAGCGCCCCTCCTGGTTTGAGGACCCGCACCAACTCTCTGACCCCTGTAAGGGTATCCGGGAAGTACATGACCCCGAACCGGCAGACCACGGCGTCGAAGTAGTCGTTGCCAAATGGTAAGGAGGACTCATCGCATACTCGGCCCTCATAGTTCTTGATGCCGGCGATGCGGGCCTTTTCCTCCGCAATCTGGACCATCTTCGCAGCGATATCAGAACCGATAACCTTTCCGTTCTTCACCTTCCCAGCGGCGGTAAGCCCTGGCTGGCCGGTGCCTGTCGCAGCATCCAACACAACAGAGTCCTCCCTCAGCTGAGCCAAATCTACGAGCTTGTCACCCACTGGTTGGAGCCATTGGGTGACGAAAGTGTCGCGCTTTTTCCACCCGGCGGAGAACTTATCCCATGTTTCCCGTTGCTGTCCTCGTACCTCGTCGGCTGTGGGTGCCATGTTTGCCTCCTCTTCTACTTTTCCTGTTGAACCATGCTCTCCAAAAATCACCGGGCAGCCCCGGCTTGTACACGACCGCACGCACTAATGTGGCCTTCGCAGCACCGCCCAGACTCGGCCCCCGCTCTTTGGAATTTGCCCCTCCACTACTATTTGCGTTTGACCAAGATCATACGCGGACACAATCGATGCAGCAACCGCCCGTGGAGTCGCCGCGGCAAGCGGCATGCCGGTCGCACCGTAACTCGAGAAACCCTGAAGGGTTTGCCTCATCAAGCCCGGATGGTCTGTTTATCGGCGGCAACAATTTTACCGCTAATAAGGCGATGTCCTTGCTGATCACTTGCCTGCTGATTGGTAGCTTGCCTCCAGCAACAGACCTAAGGCCTCCTGCCGTTGTTGAATGGGATGCTATCAAAGCAAAGGCAAAGGAGTTCCAAGTCCTTTTGGATACCCACTAAGATCAGTTGCTAGCTACACGCCGAGCGACTGGCGCTCGGCGCTTGCTTGCGCCGGAGGACTCAATCCCCTAGCGAAGACTGAACTGCCACTATCACACGATAGCAATGCATTCGGACGCGTCCGAGGGCGGGGAGCGCTTTGTGGTCTGTCACACGTAAAGTGTTGTTACAAAATTGCGGTGCCCGCGTTATTTTGAGTATGAAACGCTTTATGGTTACCCTCTCTACCGGAGAACGCGAAGAACTCAAGCGCTTGCTGTCTGCGGGCACGGCATGCGCCCGGACGTTAACCCACGCCCGTATCTTGCTGAAGGCCGACCAAGGACCAGACGGGCCGGGCTTGAGTGATGCTGCGGTGGCGGTGACTGTAGAGGTCGGCAAGGCGACGGTCGCGCGGGTACGGCAGCGGTTCGTGGCGCAGGGCCTGGAGGCGGCCTTGCACCGCAAGCATCCCGAACGGGAGTATGTGCGGAAGCTGGACGGTGCGCAGGAGGCGCACTTGGTGACCCTGGCCTGCAGTGCGCCGCCTGCGGGGCATGCCCGCTGGACCTTGCGGCTCTTGGGGGTGCGGCTGGTGCAACTGGAAGTGGTGGACACGATTGCCCATGAAACGGTGCGGCGCACCTTGAAAACAACGCCCTTAAACCGTGGCTGAAGCAGGAATGGTGCCTGCCGCCTACGGCCAACGGCGAGTTCGTGGCCCGTATGGAGGGCATGCTCGCGGTCTACCAGCGGCCCTATGACCCCCGCTTCCCGCAGGTATGCCTGGACGAGCTCAGCACCCAACTGCTGGCCCACACCCGGCTGCCGCAGCCGCCCGCGCCCGGTCGACCTGCGCGGGAAGACTACGAGTATGAGCGGCACGGGGTGGGTAACGTCTTCTTGTGCTATGAACCGCTGCGGGGCTGGCGCAGCGCCACGGTGACCGAGCGGCGCACCCGGCTGGACTGGGCGCAGGTCATCCGGGACCTGGTGGACGTCCACTACCCTACCGCTGAACGGATCGTCTTGGTGCAGGACAACTTGAACACCCACACCTTGGGTTCGTTGTACGAAGCCTTTCCGCCGGCGGAGGCCCGGCGGCTGGCGGAGAAGTTGGAGCTGCATTACACACCCAAGCATGGGAGTTGGCTGAACATGGCGGAGATCGAACTGAGCGTGCTGCGACGTCAGTGCCTTGACCAACGTATTCCGGGCCTGTCGCACCTGACGGCGGAGGTCGCGGCCTGGGAAACGCACCGCAACGCCGCAGGCGGCAGGGTGAACTGGCGATTCACCACCGCGGATGCCCGCATCCGTCTCAAACATCTCTATCCTATTCATGAGTGACAGACCACTAGCAGTCCTAACTACGTGGCCTCAGACGCTCAAACCGCGCGTTGTAGAACAGGAGTGGTTCGTCATCCGCCTCCACTCCCACGGCTACGACCGCGCCCACGAAGATAGCATGATCTCCCGCGGGCACGGTCTGCGAAAG
>ORMF010135243.1_pt1 | contig 13011 bp, 14 predicted proteins | sample 1779871 | NCBI WGS metagenome assembly ORMF01 (sample SAMEA104232316, study PRJEB22302) | groundwater metagenome | biome: forest; feature: aquifer; material: groundwater | place: USA | collected 2011-08-07 | depth 5.4 m | reverse complement strand
CGCTTCAAACAAGCCGGAATGCGCTGGTCTAAAGAAGGCGCTGAGAATCTATTGCAATTACGGGTAAGCTATCTTAACCAAGGTAGCATTTCCATCCCAGATTGCTCCCTCAATTAACCGTCTGAAGTGGGATGCGCCCCCACGTAAGCGCCATGATCTCACCGCGCCTCATTCCTGTATTCACAGCAAACTTAACAAGCGCTAGCATTTCCCCTTTGCAATGTTCACAAAGTTTCAAAATTTCTTCTTTCGATAGAAACCTGAGTCGCTCATTATTTTCCTTCAGTTTTGATACTCGCTGTACCGGATTAACCCGATTCAAAATACCCCAATGAACCGCCTTATTGAAAATTACTTTAAGGAGCGCAAGTTCCCGGTTCACTGTTGCAGGCTTGACCGTTTTAATCCGTTCCGCTTTGTACTTTTCAACATCCATCGTGGTAACGTGATACAAATATCTATCACCAAAGAAGGGATTTAACACCTTCAAGCGATGAACGTCCGACTCCCAGGACTTCTTGTTTACCTTTGCATGAGTTTCGATAAACGTATTCGCAAAATTCCTGAAAGTGATTTTCTCATCTCTCACTATATCTAAATACTTACCTTCAATTATCTGAACCCTTTTCTTCGCAAGAATTACTTCTGCTAGCCTCTTATGTGTTCCAATCTTCTCGCGATGCCTTCTGCCATTCACACAATAATCTATCCGCCACGCACCATTCTTTCTAAAAACTCCCATGAGATTTCCTCCAGACAATTTTCATGATTACAGTTTACCTGTTATGTGAGGAAGTTATTAAATCAAAAGACTTGGAAAAAATGGAAAGGATTAGATGTGCTACTCAAGAGAATTTATGAGTGGGGCATGCAGTAAAAACAAAAAAAATAAAATTATTAATGTGAAACTATTTATAAATTTCGCTTTTTAGGTAAAAGACGAAATTGATCAGTTTTTGATCTTATCCCATTGGTTACGAAAACGCTGGGGGTTTTTGTTAATGACTCGTTCAAGCGAAGTCACATATGCAGGCTTTTCTTTCACTGCTTTTTGAAAACCTTTTTTATTTTCAAATAAATGAATTTTTTTCTTAACACTTGTAAAGCGCCCCACCTTTGGCACGCTGTCAAGCCGAGAAATATCCTCACGCGAAAAAATGTAAAAGTCATGCTTTTTGAAGCAATCGTTCATTGCAACACAAACGAGAACGTCGTATTTATTCTTTTTCTTTTGATTCCAGCTCTCTACTTTCCAACCAAAGTAGAGCACTACTTCTGAATACACCCCTTCTTTTTTTAAGACAGATGTTTTAACCTCAATTCTTCGTGGTGGTTTATCATCCAAAAAAATATCATATCCAGCTTGCCCCCCTTTCAACTGAGGCTGATATCCTTGTTCTTGAAGCTCGCTCATAACATAAAGCTCCCCCAAACTACCGAGAAGCTTATTGGCAATACGCAAAAGAGATTGCTTCTTTAATCTTGCCAATCGTTGCTTCAATTGAACAATAGCTTTAATGGCCTGCTTAATATCAATCTTAGTAATTTCTTCTGATGCTTCCATAACACCTCTCCATTACACCCGCTATAGCATTGAAACCAATTCATCCGAAAACAGCACTCGATAAAGCCGGTAAACAATCGCCATGGGTGGCTGAACAATTGGACTGCTTATCATTCGCTGTTCAATCACGTCGTACAAACTCAAGCTGTTATCGAGAATCTTTGTCGAAGCCCACTTTTGAAAAGCATCTCTCCTAAGGTAAGAGTCTTTGATGATCTCTCTTCGAACTTTACCGCTTGGTTCGAAAATGCCAATAAGTTTTTCCATTTGATAATCCCACAAGAGATACCCTTTCGTCTCAGAAAGAATACTATCCACGATGGGATTTTGGCTTGGAAAAGGTTCCGCCATGGCAAATTTGTCTTCGGCGGTTATTGTGTAATCTTTGAACAGCGAAGCCGTATAAAAAGAAAAAACCATACACAAATCACTAAACGTTTTTGGTTGCCATGCTTTGATGAAATTCTTTAGATCGTCCGCCAGCCAACCTCCTTTCTTCCAAAGCTCAACCTGATGCTGTTCTAACAGGTAACCGTGAATAAAGACGCGACGGTGGGGTAGCTCCGCATATATGACACACACATAGATGGAATCCGAAGGCATTTCGCTATCTTTTAAGGAAGTGAGGTCTTCTCTCAGATGCTCTGCGATAAATGCAGGATCTTCAGAAATGTCCATCACCCGCTCAACAATCGTATCGAGATTTTTCATTATTGTTTTCACCAATGTAAATAGATGTCATCATCGACTCAGATCGTGACATTCATAACGTGGCTGAATAACGCTTTTTTTATATAGATAACACAACAATCTGTTTTATACGATTCGCTTTTCAATCTCTTGAATCGTTTCAGCAACAAGATGCGCTTTCGCCCACGCTTTCTGTTTTTCATCCAACGCATCGCCGAGTCCGTGCAATACATTGCGAGCGGTGTACGTTTTCTTGATAAAAATCATCGCTCTTTTTAAATATTCACCAAGATCTTGGCCCGTACGTTCCATCACAAGAGCGTCTTTTAGCGGGAATCCTGATTTTAAAAAATACCAAGAATCATAAAGATCTCTCGCAACTACGTTCTTGCGGTCCGTCAGGGCGACTAACTTATTGGTCAATACCGTAGCTTCATCGGCAATGGCAATAGGAGTTCCCAAAAACCAAACCGTTTTGTAAACGTCATGTATCCATACGCGCCTGTTGAGTTCTATTTTGATGTTGGGATGCCCTTTTTCGTAATCAAAAAGGCAGAAAAGTGTGCTCTGCTTGTCACGAAATTCTCTCGCTTGGCCGTGCCGTGAGAGAATCTCACGAAACAGGTCTATATCCTTGGCGCTGAATTCTCGGAGCATATCAAAATCAAGATCGAATGAAAACCTTGGAAGATTGTAAAAAAAATAGGCGCAAGTACCCCCCTTGAACGCAATCTTTTCGGGAAAAGTTTTGGCCAGCTCAGTCAGCAAAAGCGACAAGTACCGCTTATGTACAGCGGGGTCAAAAAGTCGGCTCATAGAAACGCCTTTGCTTTCTTCTGTACTGTTTTTGGATATAGGAGGCTTAATTTTGCAAGATAGGTTTTATTTAGTTTGCCTGAATCGTCAATGTCAGGCAGATATCCAAAATATAAACTGTCTAAGATCGCACGCTCTGGCAATGCCATCGATGCACCCTCTCGCATTACAACGCCGTCGGAATTGAAGAATAACTCCTTCTTCATCGCCACATAGGTGTAAAGCGTATTCCCCACTTCTTTGCGTTGGTCGCGAAGAGCAACAGAAGCAATTTCCTCTCGGGCTTGAAAATTAACCCCTACATAAAAAAGAGCAGATTGAAATGACGCATATGATGGTGTCACGATTCTGTTGGCTAGTTCGTATCGGTTATAGCGCTCGTTTAAGGCATAAAACCCGCTAGCAAGCCTCACAATCAAGCTCTTTTCCACCATCCGCATAGCGCTTATCTTGGCGTTTAGAGTATTTACCCGCCATAACATACGCAGATCAAGAGGAGTAAAGACCGTCCTACCGGATTCCATCAGTATTTTGAAGCGCTCTGAGTTATTCATATTTCACATATAAGTATACAGATTTGTATACTTATATGGTAAATTATGGACCCAAATTTGTCAAGTTATCTTTGGTCATTTAAATCTGCAAAAGCTCAGCACAATTCTTGAGCTCTTCTTTCGTAACATGCGTATAAATTTGCGTAGTAGTCACAAAGCTATGACCTAAGAATTCTTGGACTTGACGGATATTTCCAGTTTTCCGCATTAATTCAAATCCAACCGTATGCCTTAACGCATGCGGTGAATATTTTCCTTCGACTCCAGCCAACTTAATCCATTTGTCTAAATCGTGTTGAATGCCTCGCGGACCAAACCGTCTATTCTTTTGCGATATAAAAAGCGGTGCAGTAAGTGTTGCATCTTCTCCATTCTCAAATTTCCAAAAAAGATACGCCTGGATCTCTCTTCTAATGAAACTCGATAAAGGGATTTCTCTGACCTTCTTTCCCTTACCTATAATGGTGAGCATTTCTCTTCCATCGATATCGCCAACATTAAGGTTAGATGTTTCCCGAAGCCTAAGGCCGGTAGCGAACATCAACTTATACAAAAATTCAGAACGCTTGGCGTTGGGATGTTGTTCGAGATAGGTAAGAAGTTTTTTCTTTTCTTCTGCTGCGAAATACCGAATTCTTTGCCGTTTCATGATTATCCTCTCCTTGGTTAAGGAAAGGGTAAATCGTTATCAGCCAAATATTTGGTGGGATGGTCCTGTTTTCACAGGATTTTCCGGTCTTTGCGCAGGACGCTTTATGCCTGCAACCCTTTTGTTGCATAATTTTGTAACGAGGTAATTATATTCCGATTGACTCGTCTTTGCCATAAAAAATTCAAAAATAATGCAGCTAGAATTTAGAATGTCGCAATTGACTCATTTAACGACGTAAAAACTCTCTTGTCACATCAGCGGAACCAGTTGACCGAAAGTGTTTGATTGATCGCCTGGCAAACCCCTGCGAGGGTAACGAATCATCGAAGCCCGTGACCCCGGATAAGCGCGGCCCGGATCATTCCCCTTCTATAACTCTCGCGACCTTATGTCCACACATCCCGCAAAACCCTTTAAGAACGACACCCTTGCCCAACACCTCCGCAGAAAAGTCACAAATGGTCACCGGCGTAGCGCAGTCAGGACACCAGACATTGTCAAGGAGAAGCCGTCTCGTATCAGCCGGAAGGGCCAGCCAACGCTTTAACGCTTCTTTGGAGGATGTGTTGTTTGCCATAGGAAAATTCTGCTAAGGCTCCCATAATTTCAAGCCTAGTTTTAATTTTCTCTCAACTTGTCGTTCCAATATTCAACATAGGATTCATAGGACTTTTTTTCGGTCAGGAATTTCGTGTGTTGACGGACAGTCAGCCTGTACGCCGGGAGATTCGTTATTCCCAGCTTACGGGCCTTTTCGATTCGATGGTGACCGTCGATCAAATTGTATTTCCCCGGAGCAATCTCGGCCAATATGACGGGCTCCCCGATCTTGATCGACTCCAGCCGGGAATCGTCGATAGAAGAATACTTCGGGACTTCTTTTACCGCCACCTCTTCCGGAGTAATTTCATGCGGATTGTCGCGAATGTAATCGATCATTCTCGTGATGTTAAACACAAAAATGCCATTCGGATATAATTCATCATCACCCGAAACCACGCAAGGAATAAAATTACGATCAACCTTCAATTTCTTTGCCAATTTAAACTCCTCGGAAAATAGCACAAGCATCCTTCCAATCTCCGCCCAAAGCAACTACGGGGCCTCCATCACGAGCCGCGAATGTTCTTCGTGGAAATCGTCGTCCCATTAATTATATTTTCCAGGGAAGTAAGCCCCGACATAATCTCGTCGAAACTTGGAATAGAGCCGAAAAGCATAGCCTGCATGTCCCGATAATCTTTTCGCAAATGGGGCAGATTTCTCGCTGGCGGAAGCAAACGCAAGCTCCCGGGTCTCGCCTGTTCATACATGGCCCATGGACAACGGTAGAAACGTATCTTGAATCGCGCGACTTCTTCCAACAGATTCAACTTGGAGAGCGCCGAAGCGGCAACGGGTAGAAGACTCAATCTGTACAAGTCATAGTAATGACGCGAATAACGGGGCGGTAACGGCTTGTCCGCTTCACGATGGGCTTCCTGATGAAGGATCGTTGCTTTTTCCCAAAATGTTCTCTCCGCAGAAATCGTCCTAACCACAGTGCTTGGTTTTTTAAATAGATGTTGGAAATGCTCCGCGGCGTAGGGACGGATGGACTTCTCTTCATTAGGCGTCCATGCCGCCAAGGGGCCGATCTCCAACCGGACCTGCGGCAATATGGCTTCCAAAGAAAAAGCTTTGGGATACCGGACCAATACATCCTGCCCCGTGACCGCGATATCCATAGCAAAACCAACCCGGGCTGTCAGGTCACGACGCAAGGCAAAGACGAAATCTTTCGATAAAAACTCCGCAGCTTTGTGGTTAGCTTCCTTGCCGAATGCATCCTGTTTGGTCGCGCTACGATCCTCCCAAGGCTCCGCATCGGAATAACCGAGAAGCTTCCAATCCAGAATCAAATCAATATCCTCGGAGAATCGTTCAATCGCTCCAAAAGCCTTAGAAAGGCTTGTCCCACCCTTGAAAGCCAGCCGGTCTTTCCATGGACTTTCGTGAAACAGATAGTCGAGAATCCAACAGACCCAGAAATCCTTCTCGACGATGGCCTCATGCACACGCATCGCTTGTGACGTGGCCCTGAAAAGTTCACTGCGGTCTTTCTCTGGTCGCCTGGCAATGTCGCGCATTTTACGTCCCTTTTTTTGCCGGCAGACGTTTGATGATCTCATACACCCATGAAGTGGCATAGCGCGCTTCACGTACCGCCCGGGCTCGTTCCTGATCGCTAAATTTCAATCGGAGCGCTTTGATGACTCCATCATTGATCCGGGTTTCTCCCAGTGCTTTTAAGGCCTGCACCAGCAAGGCTGTTTTGGGTGAAAGGATTGTAGTTTCTTTGTTGGCCCGGCGCAAAAATGTTATTTTTCCGCCTTCCCACTGGTATTTCTTTGAGGGTCCATCGCTGAAATACCGCCAGTTAGCAGGCACCTGCGTGGAAAGACCAAGGAGATTTAACGCTGTTTCACTCGCCGGAAGAATGGTCCATCCGTGAGAGCGCGCAATGGCTCGTGCGATGGCATCCGGATCAGGACTTGCGGGAGCCTTGAGCAAAGCGCTAAAAGCTGGATAGTCATAAACCCCACGGGTGAGACGGCGGATCGTTCCAGCCTCCGCAAGACGCCCAAGCGTCTGGCGAGCGGTTTCATGTGAGGCAATGTCCAGGAAGTCTTTGGTGGCGAATACAGAGCCCCTTCCTGTAGCGCGTATCCTCGTGAGTATTTTTTTTGCAATGTTTTGATCCATTACTCCCCCCTTCTTCTTGTCACGTAAAATAGCCTATTTTCGTGACACAGTCAAGAGGCTTTGAAAGAAAACACTGTCGACATTTTGAAACGCTCAATCTTGCATCTCCCTGCCAGGCGCCGGCAACCCCATGATTCCTTTTCATCTTAAGCCCATTCCAATCTCGCAGAACAGGCCATAAACGACTTTGTAGCCATAGATTTTGCATTCAGATCTCAGATGCAAACTCCCCATCTTGAACGCGTTTCGCAACTGGTTGTTGATTGGAGAGACCGCAGCTATGCGGGATGCGGCTCATGAATTTTTCTGACAATGCCGCGCAACATGCCTGAAAATATCAATTGGTGTAAAGGCCATATAAGATACCAGTACGCTAAGCCCAAAAGTCCGACCGGGTCAAATGTGGCGGTCTGGGTAATTTGACATCCGTTTGATGTTTTACTTACCTCAAAGTCAAGCCAGGCTCTTCCGGGAAGTTTCATCTCGGCGGCAAGACGCAGTAATTGATCGGGCTCGAATTGTTCGACTCTCCAGAAATCAATGACATCTCCTGTGTTGATCTTTTCCGGATTTTTGCGCCCGCGCCGCATTCCGACGCCGCCAACTAAAAGATCAATAAATCCCCTGAGCTGCCAAAGCCAGTTGGCAAAATACCACCCGTTCTTTCCCCCAATGCGTTGAATTACGGTAAATGCTTGCTCGCAGGGAACGGAGATTTCACACTGCCTCGAATCCACCAGTCGATTGCCAAATCGAACCCCTCCCCAAGTCTGGGGTGCAGACAAAGAAAGGGCATCCGACCAACGAGTTGCAGCAAAATCAAGCTCCTCGTTTTTAAGCGCCCGCTTGATCGCCTCGCGGATAGGCATCGGTCTGATGGGGAAAACGTGCAGTGCCGCATCATCCTGAACAGTCGTTTCATGGCGTATACTCTCAATAAGTTTTCGACCTACCCGTGCATAAAGCGGTGTTACAAGCCCAAGCCATAAGCCCGATAATCCCGGAGATAAAACCGGAACAGGAATAATAAGCCGCTTTAACCCCCGCTGACGGCCATATTCCCTCATCAAATCTAAATACGACATTTTTTCAGGACCACCGATTTCAAAGACCAGGCTTTCTGAGATTGAAAGCTTGGCCGCTTGAAGCAGATAGTCGATTACATCCTCTATGGCAATCGGCTGAGCAAGAACATTCACCCATCGCGGAGTCGTCATGACTGGTAGCCGCTCCATCAGGGCCCGGATCATCTCGAATGAAAGACTTCCCGAGCCAATGATAATTGAAGCTTGAAATTCAATCACAGGAATACCCGAATCACGCAGAATCTCTCCTGCTTGTCGGCGGCTTCTCAAATGCGCCGATAATTCTTTGCCGTGGCTTAAACCGCCCAAATAAATTATTTTTTTGATGCCTGCTTTTTTCGCAGCATTGGCAAAATTAAATGCAGATTGTCTTTCTTCTTCTTCAAAAACTCCCTTGCTGCCCATTGAATGGACGAGATAATAGGCCGTCTCGACACCGCTCATTGCATTTTTAAGAGAGTTCTCGTTTAAAAGATCTCCTTGAAAAATCTGAGTTGAAGGAGCAATTTTATTTTTTAAATATTCAGGATGGCGCGCCAAACAGTGCACTAAATAACCTTCAGATTCAAGTTTTTTGAGGAGTCGTCCTCCAACGTAACCAGTGGCGCCGGTAATAAGAATTTTCATTTTTACATGTTCCGGCTGTCGTAAGCCCAATGAAGAAGGGCTTGTCGCTGTCGTTTTCGACACTCCCAATCCCCACGAATACAATTTTTGCGAAGTTGCGCAATATGGCGCTTGATAGCAAGCCATCTTTTAATCTGCCGTTCATCTTCCAAACGATTTCTTCGCCCCCTATAGTAGCGGCAATACCATTGAAACCATCCCCGGGGATCGTCGGGATGAATCCATCTCTTTCTCCAAACAGATAAAGGTTGGCTGGCATTGACTCCGAAGAAATTAATTTCAGGGTCATGCTTTTCGGAGCAAAGCTTGGCTTCCTGGAACCAATCAGCGGGAAATTCTTTTTTGCAGTCCGTCATATACTTGCCGCCGAAGATTCCCATTCTAAGCATTTCTTTGGGAGCGAGCTCCGGTTTAAAGCGTGGGTCAAAATTTTCCCCAGCCGGTTCTGTTAACTTATAACGGTAGTTCTTTTGCATCTTATCGTTAACGGCAATTGTTTTACGGACGAGCTTCATCGGTTCACCACCATGGCACTCATTATCTATTTTTATCATAATTCGTATATGCGTAAATAACAACAGCTGAAAAATGCGCGGTAATTAATGAAAGAGGGAAAAAAGTAAGGGTTAAAGCAAAAGGTGTTGCGAGGTATTCGTAACGCCTTTTTTGGGAAAAACTCCCGAGCCAGGCCTCGAACTTTCGTTAAGTCGCATAATAGGTAAATTGCGACATTAGACTGCTTCTTAACAAGGAGTGAAATGAGCGCATAGAGATAGAATTGAATGGCTGCCCGGTCATGTCGAGGTACTAGAAACCTCTCCACAAACGAGCCTTATTAATATGGGATTATAACTACCTATACTATGGAATACAATCCTATTAGAGATAGCTTCCGTGGACTGATATGACCAACCCTAGCATGTCGAGATGAGAAAAATTTTGCAGCGTCATACACAGCCAACCTTAAGCTGTGATGACGTAGTAGTTTTTCAAGGGGAGAAACTGTCCAATTTGTCCAGATTTTGGGAGCCTTCAAATTCTTAAATCATTTATTGATCAATAGTTAACTTTTGTCCGTCTTTGAGGCTTGGACATTTCTATAAGCTCTTTGCATACTTTTTCATCGAGAAGTTCTTTTCTAAGAGAAGCAAGAATTAATCCATCTATTCCCTTCCATATATACGAAGAGAATCTGACTGGTTTAAATTGCCCGTACTCGTCTCGGTAGCGAAGATTATAGGTTTTTATTTTTTGATATAGAAAATAAATGCCTTGAGAAAGCAAATCTTCACCAAATCTTTTAACATAAGCTGGAAAAGCACGTTTATGAATCCGGAAAATCACAAAGCCGATGTGACGGAGAACAAGTTCGTCAGCTTCTTTCTTTGAATCCTTTTTCGCTTTTCGGATGAGGCGTCTTTCTTCCTGAAGAGAAATTTCTGACTATTGGTGAATAATGCTTTGATATGTTTTCCACATATCGTTGTATTTTTAATCAAAATAAATCAAAAAGCCAGCCGTTAGTTTGAGAGAAAACTAATTTCAAAAAAGGATAGAAGTAACTAGAAGCGGAATTCGAGGCCGGTGGAAAATGAGGCGTCTTGGAACTCGATTTCGGGGACATTGTTGTCGCTTTTGACGTACGTGCAATTTGCCTTCCAAGTCATATATTGATTGAAGTGGTAATAAATGCCCGCAAACACGGAATAGAGGTTTTCCTTTTCCGCGGTTCCGTACACTGCCCGTCCGTCATAATTATTGTGCTGAAACAGAAATCCGCTCATGAGCATCCAATTGTCTTTAGGATGCCATGACAGAATAGGCGTCACCTGATAATAACTATAATCGTAAAAATCGAGGAATTGATCGTTGGAATCCGCGCGGCCGATTTGATTGTGGACCCTAATCAGAAAATGATACGGAAGGTGAAGCCCTATTTCATGATCAAACGCATTGATATTGTCCTGCCGGTCTTTCAAACCGTGAACGCCCTGGGCGTCTCTTGCTGTAAATTTATCGTAACCGTCGTGACGAAAAATATAGGAGGGTTTTTCGTAAAGCACGTCTGTCACGAGATAATGTTTGAGGCCTATCTTGACTTCATTTTCATTATAGTCGTCATCAGGCGTGTGCTGACGCCTAAAAATATTGTAATAATAATCGGTTTCAAGAAAAAGAATGTGCGGAATCAGCTTCAGAGAAGTTTCTACGCTTAGGTTCTGAGCCAGAATATTGTGATCTGAAAATTTATAATAATCCTGAAACCGGAGATTGTAGCTCAACCGGTAGACAAATACATTCTTGATGTGGTCCGTGTAGCTCGCGCCTATGTTCTGCGTCGTGAAGAAACTGCCCTTGTGTGATGAGTCGAGCGGTACATTGCGCTCATAACCTTCATTCACTCCGTAATGAAAATCTAATTTTTCGCGAAATGTCTTAGGTGCGGGTTTTTGTTTCTTTTTTTCTTCAAGTCGCTCGCGATGAAACAATTTATTAGTAAAGCTTTTAATCCCCTCTACAAAATTTTGGTTTTCAATCTTGCCGAGCGCTGTGAGCTCCCCCCATTTGTCATACAGTCTGTAAGTAGAATTCACCGGGGTTTTGGTTGTTGTTTTTATCCTGCCATTGTTTGATAAATTCAGCCGGTGTCAGTCCTTTTAGGGTTTGATGCGGCCTGAATTCGTTATACCACATTCTCCAGTCTTCGATTGTTTTTCTGGCTTCCTCCAGGGTTTTAAAATAATGTTGATTCAAGCATTCATGCCTGAGTTTGCCGTTAAAAGATTCAATGTAGGCATTTTCAACAGGTTTCCCGGGTCTGATAAAATCAAGCTTCACCTGATTTTTGTAAGCCCACCGGTCTAGGGCGATACCCGAAAACTCTGGGCCGTTATCGACGGTAATGGCTCCCGGTTTGCTGCAAGTCAGAAGCAGCCAATCCAGTTCTCTTGCGACTCTTATGCCGCTGATTGAGAAATCCGCGATAATCAAAAGACACTCTTTAGTAAACTGGTCAATCACACAAAGCAGCCTGAAATGGCGGCCATGGGAAAGAGTGACATGCATAAAATCCATCGACCATCTTTGGCCGGGACAGAGAGCCTGCGGCAGCTCCAGACGAATTTGTGAAATCCTTCGCTTCCGCTTACGGATCTTGAGCGAAAACCCCTGCTCCCGGTAAATCCGCTCTGTCCTTTTATGATTCTTAATCAGACCTTCGCGTTTCAAGACCTCATGCATCATTTCGCACCCGATTGTGTTTTGCTGCTCAATCAGTCCTTTCATTCTGTGAATAATTCCCGGCTCCTCGTCTCTGAGCTTGAACCGGTAATAGTGTCCGCTTCTGGCCATTCCTGTGACTTTGGAAGCCTTTGATTTTTTAAGCCCAAGTGCGCGGACTAAATGCTCCGCCGCTTTGCGGCGCTTCTTGGGCTTCAGAAGTTTTTTGAGGAAATCTCCTTGAGCGCCATAATATCCAGCGCTTGATCAGCCACAATCCGCTTCAACTTCCGGTTTTCTTCTTCAAGACCCTTCAAACGCCGGGCATCACTGACTTCCATACCGCCAAACTTAGCTTTCCAATGGTAGAAGGTGGCGGTGCTGACGCCTACCTCGCGGCAGACATCTTGTGTAGATACGCCTGATTCATGTTTTTTTAAGACCTGAATGATCTGCTCCTCTGATAATCTTTTCTTGCTCATTTTGAACCTCCCGTTTTGGTGTTTTACACCCGGAGATTCTACTTGTCTACTGTCTGATTTTCAGGGGGGAGCTCAGCTGCATTCTCACTGGAAAGCTGGGCATGGAGATTGTAAATTGGAAATAGAACGAGAGAAATAAAGATCAGAAACGAGACGAAACGCCGGGCAAAGGTCACTTAGACCCTGCTTTCGTACAATCAGGATGTCCTTCTTGATCATTTTTACAGTTTTCTGATTGAGAAGTGACGCGCCTGGGCGGACGAGAACTGTCAAAAGCCCGGGCATGAGAAGGAGCTCCCGAACTTTTACCTTCTGTTACTTTTTGATCTTCCGTTTGTTTTTTTCCAAAAAACCCTGCCACTTTTCCGAGGATAGATTGATTTTCGTTGGCTGAAGACGCAGGAGGATTGCTGCCTGTGCTTGTTTGGTTTCCGGTATTCGTGCCGGTATTACTTCCGCTTGAGGAACCGGTATTTCCTGTTCCGCTATTGCTCCCTCCAGATGTTCCTGTACTGCCCGTTCCGGTTGTAGTGCCACTCCCAGATCCCGTTGTGGTACCGCCGCCCGCATTTCCCGT
>ORMF011525463.1_pt1 | contig 13012 bp, 12 predicted proteins | sample 1779871 | NCBI WGS metagenome assembly ORMF01 (sample SAMEA104232316, study PRJEB22302) | groundwater metagenome | biome: forest; feature: aquifer; material: groundwater | place: USA | collected 2011-08-07 | depth 5.4 m | reverse complement strand
TCAAATAGCGGAGGAAGCGGCGGTGCGATTGGCGCTGCTGGCAACAACGGAGCGTCCGCGCCGGTTGGGTCCGCACAGGGGGGAGGCGGTGGCGGAGGAGGCGGAGCAGGTCTTTCGGCCGGGGGGCCTGGTGGTGGAGGTGGCGATGGTGGAAGTTACGGTGCGGGTGGTGGCGGTGGCGGCGCGTCGCGAAATGGCAGCAATAGCGGCGCCGGAGGCAACGGCGCGCCGGGTATCGTAATCGTCATTACGATTCGTTAGGAGTGCCTGGGGAGCAGTTGCTCTCTCGACCCAAATTCAGTTTACCAGGTAGAGCGATCTCGTGATTCCTACACGATCTGCGCTGTTGGCAATTTTCCTTACCGCAACCGTGGTGTTCATGGCGGTGAAGACGTATTTCTTGTGGACCGACGGGCCTTGGGATCTGCCGACCCCGCCGAAGGTTTCATCCCCTGCTCCAACCTCGGCGCCCGAGTCGCCGGCGGCGCAGCCGCGGGCGGTAGCCCCCGACTTCATCATCGCCAAGAACCTTTTCGATCCGGAGCGCGGGGCGACGCAAACCAAAGAAGCCGAGGCCAACTCGCGCGCGATCCAACGACTGCGCGGCCTGGTTCTACTCGGCACGGCGGTCCTCGGCGAGAGCCGGTACGCCATCGTTCAGGACACCGGCCTGTCTGCCGGAGCACAGGCAGGCGCTCAAAGTGCCGGCAGGCCGCCCCAGGGGCAGTTCAGCCAAACGATGCGTTTCAAGATGGGCGACACCTTCGAAGGGTTTAGCTTGCCTCAGATTCAAGACCGGAACGTCGTGTTCACCAACGGTGCGGCGCGAGTCGAGCTGGCGCTCGATTATTTTCGCAAGGTGGAATCCGCCGCACCACAGGTCCGCCCGGCGGCGCAAACTGGACCGGCGCGACCGGGAGCGCCGGGCACTCCGCCGGGCGTCGCCGCACCGCGCGTCATCCCGCAACTTCCCCGGCGCGAACGACTACCCCTGCCACCGACGTCGTAACGCGGTAATTCAGATGCCTCGGCGTAAGTCTCGCTTACCGAGGAAAACGACCCTCACAGTTCTTCCCGGCTGCGCGCGGCTTGTGAAGTCAAGAGCGCGAGACCGCAAGGTGATTACGAATGGAGCGTAACGTTTCTGGGAACCGTAAAGGTAAAGGTCGTGCCCTTGCCGTATTCGCTTTCGACCCGAATATCGCCGTGCATCAATTGGAGATATTTTTTCACGATGCTCAGGCCCAGGCCGACGCCGTCGTATTTGCCGTTGCCACCGTCCCTGATCTGCTCGAACTCGTTGAAGATTCTATCCAGATGCTCGGTCCTGATTCCGATGCCCGTGTCGGATACGCTGAACTGAACACTATCTTCACCGGACAAATTGCGCACTCGCACCTCGACGCTTCCCTTTGAGGTAAACTTGAAGGCATTGCCGATCAGGTTCTGGAGAATCTCCTCTACCTTGATCGCGTCGGTTGTCAGCGGCGGAATGCTTTCCTCAATATCCCAGCGGACCTCGAGATGGTTATCGCGGTTGATCTGCTCCACGTGCGTACGCGCATTCGCGATAATTTCGTCTACCGCGACTTGGGAAACATCCAGAGCCATTTGTTTCGCTTCGTGACGCGAGAGCGCTAGAATGTCGTTGATCATCTTCAAAAGGACATGTGCGTTGCGCGAAACTTTTCGCATGGCTTCGCTCTGGTCGTCATTGACGGCTCCGAAAAACCCTTCGCGGGTTAAATCCGAATTGCCGATGATGATGTGCAGCGGCGTCCTCAGCTCGTGGGACATGGCGGCGATGAACGACGATTTCGCCCGGCTTGCTTCGAGCAACTCGTGATTGGCCTCGGCCAGTTCGGCGGTTTTCTCATTGACCTCGGCAAACAGCCGGGCATTTTCCGCTGCCACGGCGATGTCCTGAACGATGGATTCGATCAGATGTAACTCGTCGGGCGTATATTGACGCATCTTCCGGTCAGCGATGTGGAGGACTCCAATGATTTGATTCTTAGTCCGAATCGGGAACGCGGCAGCGCTGAGAAACCCGAGAGCACGAATGTTTCCGGCGCACGACAAGTCACGGTACACCCCGTCGTTCTGAATATCCTCAAAGACGAGCCTTTGACCGCTTCCCATAACATGACCACTGATGCCCATATCGGCGCTGCGGGTCGCCATTTTGGCCGCCGCCTCGTCATCGAGCCCTTGGTAGGCATTCATGTGTAGCTTCCCGTCCGCCGGCTCCAGTTGGTAAATCCAGACCGCGTCGAATCCAAGCGTCGCGGCAATTTTTTCGGCGGCGGTTTTCAGGACGATGCCGAGATCGAGAGTTCGGCTCACCGCCGCGCCAATGCTGCTCAGCGCTTCCAGATGACGCGATCTCGTTTGAACCTGACCGAACAAGCTCGCCTTTTCAACCGCGACACCGAGGTGCCCGGCCATGGAATTGAGTAGTTCGATTTCATCCGCCGACAGCTTGCGCGAACCTTTAGCGTTAAGGGTGATTACGCCGATGGTCCGGGAGTGGGAATTGATCGGCAGCGCGGCGAGAAAGCGCCTTTGCACCTCCCGCGCTTCGTTGGACAGGGTGAGTTGCGCGTAGTGCGGGTCGGTGAACACGTCTTCGAATATCAAGGCCTTCCCCGATTCCAGAACACGCCCCACGATGCCCTCGCCGCGCTTGAAGGAACGATTGCCCCGGAAATAGCCGGGGTTGACTTCAAATGTCGCTCGCGGCTCGAGTCGGTCCGTTTGGTCGTTAACCAGGAGTATGCGGATCGCTTCGAATTGAAAGGTCTCTCTGATCTTGCCAATAACGGCTTGCAGGATGGTTTGCAGATCCAGCGATTCGTTGACCGAGCCGGCCACGGCGTAAAGCGCCGACACCTCCCGCGTCCGCTGTTCCACCTTGTCTTCCAGCGTGGCGTAAGAGTTTTGCAGAGCCCTGGTCATTTCATTGAATTCATCTGCCAGGGTTTCGATCTCGTCGCCTGTCTTGATGTCCGCTCTGCGGTCGAGATTACCGTTGCGAATATTTCGCGCTACCTCGCTGAGCTTCTGTATCGGTTGCGTGATTTTTCGGCTCACCCAAGCGGCGATCACGCCGCCCACGAACAGGCCGACGACGAGAAGCAAGACCGCGTAGCGCTGCAGCTTTCCCAGACCGGCGAGCGCTACTTGCACCGGTTCTTCTACGACCACGGCCCAGCCAAGATTCGGGACCGCAGCGTAGGCGCTTAATACGTTGACGCCGTGGATTCCCCGTCCGATCTCGCCAGGCGCCGAATCCTCGGCGCGGTTACGCACAAACGACCGCAGTTTAGGAAGATCTTGCAAGTTCAAACCTTTGAGCACTAATGACGGATCCCGGTGTGCTATGAGCTTTGCTCGCTCATCGATCAAATAGGAATAGCCCGCGGTTCCGAATTTAGCGGCCCCAATGACCTCCCAAAGAAACTTTAAATTGGCCTTGGCGACCAAGACTCCGATGGTCTTGCGCGGCGCGCTTTGCAGTGGCACGGCCATCGTCACGTAGGGCTCGGCGTGCTCCGTCGTGGTCACTGGACTGATATAAACTTCACCTCCCATGCCCCTTTGGTACGGCACCGAGCCGCTCTGATCCCGCAGATCGGCGGCAAGAAAAACTCGCCGTTCGGAAAATTTAAGCAACTCTTGACCACGATCATCTAGAATCGCAAGCTCGGTAAAAGACCGGTCGTTCTTAAGCAACAGAAGCCCCAACAGTTTTTGTTCATTCGCTCCCTGTGGGTGGAGCATCATGGCGACGCCGGCATCCTGGAGCCGTTCGATTTTCCGTATCATCAACGCATGGATGCGGCGCGCGGACAGCGACGCCACTTCCATCTGTAGCTCCGCGTTGGATTGTAGGATCTGCCGGCGGGTGTAGATCGATCCGGCAACGGTGTTCAACACCAGAGCTGCTCCCAAGAGAACGAGCCCCCACGCCATTAAGCGTCGTCGGATGCTGCTCTTGAAAAAAGAAACGATTGTTTTCATTGGCCGCTGATGACGCGAATCTACTCGAATGTCACATCCGCTCTTAACAGTAGATCCCTGGGAATCTTGATGCCGATGGCTTGAGCGTTTTTCAAATTAAGCGCTAGTTGGATCTTGTCCGGCAGCTCGATGGGCAAATCGGCGGGTTTCGCCCCTCTTAATATCTTATCGGCCAGCACCGCCCCTTGCTTCCCCAACGCATTGTAGTCCGATGCATAGGTCGCCAGAGATCCCCGTTCGACGTTCACCAGCAACGACGCGATAACCGGCAACCTTTCCTTGAGGACTTGCTTGACAATCCAATCCACACCCGCGCTGATCAAAGTGTCCGCCGGGGTGAATACCGCATCGAAGCTCTTGCGCGTGATCGTGCCGGCCGCCTGGGCGATTTCATCGACGCTCCTGACATGTATTTCCGAAGTCACAATCCCTAATCTCGCAGCCGCCTGCCGGTTTTCTTCGACGATCGTTTGATAATTGACCCCTTTCGGATCCACCGGTACAGCGAGTCTCTTGGCACCGGGGGCGATCTCTTTCAATAACTCAAACCGCTTCGCCGTGAGTTCCAAGGATGCCGAGCTGATTCCCGCCAAATTGTTTCCCGAACCGCTGAAACTCTTGACTAGCAACTGAGGATTGGCGGCGCTTAGGAACACCACCGAAATGCGCGTGCCGGCGGTTGCTTTAACCGCGGTCACGGTTCCGGTCGTCGAAGTGGTAACAATCATGTCTACTTTGTCCTGGACGAGCTTTTGCGCCATGGTCCTAAGGACTTCTGCATTCCCTTTCGAGTTATGATAGTCGTAGCGCACGTTCTGGCCTTGCTTGTAGCCCAGCTCCGCCATGCGGCTTTTGAACCCCTCAAAGGCATCGGCAAATTGATCTGCTGTGTTTAGCGAACCGATGGTATAGATTTTCTGGGCGCTCACTCTGTCCGCAGACCCGAGTAAGATAATCGCGGTGAGCCCAAGAAGGACAACCCCGCGTCGCCCAGTGGACATTAGAATCCGCAGAGAAAACTCCGCACGCCACGACAAAACACTATTGAGTAAGGAATTGCTGAAATGGTAGCTCATGGAAACGATTAGCTCCCTTCGATGTCTTATGATTGTAGACGAGCAGCCAGGACTACCGGTGAAATCATTTGAAAGATTTCCCGTTTGCTAAATCGCCATCCTCCCCCGAATTTCTTTCCCGGAATGGCGCCGCTTTTTACCAGCTTGTAGATAGTGCGTGGATGCACCTGAAGGAGGCGCGCAACCTGAGACGCTGTCAAAATTTCGTCAGTAGACACAGGTCCTCCAAATATTCCTCTGGCTTACGGCGGGAAACCAATTAAGCATGAATTGTGCCATCCGGCGCCCATTGTCAGGGGAATTGAAAGCTTCGGATTTACAAGCGCTTAGGATGGCAAGGGAGGAAAGACTTTCCGCGATATGCCCGCCCGACAGAGAATTCCTGGCATTAACCGCACAAATTGTCAGCGCGGGAACGCCCTGGCAGGATTAGTTCATCAGTCGCTTGGCCGCTTCGCCAAGCATGGTCAGGCCACGGACCTCTTGATCGAAAAGCGGGACCAAGGCACGAACCGAACCGTCGAATTTTTGCCAGATCGTTTTCAGATATTCTTCCTGCATACGCACGCGATTGAGCACAAACTCGGGGCAATCTTGACCCAGGGCCTCTTTGTCGAGCAGCATGTTGACGATCACACCGCCAACAGGAATACCGAAGTCCTGGAACCACCCGATGAAACGGGAAATGACGGCGATCGGCAGCGCCTCCGGCAACGTGACGAAGAAAAACGCCGTCTTCTCGATGTCGGTAAGCCGTTGCCGCGCCTGGCCCATGCGATCTCGGAATTGAAGCAAGTAAGTGAGCAGCGGGTCTTTTTCTTTCTTTTTGCTGAAGGAAAGCATCTCGCGCAGGCTGCGTGCTTCCTCGCGGGACCTGAGCATCTTGTCGACCCACAGCGAATAGACCTTCGACATGCCGAGCAAGCGCCGGGCATTGGCCGTGGGCGCGGTATCGAAAACGTAAACGTCGTAATCGTCCCTGAGCATCAAATCCACCATGTTTTCAAACATGGCGGATTCCTCGAAGGCCGGATTCATCGTCGCCGACTCGACGAAATCGTCAGCCTTGGTGCTGATGTCGGCGAACTTGAGAAACCACTGGATCTTTTCCCGGATATCTTTTTTTGACCGTTCGATAGTTTCTTTAGTGTCGATCTCGTAGGCCCAAAAATTTTCCGCCACCGCCGTGGGCGCGCCCAAGAGAGATTTCTCCAACAGACCCGAAAGACTGTGCACGGGATTGGTCGAGGCCAGCAGCGTGCGCTTGCCTTGCCCGGCGAGCCAGAGCGCCGTGGCGCCGGCGAGCGCCGTCTTGCCCACGCCCCCCTTGCCGCCGAAGTAAAGATATTTGAGGTCGGGATGGCCGCGAAAGTAGCCGGTCATCGTTGTCGTTATTTCACCCATATGGCTCAGGTCCGTTAACGGCTTGAACGTTTTGAACGTCTTGAACTATTTGAACAATCTTTCCGCCAGCCGCTCGATCATCGGTAGTCCGGTGATATCCCGCTCCATCTCCGGAACGTACGCCAGGACTTGATTTCCCAAAGTGCTGCGGATGTCGCCAAGATACTTCTCCTGCATATTGATGCGATTTTTAAGATAAGTCGGAATGTTGCCCACGCGCAGCTCCGGCGGCAAAACGCGGTTCACGACGTAGCCGGAAATGGGCACATCGAAGCGCGCGAACAGCTCGGCGGCTTTCCGCGTATCCAATATGATCATTTCTTCGGGAACCAAAACAAAGAAAAACGCCGCGCGCTGTTTGTCGGTGAGAATCTGCGATGAGGTATTAATCCGATGCTTGATATACTTAAGCTCCTCGAGAATTTTGTCCTCTTCGACGTTTCCCTCTCGGCGCATCGTCGCCGCGACCCGATCATACTGCCCCATCTCCTCGCGTAGCTTGGTGATCTTGTTGATCCACTCGTCGTAGACTTTCGCCATGGAAAGGTAATAAAGCGCGTGGCCCAACGGAACTAAATCATAGATGTAGTAGTCGTAGTCGCCCTTGACGATGATGTCGACCACGGCGTCGAAGATAGCGCTCTCCTCCATCGCCGGCTCGGCCGAGGCGGAAGCGATATAGCTGTCGATCTCCTCGGGAACTTTATCGAACCCGTACATGTCGAGGATCTTCTGGCGGATTTCGTTTTGATAGTCTTGAATGCGCTTATCCGCGTCGATCTCCTGGGCCCAAAGGTTGTCGATGATCGGCACCGCGCCTTTGCCGAAAATGTCTTTTTGAAAAATGTCCGAAAGGCTGGCTTGAGGATCGACGGAAAAAAGCAGCACGCGTTTTCCCTGGCGCGCGAGCCAATAGGCGCAGGTCGCCGAGAGCGTAGTCTTGCCCAGCCCGCCCTTGCCGCCGAACATGATATAGCGCCGCTCAGGGTGGCTCTCAAATACTTGGCGTAGGGACATAAATCAAGGAATTGATGGTCGAGAATCGAAGATCGAGGATGGAAGATGGCGATACTCGATCTTCGATCCTCTATCCTCGGTTCGCGTTCAGCCCAACGTGTCCGTAATATCGCGCTCGCGCAGCATGCGCCGTTTCCATGTGCTGATCTGCGGCGTTACGTAGGGCAGCAGGCGCAGAGAGTAGTAAGGGGGCAGGATCGGCACGCCGAGCAGATCGCCCATGGTGATGAGAATGAACAGATGCTCCATGCTGGCCCGGCTGCGCACCGCGTGGCGCGTCATCTCGTGGGACGACATGCCGTAGACAATATCTTTGAAGACTTGGAAAATGCCGCCCTTCTTGGGCTTCTCCTGATCAGCCATGGGTCCAACCCCTTCCTCGAAATTCACACGTTTTGAACATCTTGAACGATTTGAACGATTTGAACTCCCCATTAAATCCCGTGGAGATCATACTCCTCTTTTTCCCAGAATTCCTTTCGGCGCGCCAACTGGCGCTTCCAGGCCGCGATTTCCGGCGCGACAAAAGGTAGAAGCCGCAGCGCATATACCGGCGGCATGACCGGAATTCCCACTAAATCACCGAGCGTCACGACAAGAAAGATGGACTCGGCCTCGTGTCTCATCTCACGGGCATGATGAACGAACTCGTAACCGGTCAGGCCGTAAAAGAAGTCCTTGACGGCTTGCCATCTGCGCTTCGAGGTGAGGTCATTCGCAGACTGCATCGGTCAATCGCTTGCCACCAACCGCTTACCCTCTTGCCGCGGCCGGCCGAGCCGAAGGCGCCGGCCTGCCGAGGTACTTGAAGAACGCGCGAAACCCGTCGATGCCGATAAGAACCGCGGCAAAAACCAACAGGACCGCCATTAGAACCATCAGGCCTGAGCCGATGCTCGGGAGCATCCTGCCCGCCTCCAGATTGGGCAAATAGACGTTGAAGTAGAGATTATATGCCGTGACCAAAACCGACGCGACGGTCGTAACGTACATCAGGATCATCGGGATGCCGGCATAGATCCAATTTTTGCCCACCGAGGCGAGCCAGATCGTCACCAGGAGGAGCGACAGCGCTGCCATCAGCTGGTTCGCCGCGCCGAAAAGCTGCCAGAGGTAGATCCACGTCCCGGTCATCACCAGCAGGATCGCCAAGGCGATCGAGATGAAAGAGGACAAATGCTGGTTACGCAGCGGCGGGATGATTTCCCCAAGCCATTCCGTCAAGGTGACGCGCATGACGCGGAAAAGTAACTGCGTCACGACCAAGACGATCACGATGAATGCCGCGAAGGCGAGCGACACCGCGTACTGCACCGGAAACCCCCATACGCTGATGAAGCCGCCGAGACCGTTGGCGAAGGCAGCCACCGGAGAACCCTTGGCGCCCACCGAGATGGCCAAGAGCGCGAGCAAGCCGAGCAAAAACTCCGCGAGCATCGATCCAGCGCCCACAGGGAGCATGTCGGCTTCGTTCTCGATCTGGCGCGCCGTACCGACGGAACCGAACAGCGCGTGCCAGCCGGAAATGGCGCCGCAGGCGATGGTCACGAAGAGCATCGGCCAGAGCGGCATGACGCCCGCCGGCCCCATCTGCGGATTCCAACCCTTGAACATCGGGATCTGGAACTGTGCCACCTCCGGTTTGGTGATCGTGCCTAAGGCAGCCCCGCCCAATCCCAGGAGCATCGCGAGAGCGGTGATCCAGAAACCGACGTATACCACCGGCTGCGCCATGCGCCAGATCGGCAGCACCGAGCCTGCATAGCAGAATAGGCTGATAACTACCGCCCAGAAAAGCAGACTGGGCATGATCTTCGCTTCAGCGCCTTTGAAATTCGCCAGAGTCGGATCGAAATAAGTGACCAGCGGACTTCCGCCGGTCAACGAATTCAACGCATCATTGAGTCCCTTGAAAAACCCCTCGCTCGCGCCGCCCATCATGATCGCCGCAAGAGTGACGCCGACCGTAACGATCGTCGCGGGAATTAAACCGACGCGCCAGCGATAAAGCATCTGCCCGAGCAACAACCCCATCACCACGAGAAGAATCATGCCCAGGTGCGTGCGCGGCTGGGACTCCATCACCTGCGCCATGATGCCGACGAAGGCGCCGGCGACCAGCAACAGATAGAAGAAAATAAAGAGAAAGAGAATCGTGCGCGTGCGCGGCGACACCAGGCGGTGCGCGATGGCCGAAAGACTATGCCCTTCGTTGCGCACTGACATGACGATGGCGCTGTAGTCGCTCACCCAGCCAATGAAAGCGACGCCGCCAATGAGCCAGAGCATCGCCGGTAACCAGCCCCACAGCGTGGCGGCGACGATCGCGCCGACGATCGGACCCGCGGCCGCGATGGACTTGAAATGGTAGCCGAAGAGGATATTTCGGTTCGTCGGCATGAAATCGACGCCGTCCATATAGAGCGTCGCCGGCGTCGCGCGCTTGGGATCCGATTGGATCACGTTGCGGTCGATGCGCCGCGCGTAGCGCGTGTAGGTGAGATAGACCGTGACGGCCCCGAGGATAACCGCGATCAGCGCATTCATGTCGTTCTCGATGAGCTAGACGCAATCAGACTGACTTCACTTTTTGCCAGCTTCGACATGCCAGGCGATGGGGTCAGGAGCCATTCCGGAAAGGCTCCTGACCCCTTAGTCGAGACCTCATTTCTTAGCCGCTTCGACATGCCACAAATAAAGCGTGTGATCCCAGGCCGAGCCGTCTTTGATATGTTCAGTTTTGAGCGGCTTCCAGTCCCCCATGTCGAAGTCGTGCGACACCACCCGGGAGCCGGGCTTCATTTGCTTCCAAATGTTCGGCCTCATCATCAGATTTACCTCCGGTAAGAGATACATCGTCAATACGGAAGCTCCCGACAAGTCCACCGTCCTTATATCCTGCTGGCGAATCTCCACCAAATTACCCACCCCGGCCTTGGCGATATTTTCTTTTGACTCTTTGATCCTCTCCGGGTCGATCTCGAAGCCGACGGCTTTGACGCCGTACTTCTTCGCCGCGGTGACGACGATGCGACCGTCGCCGGAACCCAGATCGTATACCACGTCGCCTTTTTTCACCTGCGCCAGCTCAAGCATGCGCTCGACCACTTCCTGCGGCGTCGGCACATAGGGGACGATCTTGCCCTCCTGCGCCCGAGCTAACTGCAGGTTGATGACTGCCAATTGCAAAAACGCCACAGCAACGAAGAGCATCGTATACCGTATCAGGTTTTTCATGACTGTTTCCTCCTTGGTTTCGGGATTGAATTGAGGGAACCTAGTCGAACTGTTTTGCGTAGTGGTTCATTTAGATTTCAACGCCGCATCGGTGTAGGGGCAGGCCGGAGCCCGCCCTGAGTCTGTCGAATGGGTGCCTGCCCTCCGAACGGGCAACCACATAGGGTTGCCCCGACAAATTTTGGCGAAACCGAACCCGTACCCAAGCGCCGGTCACCCGTTTTTCTGCCAAAACTTGCCCAACCAACTGCCGCCTTCCTTTTCCGCGACCCCTTCCAGCTCACCCGCGTCGAGCCAGATGCCGTTGCAACCGGTGCATTGGTCGATCAAGATTTTTTGAAAGCTGCGCTCTTTCAACGAATCGCCGCACTTGGGGCATTTCATGTACGATGCCTTCTTGGCGGCCTCCCTGGCTTCGACCTCTTGCTTCGCCTTCATTTTGGCGAGCAACTCTCGCTCCTGTTTGACAAAATATTCTTCTTCTTGCGCTTTCTTGCGATCGTCCCACTTGTTTGCCATGCCGTCCTCCAGCGAAATCTTTAATTTACGCTAACACCTTTTTAAGCCACTTTACGGTCTTGACCACAGACTTTTCCGCCGCCTCCAGGTTTGCCGCGTTCTTGCTTTGCGGATTGTTCAGGAACGCGTGGCCGGCAGCCTGATACATCTCGATCTCATATTTCTTCTTGTATCCGTCGAGGGCATCGCGAAACATGTCGATTTCGGTCTTCGTGGTGCCCGGATCGTCCGTGCCGTAGTGACAAAGCATCGGCGCGCTGATGCCCTTTAAATCTTCCGGGTCGGGAAACATGCTTTGGTAATAGATGACCCCGGCGGCAAAAGCCTTCGATTGCGCCAATGCATAAAGCGCCAGTCCTCCGCCCATGCAAAAGCCGAGCACGGCGACTTTTTTCTTTCCAACCCACGGGAGCTTGCGCAAGTACGGCACGCTGTCAACGATGTTGGCAACGGCGCGCGGAATATCCAGGGAGGTTTTTTTCAGAGCGCAGTCTTCCAGCGTATGATAGGTCTTGCCGTGGAAAAGATCCGGCGACAGACAGACGAATCCTTCCTGGGCGAAACGCCGTGTCACCGCCCTCTGGCCGTCGTCCAGGCCGCGATAACCATGCACGAGCACGATGGCCGCGCGCGGGTCGCCGGCAGTCGGTCGCGACAGGAATCCATCGACAACCTCTTGGCCGCTCCGATAAGCGGCATGCATGGAGACGATTCTTTCGGCCATGGTTTCGACGCGCCCTAACCGGCGAAGCCGCCGATGTAAGGGAGTTTGGAGGCGGTCTTTTTGACCTGGTCGAGATTGGCGCGGAGCAAGGCCGTCGAGTCCCAACAGCCGCTGGTCAGCGCGCTGCGATATGTTTCGGGCAAATCGATGGCGATCCGTTTGTCGTCGAAGCTGATTGTTTTCGTTTCGATATCGACGGAAAATTCCGTCTTGGGATTTTCCTCGACGGTCTTCATCATCAGAGCCACCCCGTCGTGCGTAGCGGTCACCGTAGGCAGGCCCATCATCGTACAGTTGCCGGCGAAAATCGCCGCAAAGGATTCGCCGACGATGGCTTTGATGCCGAATCGGTACAGCGCCTGGGGCGCGTGTTCGCGCGAAGAGCCGCAACCGAAGTTTTTGTTGACGAAGAGAATCGCTGCTCCCCGGTACTCGGGATCGTTGAAAGGATGGTCTTTCTTCTTGCCGGAAGCATCGAAGCGCTCGTCGAAAAAGGGATAATCGCCCATGCGCGCGAAGGTGACTTCTTTCAAATAGCGTGCCGGTATGACGCGGTCGGTGTCGATATCATTGCCGCGCATCGGCACGGCGGTGCCGCTAACTTTGACTATCTTGACTATTTCGCTCATGGTCCCTCACTCAGTTCAAATCAGTTCAAGTCGTTCAAGCCGTTTAACCGCTGCGCTCCGTTCAAGCCGCTTATGGATCCGGGACGATTTGAACGGCTTGAACTTTTTGAACGGTTTGAACCTCGTTCTCCCGAAGCCCACAATCTTATTCGTACTGGCGAACATCGACGACTTTGCCGTTGAGCGCCGCAGCCGCCACCATCGCCGGGCTCATCAGCAGCGTGCGCCCCTGGGGGCTGCCCTGGCGACCGATAAAGTTTCGGTTGGAAGAAGACGCGGACACCTCGCGGCCATTGAGCTTATCCGGATTCATCGCAAAACACATCGAACAGCCGGCTTCACGCCATTGGAAACCTGCTTCTGTAAAAATCTTGTCCAGACCT
>ORMF012062711.1_pt1 | contig 13013 bp, 10 predicted proteins | sample 1779871 | NCBI WGS metagenome assembly ORMF01 (sample SAMEA104232316, study PRJEB22302) | groundwater metagenome | biome: forest; feature: aquifer; material: groundwater | place: USA | collected 2011-08-07 | depth 5.4 m | reverse complement strand
GCCGTGCCCGTGAGGCGCTTCCCGGTATGCAGGCATTCAATGAGGCGTTTAAGCCAGATCGGCTCTTGCTGGTGGGCGGAGATGGGGTTGCGGTTGATGAGTTTTTGCGAATGCCTGTTGAAAGTTGGATGGATAGAGCATGAGGGGCAAGGGCTGAAGGCTCTGATGGAGAATGCGGGGACGCGTTGAGCGTGATTTGCAGTATATCCAGGAGTGGTCGCTGTGGTTGGTTTGAAGGTTGTCTGATTGGCGATTTGGGGTGGGTTCAGGGGTAAAAAGGCGTATTTAGTGCTATTTGGCGCGGCAGCATTGCGAATTTACTGGATTGCCACGCTGCGCTCGCAATGACAACTGGGTTGCCGCGTCGTTGCCGCGCTACGCTCACAATGACGGGTGCAAGTAGCTTGTCAGTGAAGCGCTATGGCCGGATAATCGCTTCACTTTATGATTCGATTGAGGCGATAAATGCATCAATGGATTTGGCAGCAAACAAATTGGCCTGATTTCACTTGGGATGAGGGCAGGTTGTCGCCGTTGCTCAGTCGCGCGCGCAAGCAGCAGGGCCATTTGCTTGGGGCAGCGCGTTTGTTGGACACCTCGCTTTCTTTGGAAGCGCAGGCGCAGATTCTGGTTGAAGATGGTTTTAACACCAGCGCAATCGAAGGTGAGCAAATTGATATGGATTCCATCCGCTCTTCTGTTGCGCGTCATCTGGGGTTGCCCGTTGCCGGTTTGCCGAATCCTTCGCGTTCGGTGGATGGCTTGGTAGAAGTGCTGCTGGATGCGACACGGGAATATACAGTGCCGCTGACGGTTGGCCGTTTGTGTCGTTGGCAAGCGGCGCTTTTTCCAACTGGTCAATCGGGTTTGTTTACCGTCCGTACCGGGGCATTGCGTGGAGGTGAGCCGATGCGGGTGATTTCCGGTGCCGCAGGCCGTGAAAAAATTCATTTTGAAGCACCGCCACGGGGCGCTTTGGAGCGAGAATTGGATCGCTTTATCGTGTGGTTCAATGCTCCTTCCCATCAGCTTGATGGGCTGCTACGTGCAGGCTTGGCGCATCTGTGGTTCGTGACATTGCACCCGTTTGAAGATGGTAACGGTCGCATTGCGCGTGCACTTACTGATTTGGCGATTTGCCAGGATGAGCAACGCCCGGTTCGGTTGTTCAGCCTATCCGCTCAAATCATGCGCGAACGAAACGCTTATTACGATGTTCTGGAAAAAACGCAGCGCGGAGTGCTGGATGTGACGCCATGGCTTGCATGGTTCCTTGAGCAGGTGAGCAGGGCTTGTGAGAACGCGGAAGCAACAGTTGGGAAGGTGCTCGATAAGGCCAGGTTTTGGTTGAGTCACCAACACATTGAATTGAATGAACGTCAACGCAAGGTGCTGAACAAGTTGCTGGATGCCGGGGCTGATAGTTTCGAAGGGGGAATGAATACCCGTAAATACGTGAGCCTGACCAAAACCAGCAGGGCAACAGCCTATCGAGAATTGACGGATTTGGTTGAGAAGGGTTGCCTGTCACAGAGCGGGGCGGGGCGGGGTGTGAGTTACCAGATTCGATTGGAGCAGGGAGCATGATGGTCCTTGTGGACGCGCTGTCATTGCGAAGGAAGGATTTGTATAACAGTATTTTGTGAAAAGCGCTGGATTGCCGCGTCGCTTCATTCCTCGCAATGACGGAGTGTGGAGATTAAGGAACTGTCATTGCGAACCCTTCGGCTGGCTCTGGGCAGGCTCCGTGAAGCAATCCAGCGGTTTATTATCACGAGGTACGCAAGTGCGTGCGGCGATTGGGTTTCGTTGTGAAGATGCCGAGTTGACTGGATTGCCGCGTTGCTGCGCTCCTCGCAATGACGGGGTAGGGTGCTGCCGCGCCGCTGTCGCGGCTCGGAGTGACGAGGGATAAACAAGGGTGTCATTGCGAGGCCAGAAGGGCCGTGGCAATCCAGGGACTTTCGTTGCAGGGACGCTGTGCTGGCTGGATTGCTTCGTCGCGTTCTGCCACGCTACGCTCGCAGCTAAAGGCTTTTTTCGCAATGACGAGGAGGGTGTCATTGCGAAATTTGTGAAGAAAACAAGAAATGCTGATAAAAATAATTGAGGCGGCTCCATGGAAATTCACGCGCATGTTGGCAGCTGTACTGTTGTCCGGTTGTGCAATGACCGGCAACGTGCCGCAATCCTGTAAAGTCATTGACCCTGATTTGGCGCAAGGTACTTACCGCGGCAGCTGCAAAGACGGTTTGGCCGATGGTTATGGCGAGGTCAGTGGGGCAGGCAGCTATCGCGGCGATTTTCAGGCGGGCAAAAAACATGGTATCGGCATCAAGGTGATGCCGAATGGGGACAAATATGCCGGACACTTCAGCGATGATTACCGGCATGGCAAGGGTGTCTATGTGTGGGGCGATAAAACGCAATGGGCGGGAGATCGCTATGAGGGTGAATATCAGCGCGACCTGCGCCATGGCTGGGGGGTGTTCCAGTGGGGCAGCGGGGACCGCTACGAGGGGCCGTGGCAAAATGATTTGCGCATGGGGCCGAGTGTGATGGAACTGCGCCGTGCCCAAAGCGCAGAGGCTTTTGGCAAATCCGTCAAGGTAGGCGGGGAGGTTTGCGCTGAAGTGCAGTTGGGCCTGGTCAGTCGCCAGCGCATGCGCGGCAAGGTCGAGAGTGCTGAGGGTGAGAATGTGCAAGTGCGCATCATCGATGTGGAAGGCGGTGTGGCGAGTTATCAGGGCATAGTGGTGAAGGCCGGTGATGTGCTCTCGGATGCGGCGGCGCATTGGCAGCCTTGTGGGCAGGATTGAGTATGCATCCTCCGGAAAAACAGGCTGAAGGGACAAGGCTAAAGGGACAAGGGACAAGGGACAAGAAACAAGGTTTTTGCTTGAGCCTTGAGCCCTTAACCTTGAACCGAGATAATCCATTGGTCGGAATATCCCCTCCACCTTGCAGGGGGAGGGTTAGGGAGGGGGTAGAAACGCTGCTATTCCACCGAGCCAACCCCCATCCTAGCCTTCCCCCTGCAAAGGGGAAGGGACGGTTTGGCTCCAATGGATTATTTGGGTTGAACCTTAAAATTGCGCTATTGAGCGTGCTGGGAGTTTTTGCCGCACTGCCTGCACAGGCCGAGCCGAACATCAACGGCGAGACCGGCTACATCAACATGCCCAACGGACGCATCGAGGCGGACGGCACATTCCGCATGGGCTACAGTTTTGCCAGACCTTATTCTTCCATCTGGAGCAGTGTCACGCTGCTGCCGCGCGTCGAGTTGTATGCGCGCTATGTGCGGATTATGGGTATACCTGGTTTTGCCGATAACCCGGCCTATGGTGATTACAAGGACAAAGTCGCCAGCGGCAAGGTGTTGTTGCTGGAAGAAGACTGGAACACGCCGTCACTTGCCTTTGGCGTGAACGATGTGCAGGGCACAGGGTTGTTCGTTTCCAAATATCTTGTGGCCAGCAAGCAGCTCGGCGCGCTGGATGCTACGCTCGGTGTGGGCACCGGACGCATCAGCGGGGTATTTGCCGGGGCGCGTTATGCACCTGCAGAGTGGAATGGGATTGCGCTGGTAGCGGAATACGATGCCAACAATTACAAGCAGGATCATCTCGCCGCACAGACCAAAGTGGATCAACGCAAAGAGGGTATCGGCCTGGCACTGGATTATCGCTGGGGCTGGCTCGGTTCACAGCTTGCCTGGCGCGATGGCAAACCCGGCATCAATGCCTATGCCTCCATACCGCTTGAAGCGAAGGAATTCATTCCGAAGCTGGACGAACCGGCGCCGGATACCGAAGTGGTGGCGCGGCCCAGCCTGGAACAGTGGAACGCCGATCCGCAGTATCGGCGCGCCTTGATCGGGCGGTTGCTCAAGCAGGATTTCAAGAATATTCATCTCAAGGTTTCCGGGCATGTGGTTGAGGCGACGCTGACCAATACACGCATCTCGCTGGCCAGCCGCGCGGTGGGGCGAGCCGCACGCAGCATCTTGTTGCGTTCCCCGCTGGGAACGCGCGAGATCAGGATACACTACACGGTCAGCGACATGCCGTTCGCCACCTATACTTTCTTCGACGCGGAGCGTTTGCAACGCTATTTCAACGGGCTGGAAAGCCGCAAGCAACTGGCTCCATTTGTAGCGATCAACTACGCCGAGCCGCAGAAATCATCGGGCAACAAAGCGATACTGGATGGCCTGGAACAGGAGTATTTCCAGACCCACCTGGACAGCAATGAGGGGGACATCGTGAGTTTCCGCGGCGAGGGCGCGGGGCTGGACAAGATACGCGTGGCTCCCGGATTGGGTATTTACTTCAATGACCCGAGCGGCGCGTTTCGCTATGAGGTGTTTGCCAATGCTTCTATTGAAAAACAGGCGGGCACAGGTTTGTTCCTCAAGGCAACCACGCAGCTCACCATCAACCAGATCGGGAGAGGCGTGACACAGCCTTCCAACAGCCTCCTGCCGCATGTGCGCACCGATGTCGCCGACTACAAGAAGAACGGCAATGTGAAGCTGACGCAGGCGCTGGTGAACCAGTTCTTTCATCCCGGGCAGCGGGTGTATGCGCGCGCTTCTGCGGGGCTGTATGAGGAAATGTTCGGCGGCGCGGGCGGACAGGTATTGTACTATCCGGAGCGCGCGCCGTGGGCGTTCGATGTGAGCGTGGATGCATTGAAACAGCGCGATGTCGGGGGATGGTCGGGCTTTCGCAATTATTCCACCACGACGGCGCTGGCGGCTTTGCACTATCGTTTGCCGATCAGCGGCGTGACTGCGACGGCGCGTGCCGGGCGGTTCCTGGCGGGCGATCTGGGCACGCGCCTCGAGATGAAACGGCGCTTCCGTTCCGGATTTCAAGTGGGCGCATGGTATTCGCTGACCAACGGCAATGACATTACTACTCCTGGTACATCTGCCAAGCCTTACCATGACAAGGGTGTGTTCATGTCGATTCCGCTCGGTTCGATGCTGACCAAAGATACGCAGACCGCCCCGAGAATCGCGATTGCGCCGTGGACGCGCGACGTGGGGCAGATGGCGGCTTCTCCGGGCGATCTGTATGACATCATGGAGCCAGCCTACACCAACATGCGCGATCGCGATGGCCTGCAATACTTCGGCGATCTGGACGACAGCTACGATCAACCGCGCAATCCAACGGTGATGGACCGCATCCAGTGGGCAAATTGGAAACAGGACCGCAGCCATGTGCTTAATGGCCTGACCTCGGCAGATACCTGGTTGCAAGTGGGTATGGGGCTGGGCATCGCCGCACTGAGCGGCAGCCTCGACAAGCCGGCGGATCGTTGGGCAGTGCGGCACACCGGCAGCAGGTTCAGCAAGGCGGTTGCCGGTGTGGGCAATAATTTGCCGCTGGTGGTGGGCGGGGTTGCGGGGCTGCTGGCACTGGACGATTCCGATCAGCGGCGCGGTGCCACTTCGTTCACCGCGCTGGAGGCGGGTGTGGCGGGGGTGCTGGCATCCGAGGCGAGCAAATATGTGGTGGGACGTTCGCGCCCGCAAGCAGGGATGGGTAGCGGTGATTTTCATCCGCTGCGCAGCAGCAATGGCGCAGCCGGTTTCCCCTCCGGGCATGCTACGGCGATGTGGGCGATGGTGACACCCTACGCCAAGGAATACCAAATCCCCTGGCTGTATGGGCTGGCTGCCGTCACCAATCTGGCGCGCGTGGCGGATCGCAGGCACTTTGTTTCGGATACTGTGGGCGGCGCATTGCTGGGTTATGCAATCGGGGATGCGTTCTGGCGCTGGCATCACAAAAATGAACCGAGGCTGACGCTGAATGGCGATGGTGTGGCATTGAACTGGCGCATTGAATCCAGATAACCCGATAACCGGGGCAGCCCAGTCAGGCATTGCGCACCAGAACCCCTGGATTGCCGCGTCGGCTGCGCCTCCTCGCAATGAGGCGAGTTGCGAGACATGGCCAGAAATTCCCGGGTAGTCTTGGTCGAATAAAAACTTGCAATGAGCCGGATTTTATGGATAATCGCGTATATGAAGCAAAGGGATATCTGGTAATTCCGTGAAACTCTGTGGGGGATTCTAAAATGAAAAAATTGAGCGCATTGGTGTTGGCTTTGGTGATGTCTGTTTCCGGTAATGTATTTGCAGCGGAAGAAGCGGCGGGCGCCGCAGGTGGTTCAAGTGGTGGTGCCGCAGCTGGTGGCGCGGCGACTGGAGGGGCAGCCACAGGTGCCGGGGTTGCGACAGCCGGAATTTCTACCGCAGCAATTGCCGCCGGTGTGGTTGTTGCGGGTGTCGTTGCTGCAGCTGTCGCAACGTCGACGACAAACCACTAAGCCTGGTGGCATCACTGATAGTGGTGCCCGTGGAAATGTGAAACCTAAGCCCGCAGAACTATTGCGGGCTTTTTTATTTAAGGGGAATGAAATGGCTTGGATGCGCAGCGCGGTAATTACCCTGTTGGCATTGGTATGGATGGTTCCGGCTTGGGCAGCCGGCGGTTGGGTATATGACGCATCGGGCGATGTTTCTGTCGCGGTGGGTAAACAGCCGGCACATCCTGCAGCCAAAAACGAAGCGGTTGTTTCCGATACGGTAATCAGCACCGGCGATGGCGCCTATGCCGTGCTGAAATTTGAAGACGGCCAGGTGGTCACCATGCAGGCCAACTCCACGTTCCATGTGCGTGAATATAGTTATCAGCCGGATAAGATCGAGAAGAGCAACATGTTTTTCTCCATGCTCAAAGGCGGGATGCGTTTCGTCACCGGGCTTATCGGACAGCGCAACAAGTCTGCATTCAGGCTTTCGACGCCGAACGTGACTATCGGCATTCGGGGAACGGAATTTATGGTCGCCATGGCTGTCAACAACCCTTCCATGTATGCACAGGTGGTATCGGGCAGCATCGGCATGACCAATGCGGCAGGCACGCTGGCACTCGGTGCGGGGCAGGCTGCCGTTGTCACATCCGCAACCACGATGGCTACGGTAATCCCCGTTTCTGCCTTGCCTGCCGGTACGTTCACTCAGCTGGGTGCCATTCCTGTTCCTCCTGCAACCCCGGCTCCTCCACCAGGAGCGGGTGGCGCGGCAACGGGTGGCGCAGGGACCACAACGACGGCAGTAACTGCCGGGGCAGCAACAGGCGTGTCGGCAACCACGGTTGCAATCGGTGTGGGGGTTGCGGCTGGGGTGGCAGCGATTGCCAACACCTCAACTACTACCCACCACTGAGCGTTCCGGAAATTGTTATTTAAAAAAGCCAGCCGTTGTTAACGGCTGGCTTTTTGTTTCGCCATTGCGAGACCCGCAGGGCGGTAGCAACACAAAAGGTGTCATTGCGAGCGGCCTTCAGCCGCGAACACAGCGTGGCGGGAAGCAATCCGGAGATTTTCTTCGAACCTGGTGCCGTGCCGACTGGATTGCCGCGTCGGCTTCGCCTCCTCGCAATGACGGCGCCTCTCTGCAATGACATTCCCGTCACTGCGAGGCCCGCAGGGCCGCGGCAGTCCAGTCAGACATCACGCGCAGCTGCGGACTGAAGGGCTCATGAAAGCGGGAAACAGACCTTTACACTCAGACCGCCCAGCGTGGCAGCATGATGAAAAGTGATTTTCGCACGATGAATTTCCGCGATGCGCTGCACGATGGACAAGCCCAATCCGACGCCATCCGCCATGCCCGGGTTGATGCGGCTGAAGCGCTGGCCGAGCAAGGCAAGCTGCTCGTCGGCGACGCCGATTCCGCTGTCGGCAATTTCAAGCTCAACCTGCCGCCCATCAGCCGTGGGATGCAGTGCCACTTCCACATGCCCGCCCTGCGGGGTATAGCGGATGGCGTTGTCCAGCAAGTTTCTGAGCATGATGCGCAACATGTCGGGCGATCCGGAAAGTGCGGGGTGTGCTTCCGGCGAGAAGGCAATTTCGATGTTTTTGGAGAGCGCATTTTCTCCCAGTTCCGCGCAACATTCCCGGGTGAGTTCAGGAAGATTCACGGGCTCGAGATTGATGGGCGAGGAAAGCTCGTCGAGCCGGGAAAGGGTGAGCAATTGTCCGATCAGGTGAGCCATGCGCTCGGCGCCCTGTAATGCCTTGACGAGACATTCCTTGCGCTCTGTTTCGCTGCCGGAGAGTTGTGCCGCCTGAACCTGCGCGTGCAGTGCGGCAATGGGGGTGCGCAGTTCGTGCGAGGCATCGGCAGTGAAGCGCCGTTCATTTTCGATTGTTCTGGCAATGCGGCCAAGCAGACTGTTCAGCGCATCAACCACCGGTGCAATTTCTTTCGGAGCATCGTGAACCGTTACCGGGTTGAGTTGTTCCGGTGAAAGCCGGCGCAACGACTCGGTCAGCCTGAGCAACGGACGCAATCCGAAATGGATCGCCAGCATGGTGAAGAATGCCAGCAGGGGCAAGCCGAACAGGAATGGGGCAATGTTGTGCCACGCCACTTCCTGGGCCAGATCGCTGCGCGCCTTGTCGTTTTGCCCGACCAGCACATCAAAACCATGCCGTACATCACGCAACCGGAAATACCGCCAGCGCTTTCCTTGCCATTCGCCGCTGCTGAAACCCTCGGCTGGCGTCTGCGCAGGCAGCATGCTGGAAATGTTGTTGGAGCGGAGCAGGATGCGCGGGGGCTGCTTGTCCGTGATCCACACCTGGAAGGCCATCGTCTGCTGGTACTTGTGGATGGGAGGGGGCATCGGTTCTGCCTGCTCGTCGTCGAAAGTTGCCGACAGGACCGCCAGGCTTTGCGCAAACTGGGCCAGTTGCGCATCGAAGATTTCATCCGCCTCGTGCAAGGCGTTCCTGTAGCTCTCATAACCGGCCAGCAAACCGAACAACAGCACCATGCACAGAACCAGCAGGGTGAGCCTGGTTTGCAAGGAAATTTTTTGCAGGGTCATGGGCGGCATCCTGTCATGGCTGGCGGCCCACGGTGTAACCGATTCCGCGCAGGGTCTGGATAAAATCGCTGCCCAGTTTCTTGCGCAAGTGATGGATGAAGACTTCGATGGTGTTGCTGTCAGCGCTGTCTCCCCAGCCATAGATGCTTTGCTCCAGCTGGGCGCGGGTCAGCACCCGGCCTGCATTTTGCACCAGCAGTTCGAGCAGGGCAAATTCCTTGGCCGAGAGATCGACGGGTTTGCCCTCGCACCATGCCTGGCGCGCATCCGGATCAATTTCCACTGTGCCCAGGCGGATACGGGGCGAAGCGTGTCCGGCAGAGCGGCGGATCAATGCGCGCAACCTAGCCGCGAGTTCTTCCATGTCGAGCGGTTTGACCACATAGTCATCCGCACCCAGACCGAATCCCTTTAGCTTGTCCAGCTTGCCATCGCGGGCGGTCAAAATCAGGACGGGGGTGCGCAGCCCCTTGTTCCTCACGGATTGCAGCAGTGTCAGGCCGTCCTGCTGCGGCAGGCCGAGGGCCAGCACAACAGCGGCGTATTCTTCGCTGGTCAGCGCATGTTCTCCCTGTTTCCCATCCCGCATCCAGTCAACCGTAAAGCCCAGATGGCTGAGGCTTTTCTGGATGCCATCGCCAAGCAGGGAGTCGTCTTCCACCAGAAGTATTCTCATGGCTTTTCCAATTAAGAGTCGGTTAAGAATCGTTCGTTAAGCTGTGCTTGAAGCAATGAATCACCAGTTGCCGTTCAGCAGGAAAATCAGCACATTAAGGAGATTCTATTATGACTGCAAAAATAATCTGCGCCACATTGATGTTACTGGCAAGCACAAGTTCAGTGTTTGCAGAAGCACGGAGAAGCATGTTCACGGGCCATGCTGCCAAGGCTCTTCGGGCAACCGGTGCAGTGCCAGCCGTGGAACACAGGCGGGGTTTCATTAAGCGCCGGTTAAGAATCACTTGCTAAATTAGCACTGAAGCATCGATTGTTTTCAAGACTAACATTAACATACGAAGGAGATATCATCATGATGACCGCTGGAAAATTCTGTATCGCATTGATGGTTCTGGCAGGCGCAAATTCAGCGTTTGCGGAAACCCCTGCAGGCATAGTGTCCGGCTATGCCGCGGAAGCTGCCAAGGCAACACCCGGATTCGCGCCATCCGCGAAGCGCGGCCAGAGCTTTTTTACCAGGGAGTGGGGCGTGTCCCAGAAGATGCCGAATTGCACGGTCTGCCACGGCAGGAATCTGAAGGTTGACGGGAAGCATGTTATTACCGACAAACGCATCAGCCCGTTTGCCCCGGCGGCAAACCCGGAACGTTTTACCAGTTCCGCGAAAGTGGAGAAGTGGTTCAAACGCAATTGCAATGAGGTGGTTGGACGTGAATGTACGGCTGCCGAGAAGGCGGATTTTGTTCAATTTGTTATTCAAGGAGATCAATCATGAAATGGCTTGCAGCATTCGCCCTGATTCTGGGCAGCACCATGGCACATGCGGACGGTGGCAAGTTTTCCGTTCCCGGTAACCCAAAATGGAAAGAGGAGTGTGGCAGTTGCCATATCGCCTACCCGCCGCAATTATTGACCGGGGATAACTGGCAGCGTTTGATGGGGGGGCTGGATAAGCACTTTGGTGCAAACGCGATGCTGAGCCCCAGGGACAACCAGGAAATCCTTGATTTTCTGCAACGCCATGCAGGAAAGGGTGGAAGGAATAGTGCAGCCAGCTTGCGGATCAGCGATACACCCTGGTTCACTCGTGAACACCGTGAGGTGTCGAATAACACATGGTCCGATCCGGCTGTCAAAAACCGGTCAAACTGCACGGCCTGCCATGTCAATGCTGAACGCGGTGATTGGTCGGAACGCGGCATCAAAATTCCCGGAGGCCAGCGGGGTGAGGGGCATGAGCGTGGCGGAGATGATGACTGATAGCCCGTACAAATTCAGGAGGTAATTGCCATGAAAAAAATACTGGTCTGGGATCTGCCCACACGTATTGGGCACTGGTTGCTGGTCACCGCTTTCGTGTTGGCTTTTATGACGGGTGATGGCGAAAAGTGGCGGCTGGTGCATGTGGCAGCGGGATATGCGGTGGCGGGGATTATTGTCTTCCGGATTTTCTGGGGTGTGGCAGGAACGCGTTACGCCCGTTTTGCATCATTCCTGTTTTCTCCACGCGCGGTGTTCACTTACCTCGGCGATCTGTTGAAGGGAAAACCAGGCCACTGGGTGGGACACAATCCTGCGGGCAGTTATGCGATATACATCCTGATATTGCTTGGGCTTGCCACAACTGCCAGTGGGTTCGCGGTTTATGCCGAGATCGGCGGCGAATGGGTTGAGGAAGCCCATGATGTCCTGTCCTACACCATGCTGGGCATGGTCTGTTTTCACGTGCTTGGTGTGGTTGTGAGCAGCCTGATGCACCGCGAGAATCTGGTGCGAAGCATGATCAACGGGTACAAACAGGGAAAAAGCGAAGAAGCTATCGCGTCCAGCAAAAGCCGCTGGGTTGCAGTACCAATCGTATCCGCAGTGTTGGCAGGCTTGCTGGTCTTTATAACCTGAGAGGCTGTGAAAATTCTGCTGCGCTTGGCATGCCAAGGTTGTACTAAAAGTACGCAATCCGCTACCCGCTGAAGCGGATGTGGAATTGTCAGCGCGGTGTTGGCTACGGCCACTACGTTTAACCTCCGCCATGCGGAGGTTAGCCTGCGCCGCAACTACGTTGTCGCCATCCTCATGTATTTTTCATACATTCCGGTGACTGCGCTCCGGGCGCCCCCGGCCTGCCTGCGCTCGCGACGAATTTTTCACAGCCTCTGGCTCCCGTGGCATAAGGGATGAACAGCGGAAGCCATTATTGAGCGCTGCGTTCGGCGGCCTCCACAGTATTCGCCACCAGCATGGTGATGGTCATGGGGCCGACACCGCCCGGCACGGGCGTGAGGTAACCTGCCACTTCCTTCGCGCTGTCGAAATCCACATCGCCGACCAGTTTGCCATTGGGCAGGCGGTTGATGCCGACATCAATCACTGCGGCACCGTGCTTGATCATGTCGCCGGTGATCATCTGCGGCTTGCCGGTCGCGACGACGAGGATGTCGGCATTGCGCGTGTGGTGCGCGAGGTTGCGGGTTTTTGAAGTGCAGATGGTGACCGTGGCATTCATTTGCAACAGCATCAACGCCATCGGTTTGCCGACGATGTTGCTGCGCCCGACTATCACGGCATGCTTGCCTTCTATTTCGATCCCCATTTTTTCCAGCAGCTTCATCGCGCCGTAAGGGGTGCAGGGCCGGAGCAGGGGGTTGCCGGTGACCAGTGCGCCGACATTCATCGGATGGAAGCCATCCACATCCTTGTGCGGGGCTATGGCCCTCAGCACCTTGTCGCTGTCGATGTGTCTGGGCAGGGGCAATTGAACCAGAATGCCATGAATGGCGTGATTGGCATTCAGCTCGGCGATTTTCTCCAGCAGCGTGGCCTGAGACGTGTCGGCGGGCAGGGCGATATGCTCGGAATACAACCCCAGTTCGGCGCAGGCCTTGACCTTGTTGCCGACATACACCTTGGAGGCGGCATCCTCGCCGACAATGATGACTGCCAGTCCCGGCGTGATGCCGCGCGCTTTCAATGCGTCGGCGCGCACTTTCCATTCGGCGCGTACTTCCTTCGCGATGGCCTTGCCGTCGATGATCTGAGCTGTCATTACGTTCCCTTTAAAAATCCAGACTTCATCCCAACTACTGCGTTGCTAAAAATTTTCTTGCTTACATATCAACACATATGCGGCGCTGCGAAAATTTTATCGCGCCTTGTATTTGGGCGAACTCTGGATTTTTAGAGGCACCCAAATTTTGATTTTGACAATGCGTGAATTGTAGCATTTGGCCGGTGCGAAAATGAGCGCAAAAAAAGGGGCGCAGTGCGCCCCCTTATGTGCTTTTCCGATATGGATTACAGCAGCGGCACGATCATCAGCGCAACGATGTTGATGATCTTGATCAGCGGGTTGACGGCAGGGCCGGCGGTGTCCTTGTAGGGGTCGCCGACGGTGTCGCCCGTGACCGCGGCCTTGTG
>ORMF011644874.1_pt1 | contig 13017 bp, 14 predicted proteins | sample 1779871 | NCBI WGS metagenome assembly ORMF01 (sample SAMEA104232316, study PRJEB22302) | groundwater metagenome | biome: forest; feature: aquifer; material: groundwater | place: USA | collected 2011-08-07 | depth 5.4 m | reverse complement strand
CGGCGAGCGCGACGGCGGCGGTGAGCCAGAAGCCGTACGCGATCGACCGGGCCATGGTCGTGCCGCGGGGCAGGACGGCGAAGAGCGCCCCTCCCGCCGTGGCCGCGGCCGCCGCGACGAGCAGGCAGGCCAGGAACCGCGAGAGCCCGACCATCTATACCCGCGAGATGTAGCGCTTCTCGTGCGGGTCGATCTTGAGCTTGTCGCCGACGTTCACGAACAGCGGCACGCTCACCACGCCACCGGTCTCGAGCGTCGCCGGCTTCGTGACGTTCGAGACGGTGTCGCCCTTCACGCCGGGCTCCGTGTCGACGACCGTCAGCTCGACCGTGGTCGGCAGCTGCACGCTCGACGGCTTGCCGTCGACTGCGAGCACCTGCACGGTCGCGTTCGGCTGCATGAACATCAGCTCGTCCTCGAGGTCGGCGTGCGGGACCGAGAACTGCTCGTAGCTCTCCGGATCCATGAAGTGCACGTCGGAGCCGTCGTCGTAGAGGTACTGGACGTTCTTGACCTCGGTGTGCACACGCGTGAACTTCTCGCCCGCGCGGAACGTCCGGTCGACGGTGGCGCCCGCGCCGAGCGACTTCAGCTTCGTGCGGACGAACGCGCCGCCCTTACCGGGCTTCACATGCTGGAACTCGACGATGCGCCACGGCTGCCCATCGACCTCGATGTGCATCCCGTTCTTGAACTGGTTCGTGTTGACGGTGTCGGCCATTTTCGGCGCCGAGTGTAGCTACGAGACCTCGATCAGGTCCTTGCGGAAACCCGTGAGGTTCTCGATGCCGTCCTGCGTGACGACGACGTCGTCCTCGATCCGGATTCCGAACTTGCCCGGGAGGTAGACGCCCGGCTCGACCGTGACGACGTTGCCGATCGCCAGGATGTCGTCGGTCTCGGTGGACATCCGGGGCAACTCGTGCACGTCGAGGCCGAGGCCGTGACCGAGCCCGTGGCCGAACGTGCCTGCGAACGGGCTGTCCTCGACGACGCGCCGCGCCGCCTGGTCGGCTTCGATCGCGGGCAGGCCGGCCCTGATCGCGTCGAGCCCGGCGAGCTGGGCGGCCAGCACGACCTGGTAGGCCTCCTTCGCCTCGCCGTCGAGCGGGCCGGTCGCGAAGGTGCGGGTGTAGTCGGATGCGTAGCCGTCGACCGTGCAGCCCGCGTCGATCACCACGAGCTCGCCCGCGCCGATCGTGCGGTCGGTCGCGCGCGCGTGCGGCCGCGCGCCCGTCGGTCCGGCGCCGACGATCGATTCGAACGCGAGCCCGTCGCCGCCTTCCTCGTGAAAGAGGCGCGTCAGGTCCCACGACACTTCGCGCTCGGTGCGACCCACGAACGTCACCGCGGTGAGGCGCTCGAAGACGCGGTCGGTGATGGCGCAGGCGCGCCGGAGAATCTCCAGCTCGCCCTCCTCCTTGACGGCGCGCAACGACTCGACGAGGCCGGTGCGCGGCACGAGCTCGAGCCCCCCACCCTCGAGCGTCTGGAAGTCGGAGTAGACGACGCTCGTCGCCTCGAAGCCGATCGGGCCGGAGAGCCGCTCGGCGAGCGCGCCGATCACGCCGCGCTTGGTCTGCACGACCTCGACGCCTTCGACTGCGCGCGCGGCCTCGATGTAGCGGAAGTCGGTGAAGAGCTGCACCCGCTCCTGGTCGACGAGCAGCGCCGCGTTCGAGCTGTCGAAGCCGGCGAGATAGACGACGTTCGTCGCGTTGGTGACGAGGAGCGGCTCCTCGATCAGCGCGCGGAGGCGTTCGATACGTGCGTTCACGCGTTCTCCTTCAAGTACTCGAGGGCCATCCGGTAGCCGTCGGGCCCGTGCCCGACGAAGCGTGTTGCGACGAGGTCGGAGATCACGGACTGCTTCCGCCACTCCTCTCGGTCGTCGACGTTCGAGAGGTGCACCTCGACGATCGGCACGCTCAGCGGCTCGAGCGCGTCGTGGATCGACCAGGCGTAGTGCGTCCAGGCGGCGGGATTGATCACCATCCCGTCGGTGTTGTCGTAGGCGTCGTGGCACCACTTGATGAACTCTCCCTCGCTGTTCGTCTGGCGGCACTGCACCGCGAGCTGGAGCTCGCGCGCCCACGCGTAGATGCGGCTCTCGAGCTCCGCCATGCCGAACGCGCCGTACACCTTCGGATCGCGGCGGCCGAGCATGTTGAGGTTGACGCCGTTCAGGACGATGACGCGCACGCGGCGATGCTACAGCGAGTGGCCGCTCAGGCAATCAGTGCGTCGAGCGCGCGCCGAACGTCGTCGGCGGGCACGGCGACGTCCCATTCCGGGCCGTCGTCTCGGAGCAGGACGAGGCGGAGCTCGCCGCCGACCGTCTTCTTGTCGCGCTGCATCGCCCGCCAGGCCCGCTCCCGGTCGACCCGGACGGGCTTCGGGCGCAGGATCTCCTCCACCTGGCCGACATCCCGTCCGGACAGGCGGAGCGCGGCCAGGAGCCCGAGCGCGACGGCCTGCCCGTGCGTCACGCCCTCGTAGCCCGCGGCGGTCTCGAGCGCGTGCGCGAACGTGTGGCCGAGGTTGAGCATCTTCCGCTCGGCGTCGTCGTGCGGGTCGCGCAGGCAGATCGCCGCCTTGAAGGCGGCGCAGCGGCGGACGAGCTCGTCGTCGCGCAGCTCCCAGAGCGGCTCGCCGGCGGGCAGGCCGGTCTTCACGCCCTCCGCCATGCCCTCGAGCCGCTGGGCCGGCGGCAGCGTTCCGAGCAGCGCCGGGTCGATCACGGTTCGCACCGGCCAGTGGAAGGCACCGACGAGGTTCTTGCCCTGCGGCAGGTCGATGCCGGTCTTGCCGCCGATCGCGGCGTCGACCTGCGCGACGAGGCTCGTCGGCACGGGCACCCACGGCACCCCCCGGAGGTAGGTCGCAGCAGCGAGCCCGGCGGCATCGGTCGTGCAGCCTCCGCCGAGCGCGACGACGGTGCCGGTTCGGTCGAGCCGTAGGTCCTGCCAGAGCCGGTCGAGCGCGGCGAGCGTCTTCGCGTCCTCGCCCGGCGGCAGTTCGTGCACCTGCGTCAGACGCGCGCCGAGCGCGAGCTGCGCGTCCATGCCGTGGATGCCGCCGACGTTCGGGTCGGAGACGAGGGCGACCTTGCCGTCGCCCGGCACGAGCTCGCCGAGACGGCCGAGCGCACCGCGTTCGACGCGCACCCCGGCGGCGGCGAGCACGACGTCGTCGGCGTCCCGCACGACGGCGTCCGCGGCCGCCGCATACAGCGGGCGCCGCTCGTCGTGGAGGCGGCGGAACTCCGCCTCGTCCTGCGCGAGCGGGCGGTCGGTCTCGCGCACGCGCTGCCAGCACGTGTCGGCATCCTCGTCGACCCAGACGGTGACGGCGTGCTCCCACAGCGCGACGCGAAGGCGTCCGGAGGTGATCGCGCCCCCTCCGAATGCGATCACCCACTGCGCCGGAGAGGTGAGGAAGCCCCAGCCGATGGTCTCCTCGAGTTGCCGGAAGGCCGCCTCGCCGTCCCGGAAGATCTCCGGGATCGAGCGGCCCTCGCGCTTCTCGATCACCTGGTCGAGGTCGATGAACCGGCGGCCGAGACGGCGCGCGACCTCCTCGCCGAGCGTGGTCTTGCCGGCGCCCATGAAGCCGATGAGCGCGACGTGCTTCGTCAGCGCGCGGTCCAGTCGATGCGCTCGACGTACGCCCGCCAGGCGGCGACGAAGTCGCCGAGTGCGTCGCCGCCGAACTTGTCCTTCGCGAGGCGCGCGAGCTCCCACGCGACGGCGGCCTCCGCGACGACGGCGAGGGCCTCGACGGCGGAGACGTCGCTGCGTTCGACGAGCGCCTGCGCAGGCTCGCCGGTCTGGAGGTCGACGGAGAGCAGCGGCTGCATCAGCGTCGGCAGCGGCTTCATCGCGGCGCGGACGACGATCTCCTCGCCGTTCGACATGCCGCCCTCGATGCCGCCCGCGCGGTTCGAGCTGCGATGGATGCCGCGCTCGTCGCGCACGATCTCGTCGTGCGCCTCCGAGCCGCGGATGCCGGCGAGCGCGAAGCCGTCGCCGATCTCGACGCCCTTCACGGCCTGGATGCCCCTCAGCGCCGCGGCGAGCCGCGCGTCGAGGCGGTCGTCCTTGCGCGCGTACGAGCCGAGCCCCGGCGGCACGCCCGTCGCGCGCACCTCGACGATACCGCCGAGCGTGTCGCGGTCCTTGCGCGCTGCGTCCACCGTCTCCGGGTCGGCGCCGGCCTCGAGCACCGCAACGCCGGCGACCGAGATGCCGATCTGCGCGAGCAGCGACTTCGCGACCGCGCCCGCCGCGACGTGGACGGCGGTGTGACGGGCGGACGCGCGCTCGAGCGCGTCGCGCACGTCGGAGAGGCCGTACTTCTGCACGCCGGCGAGGTCCGCATGCCCCGGGCGCGGCAGCGTGACGTCCTTCGTTCCCTTCCCCTCCGGCTCGCCCTCGGACGGCCAGGGGTTCATCCCCCATGTCCAGTTCTTGTGGTCGCGGTTGCGGACGACGAGCGCGAGCGGGGTGCCGAGCGTCCGCCCGCGCCGCAGGCCGGCGAGCACCTCCACCTCGTCCGTCTCGATCTGCTGGCGCGGCGAGCGGCCGTAGCCCTGTTGGCGGCGGCGCAGGTCGGCGTCGATCGCCTCACGGTCGAGCGTCAGGCCCGCGGGCAGGCCGGAGAGGATCGCGACGAGCGCCGGCCCGTGCGACTCTCCTGCGGATGCGAGCTCGAGCGTCACGCCGACAAGCCTAAAGCTGCGCGCATCGCCGAGACCGGTGCAGGCACGCCGGTCCAGCGCTCGAAGCTCGCGGCGCCCTGCAGCACGAGGGCCTCCCGGCCGTCGATGACCGTACAACCCGCGGCGCGCGCGGCCGCGACCAGCGCGGTTTCGCCGTCGCCGTAGGCGAGCTCGACGATCGTCTGGCCCGCCTGGGGTTGCACGAGCAGCTCGTCGCGGACGGGAGTCGTGTTGACGACGAGGTCGCATCCGGCGGCGTCGGGCGGCCAGTCTCCGCGCCGGGAGAACTGCCGTACCTCGCCGCGCAGGCCGGGCAGGAGGGCCACCGCCGCGCCGCCGGCGCCGATCAGGCAGACGCGCTTCGAGTCGATCGACGCGACGATCTCCCGGTCGGTGTTGAAGCCGTGGATGCGTCCGTCCGCGAAGACCAGCGTGTTCACCGCCTCGCCGTCGGCGTCGTCGCACAGCAGCGCAGCCGCGCGCTTGTGCGGGATCGTCACGTTGGCGCCGGCGAAGCCGGCGGCGACGAGCCCGCGCACCGCTGCCTCCAGCTGCTCCGGCGGAACGTCGAGCGCCACGTAGGCCCAATCGAGCGCGCGCGCCGCGAACGCCGCGTTCTGCATCCGCGGCGAGAGCGAGTGCGCCACCGGATGCCCGATCAGCGCGACGAGCCGCGTCGTCCCGAGCAACTCAGACACAACTCAATGGAAGCCGTACTGATTGGCGTGGTTGACGAAGTCGTTGTAGTTCGCGGTGAAGTAATGGTGCTGGAGGTCGGGCTTGCGCACGAAGTACAGCCAGTCGCCGGGGACCGGATGCGCCGCCGCCTGCATCGACGCGAGACCGGGGTTCGCGATCGGCGTCGGCGGCAGGCCGGTGATGTTCGGGTTGCGCGTGTTGTAGGGGTTGCTGCTCTCGAGCTCCGACTGGGTGAGCGACTTCGTCCCGGGGACGTGCAACCCGTACCGCGTGGTCGCGTCGATGCCGAGGTTCATGCCGGCGCGCAAGCGGTTGTAGATGACGCGGGCGATCTTCGGCCGTTCGTCCGGCACCAGGGCTTCCTTCTCGACGAGCGACGCGATGATCAGCACGTCGTAGGGCGTGAGGTTCTTCTTCTTCGCATACGAGAGATCGACCTTGCCCCAGTTGTCCGCGAACGCGCTCAGCTGCTTCTGGACGAGTTGCGCCGACGTCGTGCTCGTCAGGAAGTCGTAGGTGGCCGGGAAGAGGAACCCCTCGAGCAGGCGCTTCTTCGCACCGAAGCCCGCGAGCCGGCGCGGGCGCGACGCAACGAGGTACGCCCGCTTCGACAGTCTCACCTTCTTGTTCTGGCGCTTGTGCTCCGCGATCTGTGCGACGGCCTGCACACGCTGCGCCATGTCCTCTCGCGTGAAGCCTTCGGGGAAGACGATGTGGAACGGCTTCGGCGCCGCGATCGTGGGCGGCGGAGGCGCAGACGACGACGAGCCGCCGCCGGAGATCTTCACGAGCGCGAAGACGACGACGATTGCGAGCAGCACCGCGCCGAGCGCGGCCAGCCGCCGGCGCATGACGAGGCTGCGCGAGATCTGCCTGGGCGGAGGCCCCGGCTTCGGCGGCATCACGCCGGGGCGCCGCTCGACCACGCGAGATATCCCGACAGGAGGTGCGCTGCGGCGCGTGCGTCCTCGGACGAAGCCGAGGGCGTCTGCTGGGCGAGATCGGTCGTGAAACGCTCGTCGAAGAGCAGCACCGGCACGTCGAGGATGCCGCGGAGCTTGTCGGCGAACGCCTCGGTCTCCCGCGCCTGGTCGCCGTGCTCGCCGCGGAGCGTCAGCGGCAGGCCGACGATCACCTGCTCCGGCTCCTGCTCGCGCACGAGTCGCACGAGCTCGGCGAGCCCCGCGTCGGTGCGCACGCGCTCGACGACGCCGAGCGGCCGCGCGATGATCCCGGTCGGATCGGAGACGGCGACGCCCGTGCGCGCCGACCCGTAGTCGAGCGCCATCACCTTCATGCGAGCACCTCGGCGACGGCCTTCCGTCCGGCCTCGAGCGCCTCGCGCACGCCGGCAGGGTTCTTGCCGCCCGCCTCGGCGAGCGTCGGCTTGCCTCCTCCGCCGCCCCCGATGTGCTTGCCGATGTCGCGCACGAGCTGGGAGGCGTCGAGGCCCTGCGCGACGAGCGACTCGTCGAAATTCACGACGAGGAAGGCGCGGCCGTCGTCGCTCGACGCGACGACGGCGCCGGCCGCTTTCTCCTGCTGGCGCAGGCGGTCGGAGAGGTCGCGCAGCGGCCCGCCCTTCAGCGTCTTCGCCTCGACGAAGATGACCTCGCCAACGCGGTCGACGATCTCGAACTCGGCGGACGCCTCGGCCCGGGGCTTCTTCGACTCCTTGCGCACGTGCTCGAGCTCGACGCGCAGCCGGTCGGCCTCGCGTGCCTGCTCGTGGAGGTACGCGAACGCCTCGCCCGCCGTCACGGCCTCGATGCGCCGCGCGCCGGCGCCGACCGAGCTCTCGCTGAGGATCGTGAACGGGCCGATCTCCGCCGTCGAGCGGACGTGAGTGCCGCCGCAGAGCTCGACCGACCAGCCGCCGATGTCGACGACGCGCACCACGTCGCCGTACTTCTCGCCGAAGAGCATCATCGCGCCCAGCTTGCGCGCCTCGGCGATCGGCGTCTCGTAGATGCGCACGGGCAGGTTCTCGAAGACGTGCTCGTTCACCCGCCGCTCGACCTCGGTGCGCTCCTCGGCGGTCAGCGCCTGCGGATGGGTGAAGTCGAAGCGCAGCTTGTCCGGACGGACGGCGGAGCCGGCCTGCTTGACGTGATCGCCGAGCACCTCGCGCAGGCACTGGTGCAGCACATGCGTGCCGGTGTGGTTCGCCTGGGTGGGGAAGCGCACGTTCCAGGCGACTGCGGCCTTCACGCGGTCGCCCGCCGCAAAGCCGGCGCCTTCGAAGAGCAGCACCTGATCCTGGTCGAAGCGATACGCCTCGCGCAGCGTCGCGCGCGAGCCGTCATCCTTCTCCATCCAGCCGGTGTCCGTGACCTGGCCGCCGCCCGCCGCGTAGAACGGCGACTCGCGGAGCTTGGCGAGGAAGAGGCCCTCCTCCAGCTCCTCGAGCGCACCGATCTGCGTCAGCGCCTCGGTCTTCTCGTAGCCGACGAACTCGGTACGGAAGCCGGCGGCGTTCGAGAAATCGGCGGCGCGCTGCGCGTTGCCACCGGCGACCCCGGCGCGCGAGATCTCGCGGTGCTCCTCCATGAGCCGCGTGTACTCCTCGTCGTTCACCTCGAGGCCGCGCTCGCGTGCGAGCTCCTGCGTGAGCTCGATCGGGAAGCCGTAGGTCGCCTGCAGCGTGAAGGCATCGTCGCCGGTGATCTTCCCGCGCGCCGCCGCCTCCTCGAAGAGCTTCATGCCGCGCTCGAGCGTCTCGCCGAAGCGCTCCTCCTCGGCGGCGAGCACCTGCTGGATCTGCGTCCGATGCTCGACGAGCTCGGGATACGCATCGCCCATCTGGTCGATCACGACATCGGCGAGGCCTGCGACGAATGCGTCGTTCATGCCGATGCGCATGCCGTGCTGTACAGCACGGCGGATGATCCGGCGGAGCACATAGCCGCGGCCCTCGTTCGCGGGGGTCACACCCTCGGCGACGAGAAATGTCATTCCTCGCCCGTGATCTGCAAGTACTCGATGCGCCTTGGTCGCGTCCTCGGAGTCGCCGTAGGCGACACCCGACTGCTGCGCGACCCACGCCATGATCTGCTGGAAACCGTCGGTGTCGTAGACCGAGGCGACGTCCTGGACGATGCGCGCGGTGCGCTCGAGCCCGAGGCCGGTGTCGATGTTCTGCTTCGGGAGCGGCGTCAGCGTCCCGTCGCCGCGCTGCTCGTACTCCATGAAGACGAGGTTCCAGAACTCCAGGAAGCGCTCGCAACGCACGCACCCTGGCTTGCAGTCGGGCTCACCGCAACCGGTCTCCTCGCCCCAGTCGTAGTAGATCTCGGAGTCAGGACCGCAGGGGCCCGGGCCACCGACCGACCAGAAGTTCTCGGACGACGGGAGCGGCACGATCCGCTCGGGCGGCATGCCGATCTCCTGCCACAGGTCGATCGCGACCTGGTCGGGGCCGAGCTTCAGCTCTGAGTCGCCGGCGTGGACGCTCACCCAGATGCGGTCCCAGTCGAGCTTCAGGCGCTCGCGGATGAACTCCGCTGCGAAGTCGATGGCGCCTTCCTTGAAGTACTGACCGAACGAGAAGTTGCCGAGCATCTCGAAGAAGGTGAGGTGAAAGGTGTCGAGGCCGACCTCGTCGATGTCGACGGTCCGGAAGACCTTCTGCGCCGTCGTGACCAGCGGTGCGGGCGGGTCTTCGCGGCCGAGGAAGTACGGCATCTGGGGCTGCATCCCGGCACTCGTCAGAAGCGTCGAGTGGTCGTCCGCGCGTGGAATGAGCGACGCCGACGGGCAGCGCAGGTGGCCCTTCTCCTCGAAGAACGAGAGAAAGCCCTCGCGGATCTCGGCACTGGTACGCACGGCGGCCATTGTAGGCCCGGGGCCCAGGCGATCCCGATTGAGGACATCAGGCGCGCACCGTATGCTCGCGCGGTGGCTCCCGACCTGATCGCTCCGGCGACGTATGTGCCGCGCCGCCGGAAGCGCTATCGCTATCGGCTGCGCCGCCTCACTCCCGTCGGGGTCGCGGTCGTGCTGGCAGGAGCCGGCGGAGCGTGGGTCGGGTCGCACCAGTCATCCGAGCCCGTCGCCTCGGCCGCGACGCCGCGCGTCTCGGCGCACCTCGCCGCGCCGAAGACCCTCGTACAAGCGGCAGCGCCGGAGCGGCTGCTCACCGGCGGCGCGCTCGTCGCGCACACCTTCGCGCCGAAGCTGCTCGGCGCGGCCGCGATCCTCGTCGACGCGAGCACGGGGCGCGTCCTATGGGAGCAACGCGCGCACGAGCGCCGTCATGTCGCCTCCACGACGAAGATCATGACGGCGCTGCTCGCGTTGCGAGAGCTACGGCCCCACGACCTCGTGCAGGTCGACAAGTCGGTGCCGCGCGTTCCGCTCGTGCGCGAAGGCCTGCGAGCCGGCGAGCTGGTCGAGACGTGGAAGCTGCTGTACGCGCTGCTCCTCTACTCCGGCAACGACGACGCACTCGCACTCGCGATCGCCGCCGGCGGCAGCAAATGGCAGTTCGTGCGAGAGATGAACGGCGAGGCGAAGAGGCTCGGCCTCCGCGACACGCACTTCGTCTCCCCGAGCGGTGTCGTGGACGCGGACAACTACTCGAGCGCCTGGGACCTGGCCGCGCTCACGCGCGTCGCGATGCGCAACCCGCGCTTTCGCAGCATCGTCCACACGCGCGTCAAGCACGTGTCGTGGGAGGCGCCCACGTTCTCGAAGATCTATGTGAACAACAACCGGCTGCTCGGCACCTATCCCGGCGCGAACGGCGTCAAGACGGGCTACACGCACAAGTCAGGGCCGTGCCTCGTCGCGTCGGCGAAGCGCGGCGGCGTGTCGCTCATCGCGGTCGTGCTCGACTCGAGCGATATGTACACCGACGCAAAGCGGCTGCTCAACTTCGGCTTCGCGACGCTCAGCGCGTAGCGATGAAGGGCTGCCTCGCATGCGACGTGATCTCCGGCTCCGTCATCGCACCGGGAGGCCTGATCCTCGAGACCGACCATTGGGTCGTCGACCACTGCGTGGGATCGCTCGGCGTCGGCACGCTCATCGTCAAGCCGCACCGACACATGCTGCACGTCGGTGAGCTGAATGACAGTGAGGCACGGGAGCTCGGCCCGCTGCTCCAGCGCGTCGCGGCGGCCGTGGATGAAATCGCCTCGCCGAGCCAGGTCTACGTGTCGCTATGGTCGCACGAAGGACGGGAACCGGGTCATGTGCACTTCGTCGTGCAACCAGTCACGCGTGCGCTGATGGACGAGCACGATGCGCACGGCCCGCGCCTCCAAGCAGCGATGTTCGCGCGCGGCGAACTGCCGGACCCCACGGCGGCCGCAGCGTTCGCCGGCCGCGCGCGGGCGCTGCTGGCCTAGCGCTTGGTGCCGCTCGACGTCGTCGTCTCGTCGGCGGCGATCTCGTTCCGGATCTTCTCGAGCGAGCGTCGGATCAGGCGGGAGACGTGCATCTGCGAGATGCCGACCTGCTGGGCGATCTGCGACTGCGTGAGCCCGTCGAAGAAGCGCAGCTGAAGGATCTTCCGCTCACGCTCGTCGAGCACCGCGAAGCCCGGTGCGAGCACCGCGCGATCCTCCGACACCTCGAACTGGTGCTCCTCCGTGCCGATCGAGTCCATCGGGTCGAGGTCATCCTCGCCGTCCCCGCCTCCGCTGCCCGTCGAGAGCGAGAGCGACGAGTAGGCGCGGCCGGACTCGAGCGCCTCGAGCACCGCCTCCTCCTCGACGCCCGCGGCCTTCGCGAGCTCCGGGATCGTCGGCGAGCGGCCGAGCTGCACCGTGAGCGACTCGACGAGGCGGGAGAGCTGCACGTTCAGCTCCTGCAGGCCGCGCGGCACGCGCACCGACCAGCCCTTGTCGCGGAAATGACGCTTGATCTCGCCGATGATGTTCGGCGTCGCGTATGTCGTCAGCTCGACGCCGCGATCGAGATCGAAGCGGTCGATCGCCTTGATGAGGCCGATCGCGCCGATCTGGACGAGGTCGTCGAGCTGCTCGCCGCGATACGAGTAGCGGCGGGCGAGGGAGCGGACGAGCGACATGTACTGCTCGATCAGCTTCTCGCGTGCCTGGAGGTCACCCTCCTCGTGGTACTTGCGGAGAAGGATCTTGTCGTCGATGCGCGGCATCAGGAGGCTCCGGCAGGTGACGTCGTGCGCTTCGTCAACTCCACCCACGAGCCGCCGTCACGTTCCTCGACCTCGAATGTGTCGCAGACCGTCTCGAGCACGCGGTGCAGCCCGAGCGGCGCGTCGGTCCGCTCGAGCGAGTCGAGCGAGCCCGCGCGAAACGGCCCCACCGACGCGCGCACGGCGCCGTCGCCCGCGTCGACGGTGACGACGATCTCGCCCTCGTCGTCGCGGCAGCCGAGCAGCGCCTCGAGCGCGATCTGGAGGTCGTCGAGGTCCTCGAGCGTGAGATCGAGCCGCACGCCGAGACCACCGACCACCAGGTGCGCGACATGGCGGAAGTCCTCCTCGGCGGGGAGCGTCAGCTGAACCTGGTCGCTCACTCCTCGCCGCCCGCTTCGTGCAGCTCCTCGACGAGCTCCTGCTCGCGGCGGGCCGCCGCTTCCTTGCCGGCCTGCACGGCGTGCTTCCAGTCGTGCTTCGCCTTGAAATCGGAGACGCCGTAGCTCAGTGCGGCGGCGAAGCCTGAGACCTTCTGCACCGGGCGGGTGACGGCCATGCTGACCGCGCGCACGGCGGTGTCGACGCTGTCCGCAGCGTCGACAGCGCTGTCGGTGATCTGGTCGACCTTGTCGAGCTGCCCGTTCACGCGATCCACGCTTCCTCCGACCTTGTTGATCACCGGCAGAATCTCCCGCTCTGCCCCGCGTATGAACGCGGAAAGACGCCCAACGGTTCCGCCCAGGCGCACCAGCAGGTACGCGAAGGAGAGACCGACGGCCAGCAGGAAGACGGCGAGGGCGAGCCGCCAGAGGTCACCCCACGTGAACGCGGCGACGAGCATTCCAGTCCGATCTTAGTTGTCGCCGCCGGACGAGACGAGGCCACACCCGACGACGGCATCGCCTTCGTACAAAACGGCCGCCTGACCCGGGGCGACGCCGTACGCCGGCTCGTCCAGCTCGAGCTCGAACCCGCCGTCCGTCGCGCGGACGCGGCACGGCACCGCCGGCGAGCGGTACCGCAACTTCGCCTCGGCACGGTCGACGTCGACATACAGGCTCCCCGCCGCCGCGACGCGTGTGCGGGCGAGCGATTCGCGCGGCCCCACGCGCACCGTGTTCGCGTGCGGATCGGCGCCGAGGACGAAGAGCGGCCGCTCCGCGACGACGCCCAGCCCCTTGCGCTGGCCGGGCGTATAGCGCCAGAAGCCGTCGTGCTCGCCGACCGTCACGCCGTCCTCGTCCACGATCGCGCCCGGCTTCGGCTCGAGCCCGTGCCGGGTGAGGAACGTGCGGTAGTCGTCGCCCGCGAGGAAGCACGCCTCCTGACTCTCGGCGCGGTGCGCGGCGTCCAGCCCGGCGCGCTCGGCCTCCGCGCGCGTCTCCGCCTTGTCCTGCCCGCCGAGCGGGAACCAGATGCGGTCGAGCTCCGTCGGGTCGAGGCGGGCGAGCATGTACGACTGGTCCTTCGCCGG